>Ga0182027_10007155_pt1 | contig 16533 bp, 14 predicted proteins | sample 712E1DmetaG_FD_121300 | JGI IMG/M metagenome (GOLD analysis project Ga0182027, IMG submission 121300) | Permafrost microbial communities from Stordalen Mire, Sweden - 712E1D metaG (Illumina Assembly) | ecosystem: Environmental > Terrestrial > Soil > Wetlands > Permafrost | place: Sweden... | reverse complement strand
CGGCGGCGTCGCCGGTCGTCCGAATCGATGGCATCGAGTACCAGGCGGATCACCACGGAGCCCAGAAATGCCACCACGAGGGCGCCGAGGAAACCGTGAGTGGTGTCCTGATGCAGCTCCTCCGTGGCGAACCAGCCCCCGAGCAGGCCGCCCAGGATTCCTACGACGGTATTGGCGAGACAGCCGTGCGGGCCTCTCTCGACCACGGCTCCCGAGAGGGCTCCGGCGAAGAGCCCGACCACGATCCAGCCAACGAAATCCATGTGCGGCACAGCTGATCAACACTCCCTACGCGATTGCCCGGTCGACGATGGCAAGATCATAAGATCCGTCGGATCGGATGCGGTCGGTCGGACGGAGGATTGTCGACTCCGCCTGGCGGAGGATTGTCGGCCGGAAATGAAAAGGCCGCCGACGAGCCGGCGGCCTTCCAGTCTTGCGCGAGATCGGCTACAGGGCATCCTTCCAGGCAGGCATCGTCTTGAGGTAGGCACGGGCCTTCTCCTTCGCCGCCGGATAGTCGAGCCCGTCCTCGCGCATCGTCCATTGGGTGAAGCGCTCGAGGCGCTCGTCGACGGATTGGAGCTTGCCTTCGGGGGCGCAGTGGTTGCAATAGGGGATGCTTGGGTCGGCGAGTGCGTGTTCTTCGGCGCCGGCGAGCGGCATGCCGCAGGACTCGCAGCTGACTGCCGTGGTCATCGCTTGATCTCCTTCTTTGGGTTCGTATCTGGTGCGTCTTCGGCGGAGGCGAGCAACTCGAGGCCGCGAACCACGATTGCCCGGTCCTCCGGTGACAGGTTTGCCATCGTCTGAGCGATGAGGTCGGGAGCCAGGACCTGGCCGATTCTCGAGACGACATCGCGTCCCGCGTCGGTCAGCCAGACCAGGACCCGGCGTTCGTCGCGCTCGTCGCGGATCCGGGCGACGAGCCCCTTGACTTCGAGGCGCTGCAACAGCTCCGAAACGGAGTTGCGTCGCAGGCCCAGATGAACGGCCTGTTCGCCGACCGTCAACGGGCCGCTGGCCGCGAGATGCTGCAGCACCTCCAGCGCGCGGCGAGTAACGGGCAGATCTCCGCCATGAACCCGATTGGCCCAGTGGTAGCGCCGGTACAACTCGGGGAAGAGACGGGCGACCCGTTTCGCCGCCTGATCGGCGGTGAGGTCGGCCGCTCCTGTCGAGATGTCGCCGCGCGACGCTCGGTGAGCGCCGGACGGCCCGGCCGCGTCGGTCCGGGCTGGAGTCTGGTTCGTGGTGGATCTGCTCGTGGCGACCATGTCGCTACGACTATCCCGGCCGCACGCGCCGACGTCAACGGATCTGATCGGTCGCTACGACATATTCCGGTGAGCTAGCTCGAAGGCGAGGGCCCACGCGCGAATTACGATGTTCTCCGTAGGCAATTGCCCTGATCCGCCACCGATACCACCTGCGGAGCCGATCGGGCCCGAACGCCTGCGTGCCAGGCGGACAGGCAGAGTCCGAGGTCATGAGCAGCGCGGTTATGAGCCACGATCTGAGCATCAATACAGAGACGGCAGGAAAGTCGGTCCGAGCATGAGCCGGGCAGCGGCCGGGGCTGGTCGCGTCGGCGCCCTTGTCGCAGGCCGGGTCAAGGCCGTTGCGGCAATCCCCGGCGGGACGAGGCGCGGCGAGATCAAGCTGCCGTCACGGCGGGACTTCCGGCCAACCCACCCGCGCAACTGGTCGATCGGGACACGCCTGCTCCTGACCGCCGTTCTGCCACTGGCCCTCGTGGCCGCGATCGACGGCCTGGACAACCACCTCAGCCAACTCACCGTCGCGGTTCTCGTGGTCGCGGCGATCGTCGCCGTCCGCGTGTCTCGATCCGTCTCGGGGCCGATCGAGCTCGTGACCGGCCAGGCCGCCCGTGTCGCCGTCGGTGATCTGAGCCAGGTCGAGGGTCAGAGTCTCTCGACCGAGGGCGAACTCGGCCGGCTGGTCGACGCGTTCGGCGGCATTCGAATGTACATGGAAGAGCTGGCCGCGCTGGCCGATCGCGTGGCGGCTGGAGACCTCACGCGCGAGGTGACCACGCGCTCCGAGCAGGACGGCCTGGCCCAAGCCTTCCGCTACATGATCGTGCGACTGCGAAAGATGATCACGGAGTTGAACAAGGCCGCGGGCAGCGTGGCCGAATCCGCCGCGCAGGTGAACGAGGCCGCGGCCCTGTCGGAGCAGAGCTCCAGTCAGATCGCTCAAACCATCAGCCAGGTGGCATCTGGAGCGGCCGACCAGGCGCGCGCTTCGACCGACACCAGCATGGCCATGATCGAACTCGGGCAGGTCATCGAGCAGGTGGGCTCCGGTGCCGCTCAGACTGCTGCCAGCGTCGATGCCCAATCCGACGCCATCAGCCAGATGGCCGTGGCCATTCGCGAAGCGTCGACCGCCTCTGACGAGGTCAACTCGGCCGGCGCGGCGGCGGGCAAGGCTGCCGACAAGGGCGCCGCCACGGTACGCGAGTCGGCCGCCGGAATGGCGCGCATCAAGAAGGCCGTCGAGACGGGCGCCACGGTGGTCACCAGCCTTGGGGCCAAGGGCAGCCAGATCGGCGCCATCGTCCAGACCATTGACGACATTGCCGATCAGACCAACCTGCTGGCTCTCAACGCCGCCATCGAAGCGGCCAGGGCCGGCGAGCAGGGCAAAGGCTTCGCCGTCGTGGCCGACGAGGTTCGAAAGCTGGCGGAGCGCTCCCGTGCCGCAACGAAGGAGATCGCGGCCCTCATCGCGGAGGTCCAGAAGGGCACCGCCGAGGCTGTTGCCGCCATGCAGGTTGGGGCCCGAGAAGTGGAGTCGGGATCGGATCTGGCGCAGGCTTCCGGAGCCGCCCTCGACGAGATTGCCGCGGCTGTGGGCGCGTCGAACGCGGCCGTATCTCGCATCACCCTGGCGGTCGAGGAAATGGAAGCGGCTTCGTCCAACGTGGTCAGCGCGTCGGACACGATCGCCGCCATCGCCCAGACGACAAACGCGGCGGCCGGGTCGATGAGTGCCAGCGCCCTGCGCGTGAACGATGCGGTCGAGTCCATCGCGGCGATCAGCGAGGAGAACTCGGCCTCCGCCGAGCAAGTGTCGGCCGCTACGCGCGAGCTGAGCGATCAGGCTCAGGGCGTCGTCGAGTCGGCCCGCAGCCTGACTGAGATGTCGGAGAAGCTGCGACGGCTCGTCTCGCGCTGGCGGCTGCCCGAAGAAGAGGGTGACGCGGGCGCCGACTCGAGGCGCAACGCCGCCTGAAGGTCCCGCGTCCGGCAAGTCGTGCCGCCCCTCAGGACAGCCATCCAGAATCAGGCCGCGAGGCCGTCTTTCGGCGCATATTGCTCCCCGAACGGGTGGGCCGAGCGGCATCTGTCGAGGTGGCCGGCCGCCCGCCGCGCACGGAGTCGCGATGTATCCCGGCCGTCGCTGGTTGGTTGTGCTGGCCGCCGTCCTCCTCGTCGGTACCGTCGAGGCGTTGTGCGACACCGTCTTCGATGCGTTCCTGCCGTTCCCGTTCCATGCCCTGCTCGTTGTCGCGGTCGTGGCCGCCGTCGTCGGCACCGGCGCGTGGGAGGCATTCCGTCGCATCGACCGGCTGGCTCAGGACCTCCGCGAGCGCAACGACACGCTCGAGTCGAGAAACGCCGTCCTGCGGGCCGTGTACGACGTGAGCCTGTCCGTGTCCGGTCACGCGGACTCCGAGCAAACGATCGCTGCGATCGTTGACCACGCCCGCTCCCTTCTGAAGGCGGATGCGGCGCTGCTCGCAATGGAGGGTCCCGCGGGCGAGCTGCGATTGCGGGCGACCAGCGCAGGCCGGGACATCCTGATCGGCGACGAGCCCGGAGGCGCCGGTGTCATGGCGCGTGAGGAAGGCGATCTCGAGTGCTACCTCCGGCCCGGCTACCAGATACGGCTGTCGGCACCGGTGGGCCACGGCGATGAGCGGGTCGGAATACTCGGCCTGGCGATCGCAACCGGCAATCGGCGTCGGTTCGACGCCTCGGAGGTAGATACCCTGTCCGCGCTGGCGACGCAGGTCGGCCTCGCGCTCGAGGCATCCCGGCTACAGAACGAGCTGAAGGTCCTGGCGATCCAGGGCGAACGTGAGCGGATCGCCCGCGAGATGCACGATGGCCTGGCCCAAGTACTCGGCTACGTCAACACGAAATCCCAGGCCATCGACGAGATGCTCGACCACGGGCGCGTCGCCGAGGCGCGCCAGCAGCTCGGCCAGCTGGCGGCGGCGGCCCGCTCGGTGTACGTGGACGTGCGCGAGGCAATCCTGAGCCTCTCGACTCCCGTGCCGGCGGAACGGGGAGTGGTCGCGGCGCTCGAGGAGTACGCCGCGGCGTATGCGGAGTCGTCGAAGCTCGCGGTCCAGTTCAGCGCGACCCCCGACTCGGGCCGGGTCCAGTTGTCGGCCGCAGCCCAGGCCGAGACCTTCAGCATCGTCCGTGAGGCTCTGACCAACGTCCGCAAGCACGCCCGCGCCCATCGTGTGCGCCTGCGCGTTGCCATCGACGGCGATGAGTTCGTCGTACGAGTCGAGGATGACGGCGTGGGCTTCGAGGCCGAGCTGCTGTCGGTCGGCCCGGAGCGGTGGCCGCACTTCGGACTGGCGGGCATGCGCGAGCGGGCCGAGTCCGTGGGTGGTCGCATCGCCTGGCGCAGTCGACCGGGCGAAGGAGCAGTGGTCGAGCTACACGTACCGGTGGGGGGTGCCTCGTGGAGCCTGCCCACGAGGGCTGTCGCTTCACCCGGTGAGACGGAGGGGGACGCAGCGCCGCACCAGGCGGTTCGAACTCGCACAACAGCCTTCTTGGAGGCAGACTGAGCGCATGAGAACGGTTCTCGTCGACGACCATGCCCTGTTCCGCGACGGTGTCGCGTCTCTGCTGCTGGCGTGGGGCCACGAAGTCGTGGGCCAGGCGTCCGATGGCAACGAAGCCATCGAGCTAGTGGAACAGACCTCGCCCGAAATCGTCCTGATGGACGTCCGCATGCCGAACGTCGGTGGCCTCGAGGCCACAGCCAGGATCAAAGAACGCCATCCTGAAGTGGCGATCGTCATGCTGACGGTGAGCGAGGACGAGGCCGATCTGTTCCGTGCCATAAAGGCCGGGGCCCAGGGCTACCTGCTGAAGAACCTCGAGGCGGCGCAGCTGCGATCGATGCTCGAAGGCGTCGCCCGCGGCGAGCCCGCTATCACGCCCGCGACTGCCGCGCGGATCATCGACGAGTTCCTGCGGACACCGGGTGCCAGCCACCAGGCCACGCAGCGCCTGACGGACCGCGAGCTGGAAGTCCTCAAGCTTGTGACCGCCGGCCAGCGCAACCGCGAGATTGCCGCCGAGCTGGGCATCAGCGAGAACACCGTCAAGTTCCACCTCAAGAACATCGTCGAGAAGCTCCACGCCCAGAATCGCGCCGAGCTGGCGGCCCGAGCCGTACGGGAGGGCCTGGTGCCCGATCCGCCGGGAGACTTCATGCCTCACGAGCGGTCTTTCCGGCACGTGCCTGTCCGGCATCGCTGAGTAGGGGCGGGTGGAATCGCCAGCCCACCCGGCCGGGTAGGATCGTTGCTTTCTTCCGGCACATGTAGCCAGCCGCCACCCAGGCCATGCTCTGGTCGAGCAACTCGCACGGCCAGAGGCGTCCCATGGGCTATCGGATCCAGATCCAGAACGAGGGCTGTCTGAACTGCGGCGTCTGCATGGACGTCTGCCCGGTTCAAGCCCTTGACATGACCCGGCCGCAACGGCCGGGGGTTGAGGGGGGCGGAGTCTTCGGGGCGCCCTTCAACTGGATGATGGAATTCCCGATCCAGGTCGGTGAGTGCATTGGCTGCGGCATATGCGTCCGCGAGTGCCCGACTCACGTGGTGCTCCTGGACAGCGTAGTCGGAGCGACCCCGCTGGCCGCTCGTCAGGGCCCGGTCAACAGGCCCGTGGACCCGGCCCCGGCCTGGCAGCCGCTCGGCGAGGTCACTCGCGAATCCCTCAAGCCGGCTCGCGTCTCGCCCTGGGGCGACCTATTCCGCTGGCGGACGAGCGAGCGGCCGCAGGACTGGCAGGTCTGGCGGTCCATGGTGACCGACGCCCGCCGCGACCCCATCGCCCCGTGCCAGGACGCCTGCCCCGCCGGAACGGACGCCGGACGATACGTCGGGCTCATCGGCCAGGGTCGATACGACGAGGCCTACGCGGTCGCGGCGGAGGTCAATCCGTTCCCATCCGTGTGCGGTTGGATCTGCACCGCGCCCTGCGAGTCGGTCTGCCGGCGCGGCACGCTCGATGAACCGATCGCCATCCGTCGTCTGAAGCGTTTCGCCGTTGAGCAGGGCAAGCTGCCCCCGGTCGCCCCGCCCGCCAATCGCCGCAAAGAGACGGTCGCGATCGTCGGCGGCGGACCGGCCGGCATGTCGGCGGCGTACTACCTGGCCCGGCTCGGATACTGCGTGACCGTGTTCGAAGCCATGCCGGTGCCGGGCGGCATGATGGCCATCGGCATTCCCGAATACCGCCTGCCCCGGACGGTGCTGTGCGAGGAGATCGACCGCATCGTAGGCTTGGGCGTGGAGCTCAAGCTCGACAGCGCCATGGGCCGCGACTTCACCCTGGCCGATCTCGAGGCCAGGTACCAGGCCGTGTTCCTGGCCACGGGCGCATCGCGCAGTCGCAAGCTCGGCGTCCCCGGTGACGGTCTACCGGGCGTCGTCCCGGCGACGCTCTTCCTCAAGCAGGTCAACCTCGGCGAGAAGCCCGTGCTGGCCGGCTCGGTCGTGGTCGTCGGCGGCGGCAGCACCGCCATGGACGCGGCCCGGTCCGCGCTCCGGTCCGGAGCCAGGTCGGTCACGGTCCTGTACCGCCGCGGACGGTCCGACATGCCCGCCCAGGCCGAGGAGGTCGAGGCGGCCGAGCACGAGGGCATCGCCATCCTGTTCGAAGCGGCCGTGACGGAGGTCAAGGGCACCGACAAGGGCGTTACCTCGATCAAGTACATCAAGCAACGACCGACCGGCAAGTTCGAAGGCGGACGGGCCGTCTACGAGCCAATCCCCGGCAGCGATCGCGGCATCGACGCCGCAACGGTCATGGTGGCCGTCGGCGAAGAGCCCGACCCGTCGATCCTGCCCGCGGGTGTCGGCATCGAGACCAGCGGCTTCTCCGGGATCGTGGCGGATGCCGGCCAGGCCACCGGGCGCAAGGGTGTCTTCGCCGGCGGCGACGTCGTGTCGGGCGCCAAGACGATCATCCACGCCGTCGGCGCCGGACGCCGCGCGGCCGGCTCGATCCACGAGTACCTGTCCGGCAGTCGCGACGGCGAGGCCGAGATCATGGCCACGGTTCGCGTGCCGAAGGCGCCAGAGCCCGTCCTGACGGTCGATCTCGCCACGCGGCCGCGAATCGGCATGGCGCTGCCGGCCTACAAGCCGGGCTCCTTCGCCGCAACACAACCCAGCCTGGAGCCGGGTGCGGCGAAGGCCGAAGCATCGCGCTGCTTCCGCTGCGACTCCGTCTACCGCTGTGAACAGGTCCACGTCCAGTCGGGGCGCGGGCCAACGGATCGCCCAGTTGCTTCAACCGTGGAACGACCGCCGGCGCCGATGGGCCGGCCAACGCTCGCCGAATCGGCGACCACGCCGGAGTCGATCACAGGAGGTCGAGACTGATGAGTTCCCCCGCATTCGGCGCCGCCGAGCAATTCATCGAAGGGACGATAGCGGCCGCGCTCGTCGCGCTCTGGCTGCTCGCCGTGGCCCTGCACCTGGCCAGGCCGTACATGCTGGCCCTGACACGCAAGTTCACGCTGCGTCTGGGAGCGGACCTGTGGTGGACGATCTACGTCGGGATGCGGGATGTCTTCCTGCTCCAGGTATTCCTGGGCAGCTTCATCTACTTCTACCCGGACGTGGTCAAGAACAACGATCTGCCGATCACCGGCGGTCTGGCAGGCGCATTCGCCTTCGCCGCGCTGATCCTCAAACTCATGACCAGGGGCGATGCCGATGCCCGTAGCTTCCAGGCGCAGACCTTCCTGATCGGCATTGGCGCCTCGCTGTACCTGGTGCCCTATCTCCTGGGCAGCCAGGTCACGATGGTCAACAGCAGCATCGCCACGCAGCTCGCCTCGATCCTGGTGAGCTCTCAGAACCCGACGTGGGCCCTGGTGCTGTGCTATCTGTCTCAGGCCATCGTCGGCGTGCTCGGAGTGGCGGCGGTCGTCTACAACCTCCGCCTGGCCTCTCCTCCGCCCCGCAAGGCCGACGCGGCCGCGCCCAGCCAGCCCGTGGCGCAGAGCTAGGAGATCACGATGAATGACCAGCAAGCTCTCGTCCAGGGAACCCAGTACTGGCTGATCCTCTCCGTAGCCGCCGTGCTGCCGATCCTGTGGGCCTTCACTCTGTCGCTCCACTTCGCCCGACCGTACATCGTCCGCTACCTGCAGACCCTGACGCTCCGCTTCGGTGGCGACGTGTGGTGGCTGAGCTACGTCCTGATGCGCGACGGACTGATGGTGGTGACCCTCGCCCTGAGCGCGATCTTCCTCTTCCCCAACCTCTACCTGAGTCCCGACCTGGGCGTCCCGATCACGGCTCCGCTTGCCGCGTTAGTGCTCTTCTGGGCCCTGCTCTTCAAGGTCACCGGCGACTCGGACGACAATCCGACGACCTACCGGATCGTCTCGATCCTGCTGGTCGTAGCCTCGATGCTGTACATCATCCCGCAGATATACGGCGTCGAGGCCGGCGACCAGGTCGACTCCCTGAACGCGATCGCGAACCTGGGCGGCATCCCCGGAGCGCTCGTGTCGGGGTCGAACATGGACGTCTCGTATCCGATCCTCAACCTCAGCCTGCTCGGCTTCGCTGCCACCGGCGCGGTGATGTTCGTGTGGTTCATGCGCCAGACGAAGTTCGAGGCCGCCGAGATCGCCTGACCTTCGCTCGTGGGTCTGGGAGCACGCGTTGGGGCCGTCGTTCCTCGGAGCGGCGGCCCTCGCCGTGTCAGCTGAACACGCCAGCTGCGGCTTGCCGGGCGCCGACCAGGGCCATGGTCGGGCCCAACCCCTGCCGAACCTCGGTCCAGCTGTGATGCAGCCCGGACGTGAGGACGGTGTAGGCGTAGCCCCACCCCTTCAGAGCAGCGACAAAGGCGTCCGCCTCTCGGGCGTCAAATCCGACGCTTGGATCGTATTCCACGATGAAGTACAACCGGGAACGCGCCTCCACAGGCAGTTTCGGAGCCACGAGCGTGGGCGAGAGCTGATCGAGGATGGCCTGGTCGCGGCCGAACGGGCGCCAGGCGTTGGTTGCACCAACACCCGCGTGGTAGTAGCCCGAGAACGAAATGGCGTTGCCGAAGACGGCGGGGTAGTCGAGGGTCAGGATGGCCGCGCAATAGCCGCCCTGTGAGAACCCGATCAGGGTCCGGGCGGCCGGGCTGGGTATGGTTCTGTAGGTGGCGTCTATGTGGTCGGGAACGGTCGTTCCCATGAAGCGGCCCATCCACTCCTGGCCGTCTGTTGAATCCGCACATTCGCTGTCCGGGTAGGGACCGCCGGAGGCATCGATGAAAACTACGATCGAGGGGGGCATCGTTCCCTCGTCGATGAGCAGGTCGATCTCCGACTTCGCGTTGAACGCCTTGTCCCACTGCGTAAACGAAAAGGCCGGCTCGTACAGAACTGGGTAGTGCCGGTGGCCGGTCTGGTACCCGGGCGGGAGATAGACCGATAGGTTGATCGTCGTGCCGCCCACCCACGGAGCGGCCAGGCTGTCGGTCACTACCTGACCTTCGCCCGACGGCCTCCAGGAGGTCCAGGGGGATGTGCCGGGGTCCGGCGTGGGAGAGGGGGTAGCCCGTGGCGTTGCGAAGGGCTGGCTCGTGGGCGAGGGAGAGGCACTCGGTGACGAGACCGGCGAGCCCGTCGGCATCGGTGAGGTCGAGGGCGATGCCTCGCCCGGCTCGTCGGACGGCACTTCGACCGGCAGCGCGCCCGGGCCGCCGTTGAGGGGCGGCAACGGGGCCGCGCCGGCAAGCATGTGCAAGTCGGGCGTGTAGTTGAGCATGTCCCCGAACGTCGGGCCGCAGACCACGAGCAGAGCCGTGACGACCACCACCACGATAGGTTTCGCCAGGGCCCGCCCGCGGGCCCTCCGCTCTCCGGCCGTGTGAACGAGGGCCACACCTGATGCCACCAGGTCGCGGCGGACCGGGCGACACAGGGTAGCCGCCGACCAGGCGACCACGAGCCCGCTGAACAGGAGAGTCACCAGGGTCAGAAGCCATCCTCCCGGGTCGAAGACCCCGGCTGCCCCGGTCTGAGCCAGGGCCGAAGTCGTCTCTTGCGCGAATGTCTCCCCGTACAGGGCGCCTCCCGCGACGAGTCCGAGCAGGACGGCCGTTACGAACAGATTGCCGCACAGGTACGCCACGAAGGCCGTGACGGCGCAGATGACCAGCGAGGTGATGAGTTGGGCTCGGTCCGGATCGAAGCCCATGATCACCAGGCTCGAGACGGCGCCATGGGTGAAGTCCGTGGCGTTGACGGCAAGAAGCAACAATGCAGCCGACGCGATTGCGATGGCCGGACGGGCGATCCTGCGGATGGTACGCCTGACCACGACCGTGGCTGCGGCTAGCCAACCGGCGGGACGCAGGAATGCGATCCCTCTCATTCAACACTCCATCCAACGCCACCAGCGACTGCTCAACTCGGCCAGTCGCGCTTCTTGGTCAAGAACCCCTTAACTCTGACCTGTGACATCGTGCCATATCGAGGCGATGTCGACTATCCCGATCTCGACCACTCCGGCGGTCCAGGCCGAGTCTCCCAGTGGCGTCGGCTCCCGAAACGGTCATCAGGACCGATACCCTGAGTATGCATACGAGGAAATCGTCATGAACGTCAGCGCGGTAGACCCCACCACCACCACGGCCCCCGCCCGCGCGGCGGCTGCGGCCAATGCGCCCGCAAGGAAGCCCGCGCCGCCCGCGGCCGCCCCGCAGGTCTCAGTGGCGGCTCTGTCGACCCCCGCGGCCACCGCCGCCATATCAGGCGTTCCCGCGACAGTGAAGCCAGAGGATCGGGCGCTCTACCTCCAGATCCTCAAGTCGGTCGGCGGCAACGTCAACGCGGCCCTCGCGGCACTTGCCGCCAAAGAGTCTGCCGAAGGCGAGAGCTAGCCCGGGCTACCGATCCGCGCGTCCGTCGCCTCGTCCGTCGCGCCGCCGTAGGCGAGCTGCTGCTCCGCGACGAACCGGTCAAGATCGTAGGGCAGAGAGCGACTCGGCGGCGGGGTCGCTAGCCGCGAAGGTTGGCGGGGATCTGGGCGGCCGCCTCTTCGTCCACGATCCAGATCGCGCCCGGCCGGCGCGTCCGCTGGACCGGCCAGCGGCGCTCGTCTCGAACCTCGCCGAAGACGTGGCCCAGGGCCTCGGCCTTGCCGGCGCCCCAGGTGACGACGAGGACCGGCGCCGCTTCGAGCAACCGCGGGTTGATCGTCACGCGGGGAAGGTGCGGGCCGATGTGGCTCGGCGCGGGGATGCCCATCGTCCAGGCCATGCTGGCCAGGGCGGGCGATTCGGGGAAGCACGAGAGCACATGCCCGTCATCACCCACGCCGACGAAGATGAGGTCGAAGCCCGGCCAGTTGCCATCGACCATCGGCACCTGGGCGCACAGTTCCTCGGCGTATTGCGCGGCGCACCAGCGCGTGTCGCGGAACTCGGCCAGAGCCCGATCGGTCGGGAAGGGATGGATGTTGGCCGTCGGCAGCGGCGCTCCGCCGGTCGACCCGGCGCCGCCGAGGAGCACGTCGTCGAGGGCGGTCACGTTCGATTCCGGGTGGCCGCGTGGCACGAACCTGTCGTCGCCCCACCAGATGTGGACCTGTGACCACGGGATCTTGTCGACCAGCGGGGCGTGCGCCAGGAGCCGGTAGATCGGAATGGGCGCGTTGCCGCCCGTGGTGCAGAAGTCGACCCGGCCCCGTCGCTCGACGGCAGCGATAAGCGCGGCCGCTATCCGCTCCGCTGCCTCGTGAGCGGCCGCATCCGGGCTTGCCGTGACGACCAGTTCGGGCTCGCCTCTGTTCGGGGCAGGCAGGGCGGAATCGGCCGTGCCGAACAGTCTGTCGGACGATGGAGAGAGGTCAGGCTCCTGTTCAGTCATGGTCCTGGCTCCTGTGCCGTTCTGCCTTGTGCAGGGCTGACTCTACGCCAAGAAGTCGACCGGCCATAGCCAGGGCATGGACGGCCACCGGGTCGGCCGCGCCTTCTTCGACCGCCCGGCCAAGGAGATCGACGTCGGTCAGGCGGGGCGCCACATACACGCGGCGCACGCGCTCACGACCGTTGTCCCAGACCATGACCTCCACAGAACGATCTCCGGCGGCCACCTCGCCGACCAGCTCGGCGCCCCGAAGCCGCGAAACGATCTTCACCCGGACCGTCGAGCCGGCGCCGAGGTCCGACACGACCGGGCGCAGCACCACCTCCACCGCGTGGTCCTTCTGGCGGAGAGTGGCGGTTCTTCTGCCGTCCGACTCGCGGTTGACCGGCTCGGCCACGGTCATGCCCAAACGCGAGGCCAGCCAGGCGACGTGGTAGAGCGGCCGGACCACGTTCGTCTTGCCCGCCGGGTCGCCCGGTTCCGCGGCCGCGTATTCGACCTCGATCCGCCGGACGGCGCCGAGGTGCGGCCGCAGGTCCGGCAGGTCGTAGACCGACGCGATTGCCTCGCGCCAGCGCGCCTGGCGCAGCAGCGCCCAATCCGCAACGACGAGTTGATGCTGCTCGGCGGCCACGGCCAGCAGACCCAGGAGGTCCAGGCCGTTGCCCGTCCAGGCGGAGCCATCGACGATGAGCCGGTCGGCGATGGGCAGGAGTCGATCGGCGCGATGCGAGCCGAGGGGCGGATCGTTTGGCCACCACAGCGCGACTGGCAGGTCGTGGACGAGCAGCGGCACGATGATCGAGGCCAGGTGCAGGCCGGTCTCGCCGCGCACGACGACGTGGACGGTTTCGGCGCCGGTCTCGGCCCGGCCACCGGCCGGGGACATGGCCAGGGCGTCGATGCGGGCCTCCAGACCGGCAGGACCTTCGGGGTCCACGGCGGAGAGAATCAGCGAACGCGACGCGTGCCGGCTGGCGGCACCCAGGATCGTGGCCGCGCACTTCTCCGCTGATCCCTGATCGCCTGCCACGACCACCAGGTTCAGCACGCTGGTGCGAGCAGCGACGTTATGGCTGCCGGCGCCGCTCGTGGCGCTCGTGGCGCTCGTGGCGCTCGTGTCGCTCGTGGCGCTCGTGTCGCTCGTGGCGGCTCGGGCGGCGGCCTCGGCCTGAGCGGCAATCAGTGCGTTCTCGGCCTGTGCGGCCTGCGCACGAGCGACTGCCGCTTGCGCCCACAGCTTCTCCAGCTGGCCCTCGATCTCGGGCACGGAATGGGCCACCGGCCGGGCGGTCATCAGATCCTGCGCCACCGTCTGCCGTCACGGCCGAGGAGTTCGTCGGCCGCCTCAGGACCCCATGACCCCGACGCGTAGTTGGGGAATTGCGGCGACGGCATGTCGGCCCAGGCGTTGATGATCGGCGTTACGACGGACCAGGCCGCCTCCACCTCGTCTGCTCGGGTGAATAGCGAGGCGTCGCCCAGCAGCGCGTCGAGAATGAGCGTCTCGTAGGCGTCCGGCGAATCCACCACGAACGAAGTGTCGTAGGCGAAGTCCATGTTTACGGTCCGCACATCCAGTCCCAGCCCCGGCACCTTGGCGGCGAAGCGCAGCATGATCCCCTCGTCGGGCTGGATGCGCATCGCCAGGACGTTTGGCGCGGGATCGCCGGTCGACTCGCGGAAGAGTCGCAGCGGCACTTCCTTGAACTGGATCGCGATCTCGGTGGCGCGCTTTGGAAGCCGTTTCCCGGCCCGCAGGTAGAACGGGACGCCGCTCCAGCGCCAGTCGTCGATCGTGAAGCGGCCGGCGACGTAGGTTTCAGTCTCCGACTCGGGATCGACCTCGGGCTCCTGCCGGTAGCCCGGCACGGGCTCGCCCTCGACCCAGCCAGGGTCGTACTGGCCCCGAACCACGTTTCGGCGGACGTGCTCGGAATCCGGGGCGGCGATGGCTCGCAAGACCTGGACCTTCTCATTGCGGAGGGCGTCGGCCTGGAACGAAGTGGGCGGCTCCATTGCCACGAGGGTCATCAGCTGCAGCAGGTGGTTCTGCAGGATGTCGCGGCTCGCACCGGTCTCCTCGTAGAAGGCGCCGCGGCCTTCGACACCGATCGACTCGGCCACGGTGATCTGGACGTGGTCTATGTAGCTGCGATTCCAGACCGGCTCGAAGATGCCGTTGCCGAAGCGGAAGACCAGCAGGTTGCGGACCGTCTCCTTGCCCAGGTAGTGATCGATCCGATAGACCTGCGACTCTCGCAATACCTTGGACACCTCGTGGTTGAGGTGTCGCGCCGACTCGAAGTCGCGACCAAAAGGCTTCTCGATGACCACGCGCCGCCAGCCCCCGCCGCGCATCTCGTGGTCGAGCCCAACCCTGCCCATCTGGCGCACGATCTCGGTGACCTGCGATGGCTGGGTCGCGAGGTAGAAGAGCCGGTTGCCGGCCGTGCCGCACTTCGCGTCAAGGTCGTCAAGCGCCGCACTGAGCCGGTCGAAGCCGGCGTCGTCCGCGAAGTCGAGCTGCTGGTAGCTGATGCGCTTGGCCAGCTCGGCCCAGGCCGCCTGGTCGATCGGCTGGACACGGGAGTACTTCTCGAGCGAGGCGTGAACCTCGGCCGCGAACGACTCATCGGTGTACGGCCGGCGGGCCACGGCCACGAGGCTGAACTCAGCCGGCAGCAGGTTCGTCCGCCACAGCTGGTAGATCGCGGGTAGCACTTTGCGATGGGCCAGGTCGCCGGTGGCGCCGAACAGCACGAAGGCGCACGGGTCCGGCACGCGCTCCAGACGCAATCCCTGACGGAGCGGGTTCACGTCGGCGTCTGGCCGCGGGCGTCGACGGGCGGCCGTGGTCGCCTCACGAAGCTGGAGAGCGGTCCGGGCCGGCGGCGGCGGACCGGGTGCGCGGGATGGGCTCATCGGTCGAGGGCTCCGTGGCGGGCTGGCGTTGGGTGGGCCATCGCTATTCGGCTTTCACGGCGTGGCCGTCGAACTCGTTGCGCAGCGCCGCGAGTACCTTGGCCTGATAGCTGTCGTCCTGGCGGGAGCGGAATCGGCTAAGCAGGCTCAGCGTGATCACCGGCGCCGGGACGTCCTTGTCGAGCGCCTCCTGGACGGTCCAGCGGCCCTCGCCCGAGTCGGCGACCCAGCCCTTGACGTGGATCAGGTCCTGATCCTGCGAGAACGCGGATGCGGCCAGCTCCAGGAGCCACGATCGAACGACCGAGCCGTGCATCCACAGGTCGGCGATTGCTGCCAGGTCCAGCTTGTAGTCCGAGGCGTGGAGGATCTCGAAGCCCTCGGCGTAGGCCTGCATCAGGCCGTACTCGATGCCGTTGTGGACCATCTTGACGTAGTGCCCGGCACCCGGGCCGCCGGCATGCAGGTAGCCGTTCGCCGGCGCGAGCGAGCGGAAGACCGGCTCGAGGCGCATCACAGGCTCCGGTTCGCCGCCGACCATCAGGCAGTAGCCGATCTCGAGGCCCCAGATCCCGCCCGATACGCCGGCGTCGACGAAGCTGATGCCCTGAGCGGCAACCTTGGCGTGGCGCCGAACCGTGTCGTGGAAGTTGCTGTTGCCGCCGTCGACGATCGTGTCGCCGGGTTCGAGGAGCTTGGCCAGTTCCTCGATCATCGACTCGGTAGCGTCGCCGGATGGAACCATCACCCATATCGCCCGCGGCCTGGCGAGCATGCCGACGAGCTCCGGCAGCGAGAACGCCCCGTCGGCGCCCTCGGTCATGATCTCGTGGGTCTTCTCCGCGGTCCTGTTGTAGGCGACGATGCGGTGCTTGTCGAGGAGCAGGCGCCGGACCATGTTGGCGCCCATCCGGCCGAGCCCCATGAAGCCGAGGTCCATCGCGTCATGCCTCCCCGAGTGCCGCCGCTAGGGCCTTCTGCAGGACGGCCAGGCCGGCATCCGGGTCGGGCCCGAGGTCGATGCGTACGATCGGCAGCTTGTGATCCTCGATCGTGCGGGCGTCGCCGATCGCCTGGGCGTCGATGAGCTGGCCGAAGCTGTAGGCCTTGCCGGGGATGTCGCGATCGTCGGGGTGCTCGGCGACGAGCTGCAGGAACCAGCCGATCGGGGCGCCGCCCTTGTGCAGCTGCCCGGTCGAATGCAGGAAGCGCGGCCCGTAGCCGACGGTAGTGGCGCGGTGAGTCCGGTCGCGGAGCAGCGTCCGGATCGCTCGCAGGGCCGTGTCGCGGGCCGGGGTCTGGGCCACGTAGGCCTGGATCGAGGCGTAGCCGTTGGCCTTGAGGTTGGCGAGGTGAGCCTTCAGCGCCGCGGCCAGGGCAGTCGCGTCCGCCACGTCGACGGGCTTGTCTTCGTCGGCGCCGGCG
>Ga0182027_10007153_pt1 | contig 16534 bp, 13 predicted proteins | sample 712E1DmetaG_FD_121300 | JGI IMG/M metagenome (GOLD analysis project Ga0182027, IMG submission 121300) | Permafrost microbial communities from Stordalen Mire, Sweden - 712E1D metaG (Illumina Assembly) | ecosystem: Environmental > Terrestrial > Soil > Wetlands > Permafrost | place: Sweden... | reverse complement strand
CTACTCCACGGTGACCGATTTCGCGAGGTTGCGCGGCTGGTCCACATTGCAGTTCCGCATTACCGCAACATGGTAGGAAAGAAGCTGGAGCGGAATGGTAGCGAGCATCGGGATCAGCATTTCCTCGGTATCGGGGATCTCGATATAATGATCGGCCAGTTTCCTGACGCTTTCATCGCCTTCGGTTATGATTGCGATGATATTTCCCTTACGCGCTTTGACCTCCTCTATATTGGAAATGACCTTTTCATAGGTTCCCCGTTTGGGAGCGATGAACACTACCGGCATTTGATTATCGATAAGGGCGATAGGGCCGTGTTTCATTTCGGCGGCAGGGTATCCTTCAGCGTGGATATACGAGATCTCTTTCAGCTTCAGAGCCCCTTCCAGGGCGACCGGGAAATTATAGCCCCGGCCCAGGTATAATGCGTTGGTACAATCTTTATATATTTCGGCAATTTTTTTAATCTCTTCATTCCGCCTGAGTATTTTTTCGACCAGGGATGGGATCCGGCCAAGTGCCACCCTGAGTTTATGGAGCTGGGATTCGGGCACAGTACCTTTTTTCTCGGCCATCAGCAGTCCGATCAGCGTAAGGACGACAACCTGGGCAGTGAAAGCCTTTGTTGAAGCAACACCAATCTCAGGGCCGGCATGGGTATAGACACCTGCATGGGTTGCCCTTGCGATGGATGAACCAACCACATTGCAAATCCCCAGGACTATTGCTCCTTTTGATTTAGCAAGTTCAATGGCAGCAAGGGTGTCGGCGGTTTCCCCTGACTGGGAAATGGCAATTACCACATCCTGCTCATGGATGACCGGATTCCGGTAGCGGAACTCAGAGGAATATTCCACCTCGACAGGAATCCGTGTAAGGTCTTCAATAATATATTCACCGACAAGTCCTGCATGCCAGGAAGTCCCGCAGGCAGTAATGATGATCCTGTCAGCATTGAGTATTTTAGGAAGGTAGTCCCGGATACCGCCCAGGGTAACGCTGTCCTGGTCAAGATGAAGCCGGCCCCTCAAGGAATCCTCAATGGAATGAGGCTGTTCAAATATCTCTTTAAGCATGAAATGGTCAAAGCCGCCTTTCTCGATGGTACTCAGGCTCATTTCAAGTTTTTGAATATAAGGAGTTGTTTCCTGGTTGCGGATCGTCTTGATTCTCAGTTCGTGGTCCCTTTCGATCACAGCCACTTCTTCATCGTTCATGAACACCACATTATCAGTGTATTCAATGATGGGAGTCGCATCGGATGCAATGAAAAATTCGCCTTTCCCGATGCCTATCACCATGGGGCTGCCTTTGCGTGCAGCGATGATCTTGTCGGGCTGGTCCTCCGAGAGAACGATGATGGCATAGGCTCCCACCACTTGGGTAAGGGCTATCCTGACTGCTTCCTCAACCGGTATGTTTTCATTAAGCTGGATATCCTCTATGAGATGGATCAGGACTTCAGTATCCGTATCGCTTGTAAACACAAAGCCTCTTTGCTGAAGTTCCTTTTTTAAAGCAAGATAATTTTCGATGATGCCGTTGTGGATGATCGAAAGGTGTTTGCTCTGCGAATAATGCGGATGGGCATTGACCGTACTCGGCTCCCCGTGAGTTGCCCAGCGTGTGTGGGCCATACCAATTGTCCCGCTGAGGTCCTGGCCCTTTATGCAATCTTCCAGGTCTGAAACCTTGCCTTTGCATTTGACGACTTTCAGTTCCTTGTTCAGGATGCTGATACCGGCGCTATCATAGCCACGGTATTCAAGCCTGTGCAAGCCTTTGATAAGGATAGGCCAGGCTTGCTGGGGACCGATGTAAGCGACAATTCCACACATTGCAAAAACGTTTAACCTCAAAAATAAGAATAATCATTGACAGCGGGTCAATGCAGTATAGTATAGGTAATTTGCAGCTTGAACCTTGAGGCACGGGCCCCGGGGAGTGAGGGGTTATATCCGGTCAATCTGACCCGTTGCGGATAGACAATGGCGCTTGCAGGGTTGTTGGCCATGATATACAGTTCGTTGTTCGTAGCGTAATAGCCTGTTATCATTTTCTGAATATACCTTGTAAGCCTGAAATAATAAACCTGGGTAGTCTTGTTGTAGATTCCGCCGTAATACGTAGTGCCTTCAAGTTCATCAATGAGATTCCGATAGATGCCGGCTGTATCGCGCACCAGAACCAGTTGCGGAGGAGGATTCAGGGTAGTGTCGGTCGTAGCGTCCTTGAATAACAACAGTGCGTCATTGATGGCGATCTTCCTATTCTTTCCGAAATTCATGATATTAGGCATGCGGAATTTAATTCTCATACCTCCGAGCCCTTCAAGGTAAAGCATCTCTTTCCCCAGCAGCGAATCATGGTTCAGGGCTTGTTGTTTAAGTTCCTGCGAAGCATCAAAATACTGGTTATGATCGATGTGCAGGAATCTTGCACAAGACTCGTCAAAAAGGAACGAATAAGTAAGTGAATCCGTAGTCTGGTTATGAAAGTACATGGTCATTTTCGACGTACTGTTGGAAATGTCGAAATTCAGGAATGCGCCGCCTGAACTGACGGGAACGGATTCTATATACAAGCCTTTCATAAAGATGCTGAAAAGAGCTGAGCTTGAATAAACAGAAGCAGGGCAGGTTAACAGTTTATTTGAAAAATAGCTGGTTATTTTTCCCAGGTTGATCCTGAGATGGGCTGCGTATTTGGTTGTTCCTACCGTGACACTATCCTTGGGCTTAGGTTTGAACGACATATCAGCCAGCAGGTTGGGGTAAACCTGCATCTGCCTGTTCGAAAAATAGGCCGAATCGATGTTAAGATCTTGGGCTATTTCCCACACCCTGACCCTCTGCATTGTAGTAGTGTCGCCGTAGTAAGCCGAATAGTACAGCATCAGAATGAGGGAATCCATCACAGGGGCCGTGCCAAATTCCACCGAGGTGCTTGAAGGCAGGATCTGTGTGTAAATACCGACGGTTGAATTGCCGAAAACCGGATCCTGCAGGCTTCCCAGGGTAAAAGCGGCACAATTGCTGGTGTGAATGGAATCAAGCCTGACCGTACAGGCGGTCACTGTGCAGGTATCGGTAGTTTTTACATTTATGGTATCACTCGGAGGCAGAAGATCAACACCGATCTGGTAAGGATCTTTTTTACATGAAAAGAGAATCAGGACTGCCAGCAGGGATAGGAAGAGGGAAGAAAGAATAATTCGATTGGTCGTGTTCAAGGCAGAGAATTCTAATGGTTAATCAACTGAAACAGGCTCAGCGACAAGGATTTCATCATAAAAGTCGGAAAACGCATCGATATAACGATCCATCGGCTGGAATTCAAGGAAAGGCTTGTCGGAACTTTTCAGATAATCCATGAGTTCAGGGTTTATCGATGGTGAGCCGATGATCACTCCGTCGGAGAAATCAATGGCTGACTTCATTAAATTAACGAAGGTTGGGACTTTATAGTGTTTAAGATCCTTGTTATTTATCCCTGTAAGTTTGACTTTTTCGGTGAAGTTCTTGTTCATCGGGTCGGTAAAGTCGTCGTCATAAAGTGAGATGATGACCTTTGTCTCGGTGAACAGGGGGTTTTCATAAAAAGCTTTTTTGATATAGATGGGGACAAGGCTTGTCATCCAACCGTGGCAGTGGATGATATCAGGGCCCCACCCGAGCTTTTTTACCGTTTCAATAACGCCCCTGGAATAGAAGATGGCCCGTTCGTCATTATCGCTGAAGAATTTGTTGTTTTTATCGTGGAAAGTAAATTTCCTCTGGAAATAATCTTCATTGTCAATAAAGTAGATCTGCATTCTGGCCTGCTGGATGGAGGCCACCTTGATGATCAGGGGATGGTCCGTATCATCGATGATCAGGTTCATCCCTGACAGACGGATAACCTCATGCAGCTGGTTGCGCCGTTCATTGATATTGCCGAAGCGGGGCATGAATGTCCGGATTTCCCGTCCCTTCTCCTGAATACCCTGCGGAAGATAACGCCCGATCATTCCCATATGGCTGTCTTTAAGGTAAGGTGTGATCTCCTGTGTAACAAAAAGAACTTTTGTTTTTTCCATGTCTTGCTTTGATTTATATTCCTGGATCAAGAGCCTTCCTATGGTGCGGAAGGGTATTCAACTAACCGTAACCTGGGAATTTTACTTTTCCTGACTGGCGCCGTGAGCCTTTTGATACTCGCAGCCGTCTCAATTCCCGCTGCAAAGATACTAAAAATTTTCCGGATAATTTCCAAGCATTAACTCTAAAATAATGATTGTTATCAGTTTAAATATTTTTTTCGCTGATTTCCTATCACTTTACAGCTGAGACCGGATTAAGATCAGACAGGGAAGGAGGTAAATGTGGATTCAAGCTAATAAGAGGAGGATGATGGAAAAGCGATGAACGATGTGTCATCAGCGGCCAGGCTGAAGGGTTAGCCGGCCTGCAATTTCCAGGAAAGTATTCTGTATTGAGAAGCTCCGGCCGGCTTCCTGGTATAAAAATGGCCGCCGTAACCTTTCCCCGGAAACGGAAAGAAAAAAAATAAACCTGAAAGCCATGAAAAAATTGATTTTTGCCTGCTTAATGGGCATACTGATGTCGGCCGGCACAGTAAAAGCCGGTTCAATGATTCCAGCAAACGTGAATTCAAGCACTGTACCTGTCTTTTCGGTGTGGGTAAAGTTCATTATTACTTTTCACCGTCCGAAACTGGACTGCCAGCATGGATTCGGAATTTGTTTCTCAGTCGAAGCCGGCAATGATAAACCAACCGGTACAGGCAACACCGGGTGTATGACCGAAGCCCGTGTGAATCCGGCAAACCAGCTTGAATTAAAGGTCACCGAAGATGATCTGCAGAATTATGAATCAGGATTTGCCATTCCCTATTTCAAGTCGGGATCATTTACTCTTGAAGATCCTTATACCTTTCCCGAGACGTTGAGCAAAAAACTTGGCTGCGTCAAAACATTGACCCTGCAGGCAGGTACATATCCCGTGCTCTACAATGCTTCGGCAAGGACGTACACGATTACATTCCCTATCTGAATGTGAAAATTGATAAATGAAGTACATATCCTGCATTTTGGAACAGGCCAGGGCGGAAAAAGCATCGCTTTTTCCGCCTGAACCTGTCACGGACAGGAAAGAAATGGTAAAGTAAACTATATTGTTGTCGCACAATATCATCCATCAAGAAAACCCGATGAATATGAATAAAAAGATCGTGACCCTTATGCTGGTCATCCCATTTGCAATGTATTCCTGTAAGAATTATATATCCGGGAAATACGGCATTAAAGAACCGAAAATTGAATCGCTCGGCTCCATTACTTCCGCCCTGAAAAACTATTCAGCCGAGTATCCGGCCCGGCTTTGTATTTTCAAAGATTCGGCCGCCCTTATCGACTGGTTCCAGAATAATAACATGCCCGGCAGATCGCACTTTTATAATTCTGCCGGATACCGGATCATAACACAGGATTCCAACTTCTGTGTAAAAGTGGAAGCTGATTTTGCCGGGAAACTGAAACCCTCGGAAGTATACAGGATAGATTCACTTTCCGTTTTCGACAAGCTTAAACGGGATTTACTGCCAGTAGGTGAAAAAGCTGATCTGGACCCCTCAGAATATGCTTTTACCTGTGTCGTCTTCTGGGCAATTTACATGGGGAAGATCAATGAAGCAAGCTTTGTAGTGGCAGAGGCTGCAATGGCATCGCAACCCGGCATGAAAGGTAAGGTGAATATCCTTTTTGTGAATATGGATATCATGGATTTCTGGAATACATCGCCTGGTATGATCAAAACAACAGTTGATAAACGCTGAAAAGCACCGGGGCCCGTGATAATCAGATCCGTCCATGCAGAGACAAGGCAAATCCGTCATTTCAGGACTTTTCCTTCTTGTAGTATTCCTCTGCAGGCTGGATGCGCAGGAACTGAGCTGGGATAACTCGCTCCGGAGCCTGATTCTCAAGTCTTTTCCTCACGAAAGCCGGGCAAGGCTGGTATTTGACAGCAAACTCGATTATTCAGTCAGCCTGGCCGGCTATTATTTTATAAACGGGCAGAAAACGGTTAATCCAAGCCAGTTTTCATTATGCCATTCCCTGAAGTACAGGTTCATATTTTCGAGCAGGGAGCATTTGCATTTTACGACAGAACTGGTACACAATCTTGGGGTCCAATGTTATTTAGACAGTATATGCAGGATCGGAACCGATGACAACACCCTCTCTTCAAGGCTTTCCCTGGATGTCACCGGCCTCCTGCAGTTTTCCTTCGATGCCATACTTAAAACCAGGATTTTTAATGAATGGAATACTGTCACTATGCCGAACGGCGGTGTCGCAAGGGTCCTGGGTGAATCTTTTCTTACACCGCTGGTATGTATATTCTCGGGTGGATTTGGACTGAAGATCCCTGAATTCGGAAGCCTTAACCTGGGTGTAGCGTCAGCAAAGCTTACATACCTCTGCGACCGTTCGGTATTTGAGCGTACCGGGCTAAAAGTTTACTATGGCGTACCTGAAGGAAAACGAAGTCTGACGGAATACGGGCTAAGCATGCAACTTAATATCGACAGGCTTATCGGGAAGCATATAAGGTGGAACTGTGACCTTCTTTTATTTAAGCAGAATGATGTGCCTGTAGATTTTTCACTGAAAAACCTGTTCGCATACCGCATCAGCAGGTACTTTAAGACAAGCCTCCAGACCCAGCTTTTTTACGATGAAAAAATCAGCCGGCAGTTGCGGATCGAGAACCTTTTATCCCTCGGATTTGATTTTCATCTTTGAAAAAATATTACTTTTGTATCCTCTTTCTGACTGAATTCACTCATTCAATGCACTCTCTTCCTTCAGCGTTTCAGGATTTCATTAATTCGCGTTTCAAACCATCCATTTTCACTTCAGGATTCTCTCTGCCCGCTTCTTACTTTTTCAAAACTCCTGATGCCAATTGGCTGATGCCTCATCATTCCCGGCTCATTGCTCATCACTCATTCCTAATGCCTAACGCCCAATGTCTAATGCCTGATCTGCCTCATCACTCATGGCTAATTTATTAATCATTCGCAGTTAAATTGTCAGCATTATGTATAAAATTTCCGAACACCCTATTCTTGAGATCCCCGAACCACTGAAAACTTCCTTCCTTTTTGAGGGCCAGGAAGTTGAAGGGGAACTTGGCTTCACCATTGCAGCTGCACTCCACCAGGCCGGCCACCCGGTCCACAGCCACAGCCTTAAAAATCGTGAGCGAAGCCTTGAATGCGGCATCGGCAAATGCGGCGCTTGTGAAATGCTGGTCGACGGGCAGATCAAGAGGATCTGTATCACCAGGGTTGATGGCGTTAAGGAAGTGATGGAGATACCTCATGACTACGAGCAGGGGCCTATCGGGATATTGAAGGACGTCCCCCTTAAAGTTTATAAAACAAGTGTTGCGATTATAGGCTCAGGTCCGGCCGGACTTGCTGCCAGGGAAGAATTGATGAAACACAATGTGGATTGCATCGTGGTAGATAATAACGATAAGATCGGCGGACAGTTCCTGATGCAGACCCACCAGTTCTTTTTCTTCGAGAAGGAGCAGAAGTTCGGCGGCATGAGGGGCTTTGACATTGCAAAGACCCTGGCAGGGGAGGATCACGGGGGGATATTCCTGAATTCCACCGTTTGGGATATTCTCGAAGGAGGAAGGATCGCAGTAAAGAACATCCTCACCGAAGAGATTTATTATATCGATGCCGCTTACCTTATCGTAGCAACCGGGGCCGTGCCTTTCATGCCCACTTTTGAGAATGATGACCTGCCCGGGGTATTCACTGCGGCCGTAGTCCAGAAAATGATGAATAACGAGTTCACCCTGCTCGGCCGGAACATTCTTACTGTAGGTGCCGGTAATATAGGTTATCTGACTTCTTACCAGCTGATGCAGGCTGGAGCAAAGGTCAAAGCCATACTGGAAGCAATGCCTGACGAAGGCGGATTCCCTGTCCAGGCAAACCGGGTCAGGAGGCTTGGAATACCTGTCCTTACTTCACATATTCTTCTCAAGGCACTTCCCAATGAAACGCATGACGGGATCATAGGAGCGGTCGTGGCCGAATGCCGGAATTTCAAAGCCGTTCCCGGGACCGAAAAGATAATCGATGGGATTGATGCCATCAATATCTGTACGGGGCTTGTCTGTGACGACCAGCTCCTGATCAAAGGGAATGAGATCTTCGGAAGACATTGTTTCGGCGCCGGTGACGCCATACGTATCGGGGAAGGTACAAGCGCCGTGCTCCGCGGGAAACAGGTTGCGTTCGAGATACTGCAGGAAATGAGCGAAAAATACGATTATGATGAATATCTCTCGCTCTCTAAAGAATACATAGACTCACAACAACACCCGCTGAGGCTGATCCGCGATCCATATCTGCCAACAAAAGAAAGGATGAATGAAAAAGGCTTTGTACTGATCGACTGCCTGTACGGATTCGCCTGCAATCCCTGCGCATTCGCCTGCCCGAACGGAGCCATCACCAAGTCTTCAACAAGCGCCGTCCCCCTGATCGACTTTGACAAATGCACTGGTTGCATGGATTGTGTTTATCAATGCCCGGGACTTGCCATCTTCGGTTACAATTTCAAAAAGGACTGGCTTTTCCTTCCCATTGAGTATAAAGTCGAAGAAAAATCAGAATGTTTCCTGGTTGATAACAACGGGAAAAAACTGGGTGAGGGAGTTGTGGAAAAGATCCTGCGGAAACCAAATAAAACAAATATTGCTAGGGTAAAGTCCCTGGATGTTCATGGGGAAGACCTGGTACAGGTGAGGGGTTTCATAGTGAAACAGAATTATCCTAAGCCAGTCGGATTCAAACCCTGCAAATATGAATCGGTGGAGCCCACATATGTTTGCCATTGTGATGATGTGACACTGGATGAGATACTTGAAGTCATTGGAGACCGCAGGTTCATTTCGGTGGATGAAGTGAAACACACCACAAGGCTCGGTATGGGTGCATGCCGTGGTAAACGATGCATCAAACGGCTCAAGACAAGGCTGGCCGGGACCGATATCAGCATCGTGGGCGAACCCACCCCGAGAGGCCCTTTGTCCAACCAGGTCGCAATGGGTGAATTATATCCCAGGAATGTTCATGAACAGGTTATTACAGGGATCAACGGGAAGAAAACCAGGAAAATCAAAGTTAAAGCACTGGTTGCAGGGGGCGGGATAGGTGGCAGTGCATTATTCAGGTATCTCAGTGAAGAAGGGCTGGAACCGGTGTTGCTCAATTATGGCCGCGGTGCTTCGTGGAGGAACATTGCAGGAGGCAGGCCGAATTTTTCTGTACCGGAACTAAGCGATATTGCTAATCATAACCTTGAGATATTCAAGGATCTGCAGAAAATTCACAATATTGATTTCCGGCCGATACTCTATGTCACTTTTGCGCATGATGAAGAGATGTACAAAGCCCTCGAGACATCGATGTCATGGTCCGATGCGATCATGGTCCAGCCAAAGGATTTCATTAAGGAAATCTCGCCGAAAATAAACCCTTCGATGACGAATTACATATCTGCCCTGATCACCCGGAATTGCTGGCAGGCCACACCAGGCAGGGTCATAGACCTGATCAGGAGAATAGGCATTGAGCATGGAGGGAAAGTTGAGGAGGATTGCATGCTGGTCGATGTGAGCAGAGTCAACGGATATTACATGGCCCTGGTGAAGAACCACGAAAAGGAATACGTGGAATACGAAACCGAAGTGTTTATCAATGCCCTTGGCCCCGGGGGCGAAAAATTCGCCAGGGGCCTTGACATCGAAACCGGGCTGTACCCCGTAAAACACCAGGCATTCATTACGCGGCGCCTTCCCATGCTTGGGAAAAACGGCAGCCCCCTCCCGATGCTTATCGACAGGAGGAAGTATAAAGGCTTCATGGCAGTGTACGGACAGCAATTGGGAGAAACCGGGCAGATCATCGGATGTGCATCCCCGGCCATTGAACCCAGGGAAGCCGATAAGAATATCAAAGTCAATACAGAGAGTTTCCTTGAAATCGCTTCCGAAGTTTTTACCAACTGGATACCCGGGCTTTCATCGGCCGGCTTCCAGGCTGTGTGGGCGGGATATTACGTGGAACCGAGGATGATTATAGATCCGGAACTTGGCTTGTTCCTCGGGCTGCGGGGACAAGGCTTCATGCTTGGTCAATACCTTGCCCGCTTGTATACCGACAAGCTGCTGGGAAAACCCACACCTTCATATTTCGACAGGCTGAAACTCAGCGGGGACGGCATGCCGGAAAAAGCGTTCAAATAGGTGTTAGGCACTAATGCCTAATGCCTATTTACCCTTTGAAAAACAACGCTTTGATAATGTGGCTTGCCATTTTCGGATTCTCCTTAAGGCGGCGGGTGGAATAACCAAACCAGTCTTTCCCGAAAGGCACATAAATTCTCATGGGATGCCCTTTGGACACAATACTTTTACGTAATTCGGGCGTGACACCGTACAACATCTGGAATTCATATTTCCCCCCCGGAACATTGTACTTTTTAATCAGGTTGTAAGCCCCTTCCACCAGGGGTTTATCGTGTGTGGCAATGCCCGGGTAGAACCCGGCTGCAAACATGTATTCAAGATCTTCAAGGTAGTGGTCGTTGATTTCCTGGTATTTCCTGAAAGAAATGGTCTCAGGTTCCACGTAAATACCTTTGCATAACCTGAAATTCAGGGGGTTTTCGGGTGAATGCAAGTCGGCCATGTCCTTCAGGTCAGCCAGGGTTCGTTTCAGGTAGGCCTGGACCACAAGCCCGACATTGGCGGGGAACTCCTTTCGCAGTCTCCTGAAAAGTTCGATCTCGAGGCTAGTGCATGGGGAATCTTCCATGTCAATACGGATGAAATTTCCGTATGATGCAGCTTTCGCGACAATTTCACGGATATGTGAATAGCAGATTTCACTGTCCAGCAGCAACCCGAAACTGGTGGGCTTAAGCGAGTAATTCCCGTCAATCTTCTCCTTCTGGATACGGTCGATTATTGCAAGGTAGGTGAGTTTATTTTCATCCGCCTGGTCAAGACTGCTGATAAATTCCCCCAGGAGGTCAATGGTGATCCTGATCCCATCTGCATTCAGTTCCCTGCTCACCCTGACAGCATCTTCAATGGTTTCGCCTGCAATATATTTTCTGGAGAAGACCCAAACCAGTTTTTTAGGCATGAAAGGCAGAACGCTGCTAATCATTTTGTTGATCATAACCCTGTGATTTTAAGTTTTTTCGAACTGAAAAACAAATATATGATTTATTGAAGGTTTGGTTGTCAACAAATTAATTTTTAATTTTGCGGGCTTTTTTGCAGTATTTGGAGAAAATGGAAAAATTCCAGATCCAGTTCAGTGGTTTGAAACCAGGGTTGCATCTATTTGATCTTAACCTGGACTGCCAGTTTTTTGAATTTTTCGGTTATTCCGAATTCAGTAAATGTGATATTCGGGTTAATACGGAGATGGAAAAAGAGGAGCATCTGATGGTTTTCCGTTTCCGGATCAGCGGGGATGTTGAATTATTATGCGACCGTTGCGGAGACCCGCTGACTGAACACCTGGATGGACATGAAAGGCTCGTCGTAAAGCTCGGTGACCATAACGGGGAGGAGAGTGAAGAGGTCCTGCTCATCAAGGAGTCGGATGGTAAATTTGACATCAGCCAGATCCTGTATGAGTATGTTTCCCTGATGGTTCCGTCTCACCGAATCCACGGGGATGATGAAAACGGGAACAGCCTTTGCAACCCGGAAATGCTGAAAAAGCTTGATGAATTAAAAGAACACCATGAACCTGACCCCCGCTGGGAAGTTTTAAACCGGCTGAGGGAAAATAATCTTTCATAATAAATTTATATTTTTTCAGTAAATTTTTGAATTATGCCACATCCGAAACGAAAAATCTCGAACACCCGCAGGGATAAAAGACGCACTCACGATAAAGCTGAATCTCCTACCTTTGCTCTCTGCTCGAACTGCGGTTCACCTGTTTTATACCATAGGGTATGTCCAGAATGCGGCTATTACCGCGGGAAACAGGCTATTGAAAAAGCAGCTGCTGAATAATCCTGTTCTTCAGGATCATTCGCCGATTACATTCAGTCATTAACAAAATTCTGAAAATGAAGATCGGTTTAGACGTTATGGGAGGGGATTTTGCCCCGAATGCCACAATGCATGGGGCAATAATGGCTTTTAAGGAGCTGCCTTCCACCGACAGGATCGTGTTGATCGGGGACAAAGACATTATTCTTTCCTTTCTGAAAGAAGAAAATATCAGTGCATCCGGGTTTGATATTATTGATGCTCCGGATATCATCGAAATGGATGAAAGTCCGACGAAAGCCCTGGTCAATAAACCGAATTCGAGTATTTCGGCCGGTTTCAGGTTGTTAAAGCACAAGGAGATCCAGTCCTTTGCCAGTGCCGGAAGCAGCGGAGCCATGCTTGTTGGGGCGATTTATAGTGTCGGCAACATCCAGGGCATTATCAGGCCAAGTTCCCCGGCATACATTGCCAAGGAAAACGGGGGTATTTCCATCCTGATTGATGTAGGCACAAATCCTGATGCCAAACCTGATGTCATGTACCAGTTCGGACTGCTGGGATCATTATTCGCCGAGCATGTTTTCCATATTAAAACCCCCAGGGTTGGTCTTCTGAATATAGGCTCTGAAGAAAAAAAGGGAAGCCTTACCGCACAATCGGCGTTTCAACTTATGAAAGAATCCAAGGATTTTAATTTCACCGGCAATGTTGAAGGACGTGAATTATTCAGGGATAACGTGGATGTGATCGTCTGCGACGGCTTTGTCGGCAACATCGTCCTGAAACAGATCGAAGCCCTTTACCGTGTCCTGATCAAACGCGGGATTAAAGATACCTACCTCGACAGGTTCAACTATGAGATATACGGAGGCACTCCAATCCTCGGTGTTAACGGAAATGTGATCGTGGGTCACGGAATTTCAAACAGCACCGCGGTCAAGAACATGATCCTGAGCTCCAGGAACCTGAATGAGGCCAAGATGACCGCCAGGATCAAGCATGCCTTGGAGCAATACACCATCAATAACATCTAACTATCTCTTTCATGACCAGAATCAAAGCGGTAATTACCGGAATCCAGGGGTGGGTTCCGCCATATATCCTTACGAATAAAGAGCTGGAATCGATTGTGGACACTACCGATGAATGGATTATATCACGCACGGGGATCAGGGAACGGCATATCCTCAAAGGGAAAGGCCTTGGTACTTCCGATATGGCAGCCGAAGCTGTAAAGGGACTGCTTGAAAAAACGTGCACCAGCCCGGAGGAGATTGAAATGGTAGTCTGTGCCACAGTCACCCCTGATATGACCTTCCCCGCCACGGCCAATATAATCAGTGATAAAGTCGGTATCAAGAATGCATTCAGCTTTGATATGAATGCTGCCTGTTCGGGACTGCTCTATGCGCTTGTGACCGCATCAAAATACATCGAAACAGGCACCTGTAAGAAAATTATCGTTATCGGTGCGGATAAAATGTCGGCCATAACCGATTATACAAACCGTGAAACCTGTGTGCTTTTCGGGGATGCTGCCGGCGCAATTCTGCTTGAACCCACCACAGAGGATCTCGGCATCATGGATTCCATAATGCATTGTGACGGATCAGGTCGCAATTACCTTCATATGAAAGCCGGCGGATCGCTGAAACCCCCATCCTATGAAACGATTGACGCCAAGGAGCACTATGTTTACCAGGAAGGGCAGCAGGTGTTCAAATTTGCTGTGACCAAAATGGCTGATGTGGCAGCAGAGATCATGGCCAGGAACAATATCAGTTCAGAAGATATTGCATACCTGGTTCCTCACCAGGCAAACCTGAGGATCATCGATGCCACTGCCCGGCGTATGGGTATAGGCGCCGACAAAGTGATGATCAATATAGAACGTTATGGGAACACTACGGGAGGCACAATCCCTCTCTGCCTCTGGGAGTGGGAAAAAAAGATGAAAAAAGGGGATAATATCATCCTTGCAGCCTTCGGGGGCGGGTTCACCTGGGGAAGCATCTGGCTAAAATGGGCATATTGATAAACAGGCGCCAGGCGTTGGGCATTAGGTGAGGGTTTCCCATGGCTCATGGCTTATCTTACTTTTCTTCAAGCAGTTTTTCTATGAACTTCGTTGTTTCTGCAGAATAATCTTTATAATGCTGGCCTGTCCCCGGGCCGGAGAACCCTGTTTCGACTTTTCTTATCACCCCTTTCCGGTCGATGAAAATAGTGGTCGGGAACGCCATCGGTCCTTCCAAATTGAATAGAACCGACTGCAGGTTTGCCTGGCCCTTTGGCCCTGCATAAAGAAAAGTATAGCCGGCGCCGGTATGCGAAATGAACCTCTCCATCTTCGGTTTCGAGGCTGCGAAGGTCTTGTCCTCGAAACAAAGCGCCACTGCTTCCAGTCCCTTTTCCTTGTAATTCAAATAAATATCCTTGTAAAACATCGTTTCATCAAGGCAATTGGGGCACCAGGAACCGATAGCGAGGATGATCAGGGTTTTTCCTTCAAACCTGGAGTCAGTCAGTGATACTGTGTCACCATTGATGTCGGGAAAACTAAATTTGAAAGGGCGTTCGTTCGTTTTGACTTTGAGTATTTCATCCATCTTCGGAAGGCTTATGGTTTCATTTCTTTCGGCGGTCCATCTGCTTTTCCATTTCGGGCTTCCCATGAATCTCCCGTTTTCAAGTTTTCCCTGTGCTGACACTGTGGCCGTCAGAATCAGGGTATGAGCCCCGTCAATAGCGCTGAGCATGAATTTATCCCCTGAAACTTTCCCTTCCAGGTAACGGTAATCTCCGCCGGTGTTCAGGATGGTCCCGCTTACATGGTTACTGTCCTGGACGAATTCGCCAACCATCACCGAGGAATCGGGAGTGCCTGCGTTTTCAATGATCTTCCATCGACCCGTCAGGTTTGCATTCGGTTTTTCTGAGGCCCAGGGAAAACGGTCAGTCACGCCCGGAATTGCATAAAATGCATATCCTTTCCCTGCTTCACTTCCTTTAGGGTAATAATGGCCGACAAGCGAGTCGTGCCTGATCACAGCGATGATCTCGGAAGTAAAGACCGGAAATTTCATGAAAACGGAATCACCTGAAACGGCGAATTCGCTTATCATAATTGTTTCCGCGCCATTCGACACCTGCATGACCTTTTGCCCGTCGGGAGTGATCGCATAGGTCATATTAAAAGGAAGGTCCATGTTCTTCTCACTGCTGTCGATCCGGATCACTCCCAGGTAGGGACCCTGCTTCAGCATGTTCCTGTGCATACAGCCTGTTGCCAGGATGGCTGCAAGCAGTATCAGACAAATTGTTTTTCCCATCGGTTGTTCCATTTAAACCCGCACGAAATGAGGCATCTCAAAAGGAATCTCCAGCGATAATTCCACCAGGCCTTTTAACTCCCCTCCCACGATCCAGGGTGCCTGGTAGATCAGCTTTTTCTTCCCGTTTTTTTCTATGGTATAAATATTCTTTGATTTATTCTCCAGGATGCCACGGATGATCTTCCGGGAGTTTTCATTATGGCATTCCATCAGGTCGCGGCCAGTTAAGGGAGGCTCTCCTGGTTTCACAAAGGTTCTCTCGGCCATTTCATTGGCATAAATCACTTTCCCGCTCAGGTCGCTAACGATCACTGAGCCATCCAGTTTCTCTATCCATTCCATCCTGTTTCAATTAATTGTTAATCTTTCCCGGTAAATTCCCTGCTTGCCGCGGAACCAGGGGCCGTGGCCTGCCCGGTATTCATATTACTGCGAGCGGAGCAAATTTCGATTATCAGCAGGAATATCCGCATATAAAGTTAAAACTTTAAATAAATGGCCGGACTGAATCCCGAAGAAGAAACTGCGGCTTCGCAAAGAATAAGCAATAAGAGCGAAATAACAGCCGCCGGGATCAAAACACGATCACGGGGAATATCATAAAATTGTTCAATTTTCTGTTCGATATTTTTTGAAATTCCCAGGAATGAGAAGATGATTGCTATGATCATCATTGTCCAGAATTCCGGATTGAGGATTATAGCGTTATCGGCCCCGGTAAACATGAACATCCTGCGGACATAGAAATAAAAGAAATGTAAGCCCTCAGAACGGAACATAACCCACCCGATCACAGTCACTGAAAAAGTAATAAGCATGCTTGGGATCTTCCCGATAATTCTGAAAAATTTAAGCAGGAAAAGCCTGTCTAAAACAAGGAAAAGCCCCTGGTACCCGCCCCAGAAAATAAATTTCAAGGCAGCCCCGTGCCAGAATCCACACAACAAAAAGGTCACGGTTGCAGCGACCAGGTAAATTATTTTATCAGCCCGGAGGCCAAAATATTTTTCTTTAGGCAACGCCCGAGAAGTTGAATAGGCGAGGGGAAGGAAGACATAGTCACGGAACCAGAGGGAAAGTGT
>Ga0182027_10007152_pt1 | contig 16534 bp, 12 predicted proteins | sample 712E1DmetaG_FD_121300 | JGI IMG/M metagenome (GOLD analysis project Ga0182027, IMG submission 121300) | Permafrost microbial communities from Stordalen Mire, Sweden - 712E1D metaG (Illumina Assembly) | ecosystem: Environmental > Terrestrial > Soil > Wetlands > Permafrost | place: Sweden... | reverse complement strand
GAGATGCAGAGCTGCTTGTCGAGAAAGACGACGTGATCGGCAAAGCCGGGCATGGCCTGTACCTTGCCGCCCATCAAAAGCGCGTCCTGGTGAGTGACCAGCAGGCGGCCGTCGAAGGGAATCTCAGGCCAGCCGCGCGCGGAGAGCAGGGCATCGTGGAGTGGGCGGCCATCCGCAAGGGCTACGGCAGCGGCATCTTTCAGCTTGAGGCCATTGGTTGAGGGAGAGATCTGCTTGTGGGGCGGGGGAATGTGCGCGTGTAGCGACAGTTTGCCGCCGGTGAGGCCGGCGAGGGCCATGCCGATCATGCCGCGGACGATGCCGCCGTGGAAGCCGTTGCGGGCGTTCTGGGCTTCGCGAGCGCCGCGCTCGACCCAGCTTGCGCGGCGGTTTTTTTCGTAGGTTTTGGACAGGTTTTGCTGGGTGAAGGGAAGGCCGGCGCGGAGGAGTTCGACGACGGCATCGGCGAGTTGCGTGCCCGTGGTCCAGGCTTCGTCAACGCCGGAGCCGGTGAGCATGTTGGTCGAACCGGAGCCCTCGCCGATGCGGGCATAGCCGTCGCCGACCAGATAGGGTTCGCCGTGGCGGCCGGACTCTTCAAGCGACTTGGCGCCCCAGGAGCGGAGGGTTCCGTCTTTGAGGATCTTCCACAAAGCGGGGTGCTGAATGTAGTGCTGCAGATAGCGGTAGGCGGTGCGGGAGGGATCGCCGAGCCAGGAGGGGACGAAGATGCCTACCGAAACGAGGCGGTCGGGATGCACGTAAAGGAAGCCAAAGATCTCCGGCTCGGGGTAGCCGAAGGTGTGCCAGACGGTACCGGGCTGTAGCTCTGAGTCCTCTGGCAATTCGATGACGAACTTCATGCCCAGGGCCCACTCGCGGTGGGCGTGGCCGTTGGGGAGGCCGAGCTTTTTGTCCAGTGCCTGGCCGATTTGACCGACGGGGCCATCGCCCACGACGGTGAGCGGAGCACGCACGTCCATTCCGGGCATGAAGCCTTCGGCGGGCGCGCCGGATTTGTCCACGCCCTGGTCGGCGAGGCGGAGGCCTTCAACCCGCATGCCTGAGAGCAGTGGCTCACTGACCGGAGTGCCGGGCCAGATTTGCACCAGCCCGGTGGCCATGAGTTGCGAGCCGACCCACTGGTTGAACTGGCCGATGGAGAGCACCAGGCCGCCGTGTTTGTGGAGGAAGGCGGGAGTCCAGGGGAGTTCGAAGGCGTGGTCGCGGAGGCGGAGGATGGGGCCGAGGGTGCGCAGGGCCGCATCTGCGGCGCGAAGGGTCAGCGAGCGGCGGCTGGCGCCGAGGGGGTCAAGCAGATAGAAGACGCGCTCCTGGCTGACTTCGGCGGCCATGGGAATTTCGGCGGGATTCAGGTCGGGGAAGCTGGCGCGAATGCCCTGGGCGCGCGTGACCACGCCGCTGACGCCGGAGGCAATGTCGTCGGCGCGTTCGTAGCAGAGAACCTGGAGGGGCATTCCGGGAACAACTTTGCTTTGAAAGGCCGGGTCATCAGGATGCTCGGTCCACTCACGGGTGAGTGTGGTGAGAAAGCCGCCCATGGCGGGGCCAAAGCCGGCGCAGGCGATATCGACTTCCATGGATTGGCGGTCGAGGTCGGGAACGGGGGAGGCGGCTGTTGTGGTTTCCCAGGTCTCAAAATCGAGACCTGGGAAACCCGCTTCTGTTTCTGTTGCATTCACGCTCATGCGGGTCCCGCCGAGGGGTAGTCCAGGGCTTCGGGGATCATGACTTTGCTGACTGTTTCGGCGGCGCGGTCTTTGGCCAGGCGCGAGCCGCTCAGGCAGGTGGTCAGCTTGTTTTGCAGACGAAGGAACTCAGCCGAACCGGCGCAACCGGCGCAGGGACCGGCCTTGAATGGATGGGCGCCATCGGCGGCCAGCACATCGACGGCAAAGGCCGAGATGCCGGGCATGGTTTCTTCATACTCTTCGAGTTCGCTGGCCAGGAAGCAGTTGCGGTGCTCCTGCTCGTCCCATGAGGGGTGGCAATTGTAGCCGAAGACCAGCTCGGCGCAGATGCGCGAAGCCTCGCCGGCGGCTTGCGCGGCCTGCGTGTGGCAAAGGTCGCTGAGGAATTGGACAGTACCGTCCAGGCCTTCAGCGGCCACAGCATCGTCTCCGCCGCGCGCTTCGAGTTCGAGCACATCGAGAATCTGGAAGCGCGAGGCAAGCAGCCAGCAAAGAGCATCGGCGAGCGGGAAGGTCACTCCCTGGCGCTGGCCGTGATAGAGCTTGCTGCCGCCGGGATCGGTGGCTTTCTGCAGGTAAGTGAGCGTCCAGAGCCAGAGGTTCATGGCGGAGGCCAGGGTGCAGGCGCCGGTTCCGGGATGGTCAGAGGCAATGCGGCGCATGGCGGAGGTCCAGGCGCGGAACTGGGCCAGAAAGACCTCAGAGGTCATGGTCACTGTCAACTGGCGGCGCTGCACGGCTTCGGGGCCTTCGTAGGTGGCTTCCAGTTGCGCATCCATCCACTTGTTGGCCAGGAAGCCGGGGCAGTCCTCGGTAATGCCGTAGCCGCCCATGAGGCTGACGGCCTCGCGCATCATGTTGGCGCCGTGGCCGGTATTCCAGAGCTTGGTTGCGGGGCAGATCACGTTGGCTTCGGCGTCCATGAGGACATACTGAACCAGAGGATCGGCCTCCAGTTCGGCGCGGCGCGGGGCATCTGGGTTAGAGAGCAGCTCAATGGCGCGGTGTTCGCTCTCTTTGAGAGCCTTCAGTTCCGCGCGGCCCCCCTGGACGCCGCGCTCTTTGAGGAGCACTGTTTTCTGTTTCTCGACGGGGTCCAGATCGTCGAAGAGGCGGGCAGCGGCAAAGCCCAAAGAGGTGGCTGCCTCGCCAGCGGCCCAAACATCGACCAGGCGGTGGAGCGCGTCTTCGCGCTGTTGTATGCCCTGCTCATAACGAACCGAACCGGGCCTGGAGCCTTCAGCACCGCGGAAGCGCTCGCGCTGGTAGCGGATGACCGGCTCGACCGCCGAGAGCAGCTTGGCTGCCGTCATGAGGCCGACCGGAACGCGGGTGCGGCGGAAGACCGCTTCGATGATTTCGCTATGGTTGTAGTTGGGGACGATGACGCCGTCTTTTACGGTATATCCGCCGACGATGCGGCTGGCGGGCACCTTGAGGTTGAAGATGGGATCGCCGGTGGAAGAAAGCTGGTGAACCAGCTTTTTGGTGGGGGTTCCGTGGTCATAGATGCCCTCGTCGCCCTCCTCCAGAATGACTACGCAACTGCCCTTGATGCGCGGGTCGTCGGATCCGACGGCTGCGGTGACGAAGTTGGCGAAGGCGATATTGGTGATGAAGCGGCCGCGCTTATCCACTTGCAGCCAGGGCTCTTCGCCCTCTTTCCACTCCGCCACGCGGAGCTTGCCGCTCAACATGCCGGTATCGACGCCGACGTAGGGAATGGGCTCAGTGAGCGCAAAGGCGCCGCGCCAGGGCTTGCGGTCTTCTCCCGGCTGCGGCGGGGCGGCCAGCGACTTGTAGCGGGTGACTTGATCCTGAGTGCCGCGCTCGTGGATGGGCGACAGGGCCAGAAAGCTGGCCATGCTGGCGGTGGCCGCGCCGCCGTCTACCCAGGCCAGCTCAAAGGCGGCCAGCGCCAGAGCCAGGTTCTTGGGGCCGGCGATAAATCCGCCTTCCTCCGGCTCCATGAAGGCGGCGGTGACGCCGGCGCGATCGAAGGCCTCCATCATTCCGCTTTTGCCAGGGGTCCACTCGTGGGTATTGCGTTCCCCGGCAGCCACCAGGCGAGCCACGGTTCCCCGGGCTACGCCGCGGGCCGACTGAACAAGCATTTGCAGGTCGAATCTGTCGGCAAAGCGCCATTGAATCTGGCGCACCGCATCCCCTGGGAGAGTCAGCATGGTCTTCGTTTCGGTTACCGCAACTGTGGCCATCAATTAATCCTCAATCAGCGCTCATATTGTGCTTGACCGGGCACACCGCGGCATGTGACCTGTATCACCTCGGCGAGGTTAGGGCTGCGGTGGACGAAATCGGCGGATGAGGGGGGTAAACAGCTTGGCAGTACCGGAACAGATATTCTAAATTGTGATTGAACTATGATCGAACTGTGACTGGCGTCACATTCGGCAGGGCAACGATGCTTATATGACTCGTAATTAGCCGGAAAACTGTGATTTCAAGCCGGGGGAGCAACAACATGAACAAAGGAATCAGAATGGCGGCCGTGATCCTGCTGGCCGCTTCCATTGCGGGGCCTGCCTTCGCGCTGGCGCCCGGAGCAGACACCTACAAGGCCAAATGCGCCTTATGTCATGGCGCGGACGGGCTGGCCGCCACTGGACCGGGAAAGGCCATGAAGGTGCTGTCCTTCAAGGATCCGGCGATGATGAAGGCCACCGATGCCCAATTTATCGCCTCCACCAAGAACGGCAAAGGCAAGATGCCCGCCTACAACGGAAAACTGACCGATGCCCAGATCAAGGATGCAATTTCGTACATTCGTACCCTGCAGAAGTAACGGTGCACTTGGCAAACCCGGACCGGGTGGCGAGAACCAGGTGGGACAGGCAGCCGGCCTATCTCTTCCGCTCCCGGTAGGGGCAGGCTTGACGGGAGTTGAGATGAAGACCGTTTCCACATGGACGCTGGTGGTGGCCGCATGCGGGGTTCTGCTTGCCACGGCGCCAGGCTTCTTGGATGCGCAGACGGATTGCCTCTCCTGCCATGCGGGCGCGAGCTTGCAAGATGCATCCGGGCACAGTGTAGGTGTGGATGCGCCGAAGTTTCATTCCAGCATCCACGGCAGCCTGCAATGCGGCGATTGCCACACCACTATCAAGGAATATCCGCATCCGGATGTTGTGACGCCGGTGAAGTGCGATACCTGCCACGCGGAGGAAGCGGCTGGGCTGGTGGGAAGCGTTCATGCATCGCGTGCGGAGCATCCATGCACCAGTTGCCATGGAAACGCCCATTCCATTTTTCCCAAGGACGATCCGAAGTCGGCGGTTTATCCGCTCAACATTCCGCGTACCTGCGGCGCGTGCCACGGCAACGACGCAATGGCGAAGAAGCACGGGCTGCCTAACGTCTATCCGCTGTATATCGACTCCATCCACGGATTTGCGCTGAGCAAGGAGGGGCTGCTGGTGGCGGCAAATTGCCAAAGCTGCCATGGATCGCATCACATACTGAGCCACAAAGATCCGCAAAGCCCCACGTACAAGACGAATATTCCGAAGACCTGCGGAACCTGCCATGCGGGCATCACCGCCGACTACATGGGTGGAGTGCATGGAAAAGCCATAGCGGCCGGCCATCTGGATGCGCCGGTATGCTCGGACTGCCACACCGCGCACGCCATTGAGCAGCCGACGGCGGCGGCGTTTCGCATGCAGTCCACGCCGATCTGCGGAAATTGCCACAAGGAGAAGTTCAGCACCTACCGGGACACGTTCCACTCGCAACTGGGTTCGCTGGGCGGATATGTAGAGACGGCGCGCTGCTGGGACTGCCACGGTGCGCATCAGATTCTGCCTGCGTCGGATCCGCGCTCGCCCATCAACAAGGCGAATCTGGTGGCGACCTGCGGACGGTGCCATGCGGGCGCCAACGCCAGTTTTGTTCAGTATCAGCCGCATGCAAATGCGCGCAATCGCAAGCTGAATCCGGCGCTTTATTACGTTAGGCTGTTCATGAATCTGCTGCTGGCGAGCGTGCTTACGTTCTTCTTGATCCACACCATACTGTGGCTGATCCGCTCGCGATACGACCAGATCAAGAAGAAAACGGCCAAAGGAGGAGAGGATGCCTGATCTGGAGCAAGCGGCAGAGGCCGGCAGGGAGCTGAAGCCCGCGAAGGGCAGGTATTTCATGCGCTTCACGCGGGAGCAGCGATACCTGCATGCGGTTCTGTTCACCACATTTCTGGGACTGGCGGCGACGGGGCTGCCCATGCGTTTCAGCCAGAGCTTCTGGGCGCGCCAGTTCGCCAGCGGCGTGGGCGGATTCGGGACGATTATCTTCTTTCATAAACTTTTTGCCGTGGCTCTGACGGTGGCGTTTCTTATCCACCTGAAGGTCATCTTGCAGCGGGGACTGGTCAATCGCGAGAAGGGAATCTTCTGGGGGGCGACCTCGATGGTGGCCAACTGGAAGGATGTGAAAGACCTGGTGGCGCACCTTCGCTGGATGGTGGGACTGGGCCCGAAGCCGCAATTCGAACGCTACGCCTATTGGGAGAAGTTCGATTATTGGGCGGTCTTCTGGGGCATGATCGTGATCGGCTTTTCGGGATATGCGATGTGGTTCGCGCCGTTCTTCGCACGGTTCCTGCCCGGCTGGGCGTTGAATGCCGTTCTGGTGGTTCACAGCGAAGAAGGATTGCTGGCGATTTTATTTATTTTTTCCATTCACTTCGTCAACACGCATCTGCGACCAGATAGCTTCCCCATGGATATGGTGATTTTTACCGGCGTGGAGAGCGAGGAAGAGTTCAAGTCAAAGCGTACGCAAGAGTATGAAAGGGTTGCCCGCGAGGGAAAGCTGGAGACGAGAATCGCAGAGGCGCCGGCGACCTGGCTGGTCAATTTCTCGAGAGCGGTTGGATTTACAGCCATTCTGATCGGCCTGGTGCTTCTGGCATTGACCCTGAGCGCGTACTTCAGACCCTGAACTCGGATTCCGACGTTCGTGTTGGTGGAATGGGAAGCGGTAAATCCCGGCGGGAAACGAATGCCGCTAACTCCTTTGTTTTGGCGCTGTGATTTCAATCACTGCGATCTTTGCCGCCAAAGCATCTCCTCAAAGGCGTGAACACTGCCAGGAGATTTCTCGCACAAGCGCTTGCCCTATCCCTGCTCGTTTGGGCCTGTGCGGCCAGCGCTGAACATAAGCCCAAGGACGAAGATTGCCTTACCTGCCACTCCGACGCCACCATGAGCGCGGAAGTGAATGGAAAGCAAGTCAGCCTGTATGTGGATGCAGGCAAGCTGAAGCATTCGGTCCACGGCTCGATGTTTGCCTGCGTGGACTGCCACAAGGATGTGAAGAGCCTGGTTCACGAGAGCACCCCGCAGAAGGTTACCTGTGGCCAGTGCCATGCGGATGCGCAGGCTGCTTACTCGCACAGTTACCACGCCAAGGCAAGCGCTGCCGGCAAGGCACAGGCGGCAAGCTGCGAGGACTGCCACGGTGGAGCGCACGAGATTCTGGGCGCCGACGATGCCCAATCGCCGGTGAATCATAGCAACATTCCCGCCACCTGCGGAAGGTGCCACGGGCAGAAATTTCTGATGGAGTCAAACGGGGAGAGCGCCCAGCCGTTTATCTCCTACCAGGAAAGCGTTCATGGACGCGCCATCGAAAAGGGATCGAAAAAGGCCGCGGTGTGCACCGATTGCCACGGCAGCCATGAGATTCTCGCCGCCAACGATGCGAAGTCGCCGATATACAAATTCAACGTTCCGGCTACGTGCGGCAAATGCCATACGGCAATCAAAGATACTTTCATGCCGAGCATTCACGGGCAGGGAATCGCGCGGGGCAACGGGCTGGCCCCGGTGTGCACGGACTGCCACGGAATCCACTCGATCAAGTCTCACGTCAATCCCAACGCGCCAGCCTCGGAGCAGAACTTATCCAGGGATATCTGCGCCCGCTGCCACGGAGGCGTGCGGCTTTCGCAGGAGTTCGGCGTGCCCGGAAACCGGGTTACAAGTTACTTTGACAGTTATCACGGACTGGCCACGGAAGGTGGATCGGTGGTGGCCGCCAATTGCTCCAGTTGCCATGGCGTACATAACATCCTACCTTCGAGCGATCCACACTCGATGATCAATCGGGCGAATCTGGACGCCACCTGCGGAAAGTGCCACAAGGGAGTTACACAGAAGTTTACCCTGAACAAAGTGCACTTGGAGGGCAGCCAGTCTTCAGATATAGGCACGATTGCCGTGCGCTGGGTCAGATGGTTTTACCTGGTGTTGATTTTCGCGGTGATCGGCGCGATGTTCCTGCACAACGCCATTCTCTGGCGAAGCAAGGCAGTGGCCCGGCGCAGGATGCAGAATCCCATGATGGAGCGCATGAGCGCCAACCAGCGCTGGCAGCATCTGATCTTGCTGGCCAGCTTCATTGTGCTGGTGATCACGGGCTTTGCGCTCAAGTTCCCCAACTCGTGGATTGCCGAGGTGCTGGGGATGGGCGAGAAACTGCGCAGCATCATTCATCGCGTGGCGGGAGTTATGCTGATCGGCGCCGGAATCTATCACCTCTTCTACCTGGCTGCTAGCAGGGAAGGGCGGCGGTTGATATGTGACATTGCGCCGGGAACGAGGGACGCCGTGGATGCGTGGGGAACCATGCGCTATTACCTCGGACTTAGCAAGGAAAAGCCAAAGTTTGGCCGTTTCAGTTATGCGGAGAAGGCTGAATACTGGGCACTGGTCTGGGGCACGGCGCTCATGGCAGTTACCGGCGTGATGATGTGGGCTAAGGTCTGGGTGGGGGATCTGCTGGCGCGCTGGTGGGTCGATGTGGCCACCTCAGTGCATTACTATGAGGCGATTCTGGCCACTCTGGCGATCGTGGTCTGGCACTTCTACCAGGTGTTTCTCGACCCCGATGTGTATCCGATGAACTGGGCTTGGTGGGATGGCAAGATGCCCGTGGAGCACTATCGCCATGAACACGGGCTGGACACCGAGGCACTGGCCGAGGCTGAAGGCCTTGTAACTGAGGCGACGGAATTGAGCAGCGAGAGTGGCAGCTCACCATCCGATAAAGAAAAGATCTGAGTGGGCCTAATTTCCGGGTGAAAGGCGCTCCGGCTTCGACAAGGAGTCACGAGAGAGGCGCTTCGGGCAATGGGTCAGTTTGTAAGTGCTCTCCTCAGGGGCTAAAGCCCAAGTTCATTTTGCTGCATTTGTGGCACGACTGAAGTCGTGCCCTGACACAAGCCCAATAATTTTCCGCAATCAGCAATGTCCCCTGACTCCAAATTAACCCACTACCGCGCTGCGCCATTGATTGACAACGTTGGTGCAGCTGCTTACAATCCGTGGACATATCTCCGCAATTCTGAAAGGCAAGAGACAAATGGCAAGTGTTCGGCGGATTCGTGCATTCGGATTGGCTTTGGTCGCATTGATTTCCGGTGTTTCGCTGGCGGCGCAGGGTGATTTGGCGGCGATTCAGCAAAGGCTTTATGAGCAGTTCAAACTGACGACGACAACGGCTGACCGTTCGGATATTGTTACGGCCGGGGACGTGGTTACCATTCACAAGCCGGGGCTGGTGATGTTTTCGGGTACGGCGGTGCCGTCGACAAATAACTACTCCGAAGCTCAAGCCAAGCATTCCAAGAGTCAAATGGGTGGAAGCATTGGACAGGGTTTTGGCACAATATTGATTATGAGCAACCCGAATACGGTGCAGCGACAGTTTGTGCCAGGGGAAAAGTTCTGGGTGACGGGCATTCAGGTCCAGAAGGACGGGGTACTCTTCAAGCTATGCAGCGATCCCTACAACGGCCTCCGCTATTACGGGGATCTGAAGTTTCTTTTTCCAAACAAGAAGGTAGTTCCTCCCGTCGATAGCTTCATGCAAACGATCGCGGAGGTGCTGACGGTGGATGGTCAAAATGAACAACCGGAGCCTGCTCAGCCCGGTCGGATAAGGCCTGCTATTGGGGACGTGGTCCAAGTGCCCGGCATCGCTCCGTCCCCCGCTCCGGCTCCCGCTCCGGCTCCCGCTCCGGCTCCCGCTCCGGCTCCGGCCCCATTGCCGGAGATCGCGCCTCCACCCCCGCCGGCCGATACTCCGCCGCCGACCATTGCCCTTGGCCAGACCGAGTATACGGTGACCGCCGCCTTCGGACAACCGCTGAGAATCGTGAAACTGGGCGTGAAGGATATCTACTATTACAAAGATATGAAGGTGATTTTTACCAATGGAGTCGTAAGCAACGTCGAATAGGAGTTTGCGTAACCGCAAAGGAGGCAGGACGCAAAGAACGACGAAGAAACGAGGCACCGATGAGCATGTAGGCCGGTTCGCAAGCGGTGGCGCGGGGATACCGGCGCCAGCCGCTGCGCTTGGTGGGGCAGACAGGGATTATGTCTCCGGTTATAGAAATAAATATTGATCCGAGAGTAACATTCGCCGCATGCTGTGTTTGCCTCAATAAAGGATTGTTGAAGTGTGGATTTTGCATGATTTTCTTGACAGTGCCCAGGACCTGATGTATTTTTAAGGACTTGCAGGTACATCCGGACTTGCAGGTACTTCCCGAAGAACCAAGAATTGGAAGAGGCATATGGCTCATGTGCAGAGGTTTAGCGCAGTTGCATTCGCTGCAATGGCGGCGATAATCGGCATTGGGTTAGCTGCCCAGGTGGGCGACCCAGGGACGCTGATCCAGGAGAAGCTTGCGTCTCAGATCAAACTGACCAAGGCTACGGCCGACCGCACGGATATTGTTACGGCAGGCGACGTAGTGGTGTTGCAGAAGGACGGACTGATGATGTGCAGTTCGGACTCCTCCTACGCATTCGGAAACACATATAGCAACGGGATCCTGGCGACGAATTATAATAATCGCGCCAAGGACGCTGCGAAGTCGTATACAAAATCCGCCGTTTTGGGCCATTTTGGATTGGGCGGAGGGGCCAGCGTTACCGATGCCGCCAGCAATAGCTGCACTTCGCGAAAATTTGTGGCCGGAGAGAAGTTCTGGGTTACCGGAATTACGCTTCAAAAGGACGGTATCCTGGTGAGCACCTTCAGCGATCCCTACAATGATGTCCGCTACTACGGGGAGATCAAGATTCCGTTTCCGAAGAAATCCGTGCCGCCAGTGGACGCTTTTGTGAAGACGGTTTCCGAAGTGATTACGGTTCAGCCCGCGGACAATGGCGGTGATCAAGGCGGACAGGGTGACCAGGGTGGTCAGCCGGCCCAGGGGACCGCGACGGCAGCGGAAACCGCAGCGACTCCGGCCACTGCGCCCATGCCGGATATTGCTCCACCACCTCCACCGGCTGATACTCCCCCGCCGACAATCGCCATCGGTCAGACCAAGGACGAGGTAACCGCAGCCTTTGGGCAGCCGGTCAGAATTGCCAAGCTGGGAGCGAAGACCATCTTCTACTACAAGGACATGAAGGTAACCTTCACCAACGGCAAAGTCAGAAACGTTGAATAGAGCGTTCGCGCACCCGGAGTGGAGCGCGGACCTTGAAGAGAAATGAGGATACGATGACGAAGTCAGTGAGCAGCAGGACCATGAGGAGTGTATTCGCAGCAACGATTATTGCCGTGTTATTAGTGTTGGGCGGCGTTGGCCGTGCAGCCGCCGGGACTAAGCCTCCCCCCAAGGGCGGTGGTTCATCCGGAGGTTCCGCCAGGCCTTCCGGAGGCTCTGGCGGGGCATCTCACTCGATGAGCAGCGGCGGCGGCAGCCATGGGCTCGCAGGTGGCGGCGGCGGTAGCCACGGACCGACCACGGGCGGAATGGGCAGTCACGGACCGACCACAGGCGGAATGGGCAGCCACGGACCGACCACGGGTGGAATGGGTAGCCACGGACCAACTACGGATGGAATGGGTAGCCACGGACCAACTACGGGTGGAATGGGTAGCCACGGACCAACTACGGGTGGAACGGGTGGAATGGGCAGTCACGGACCGACCACAGGCGGAATGGGGAGCCAGGGAACGACCACGGGCGGGATGGGTAGTCACGGTCCAACTACGGGTGGAACGGGTGGAATGGGTAGCCACGGACCGACCACAGGCGGAATGGGCAGCCATGGAACGACTAGCGGGGGAGGCAAGGTTGGCGCCACTCCCTTGAATAACCGCGGAAATATCGGAGGAAGGACGGCCAGCGCCAGCCTTGGCCACACGGCGACCGGAGGTTTCGCGCCCAAGGGAAGCAATACGCACATGACCAAGAGCGGCGGCGCGATTACTCGCCGTCCCAACGGCAAGATCAGCGACGTGCATGACTCCAAGCGGGGAATGGACGTTCATCACGGGCTGAATGGGAACCGGAGGATCTCAGCGGAGCGCCCCAACCACGGCCGCATGGTTTCAGAGCGAGGCCGTCCCGGATATGCGCAACGCGGGTATGGTTACCACGGCCACGATTATGGCCGTCGGGCTTACTACTACCATGGCCATGAATACAACCGCTATTACCACGGTTACGGATACCGTGGAATGTATATGAACGTCTACGCCCCGGGCTACTACTACGCTCCCGCCTTCTATGGTTGGGCCTATAATCCGTGGCCGGCGGCGATTGCCTTCGGCTGGGGATGGGGCGGCTCTCCCTGGTACGGCTTCTATGGCGGCTTCTTTGCGCCCTACTCCGTTTATCCCAGCGCGGCGTTCTGGCTGACTGACTATGTTATCTCACAGGATTTGCAGGCGGCCTACGCGGCTCATCAAGAGGCCGGCGAACAAGATGGCGTTGCGGAAGGCGGGGGCGGCGCTCCTGCGCTGACACCCGAGGTGAAACAGCAGATCGCCGACGAAGTGAGAAACCAGTTGGCGCTGGAAAACTCCGAAGGACAGCAGAACGCGCAGCAACAGGACACGGACCCCGGTTCCAGTGGGATTGCGCGCATATTGGCAGAAGTAGCTAACGGCCATCCGCACGTGTTTGTAGCCGGAGGCCCCCTGGACCTGGTGGACGCCAACGGACAGGAATGCAGTATCAGCGACGGCGATGTGTTGCAACTGCAGACCGCGCCGCCCGACGATGCAACGTCGGCTGACCTCTTCATTCTGGCCAGCAAGGGCGGACAGGAGTGCCCGAAAGCCGACACGGTGGCCGTGCAGATGACCGATCTGCAGGAGATGCAGAACCAACTGCGGGCGAGCATCGACCAGGGCCTCCAGGATCTAAAGGCCAAGCAGGGTACGGGTGGATTGCCGCAAGCGCCGCCTTCAGCCCAGGCCGCGCCGACTCAGGCGGCATATGCCGCGATTGCGCCACCGCCCGATCCGCAGGACGCGGCCGCTTTACAGCAGCAGGGTCAACAGGCCGACCAGGCTGAGCAGGCAGTGACCGCGGATGCGCAGTCTCCGCAGTAGCAAGGGAAGTATTAGACCAGGCGCGGGAGGGAATCGTCGATTCCTTCCCGCGCTTTTGTTTTGGGACGAAGATTGCGGGAAGTTCGGTGCTCAGACCCGCCAGTTGTCGGCGCGCCAGTTCTTGATGCGCTCTTTGATCTGCTTGCGGTTCAGATTGTGCTCGAGCGCCTGCTTGGCAAGTTCCACCACTTCGTCATCCGCGGCAAAGCGCAGGCCGATCATCTGATCCTCAGTGAGGCGATAGATTTGCGTGTGCCATTCGGTGGGGGCCAGCGCCTGCAAACGAATCCGCTCCTCGAGCCGGATCACGCGGTCCTGCACCCTGAGCGGATAGAGGCGGATCTTGAAGACGGGGATGAAGACGGCGATCGACAGGATCACCAGCCATGCCGAATAGATGCTGTAGTGTTGGGCCAGAAAACAGATGGCGATGACCAGGTTGACGATCAGCACAGTAGACAGAACCAAGTGATACTGCGGATCGAAGCGGCTATGGTTCTTGAAACTCTGCGGGGCGGTTTCATTCATGTGTCACCTTGATTTCTTTCAGGCTCAAGTCTGCTGATTTTGGCGCGGGTTCAGCGGAGCCGCCGCCAGCGGCGCTGGGGGCCTGAACACCAGCACTGCCAGGATTTTGCTCGGTGCGCGCGGGGGCTGTCAATGCCAGCAGATTGTCAGGCCCCAGGATTTGAGGATTTTTTGGGATGAGATGATAGCGGCCGCGGAACAGATAATCCGCAAACAGCCCTCCTGCGATGTAGGGGTTCAGCAGAGCGATGGGGACGGCATAGCCGGTGGTGGAGAGCGACTCGGCGATGCTTTTGTTCGAGTGGCTCGCGCGGCGATAGCCGGGCACCTGGGGGATTTCAAAGACCTCCAGTTGCAACTCCGGATGCTTGCGCGCATACCGCACCAGTTTCCAGGTGATCTGTTTTGGAGTGGTCACGCCCGCGTCTGGGAACAGGCTTCGCCGGAAGGTACGGGGAAAGTATGTGTTGAGAAGAACGCGGGAAAAGTCCGCGCAGTTGCTGAAGAATAGCTCGAAGTGGGAACGATTCGGTCCTGCGTTCATCCGCGTGATGAACGCGTCGTCCTGTTCGGTGGTGGTTTCGAAGCGGAAGGCGTAGATGCGCCGTTCATAGGCCGCGCCCAGCAATTGTGTCCAGCCGCCGTGAGTGATACTGCCTGCCGACAGGTCTTCTCCAAGAATTTGCAGATGTGCCTCGTGATAGCGGTTGCGCAATCGGGCTACGGTATTGCGATCCACGCGGGCGGGGACATCGGAGGCGTTTTCGACCGAGTAGAGGTAGGGGACGAGCGGCATCGCGACCCAATCGTATCCGTTGACTCCCTGGTACCGGGCGATAACGGAGCCCAATTCGCCCGCGTGGCAGCGGCGCAGCTTTACGGGAGTCTCAGCGCACACGCGCTCGAAATAAACTGCGTTGTGGCCGGTGGGATTGATGATGCCAAAGAAGCCGTACGGCTCTTCCAACAGCAGGGCTGCCTGGGCGTGGCTAAGCGGAGAGATAAGAGCCAAAGCCGCCCAAGCCAAGAGAGACAGTACTGTTATGAGTCCGCTGCCCATTGAATGCGCCGGCCCCCCGGTGAGGTTCTTTTGTGTCTCCTTAAGTATGCCGAAAAATCCTATGAATGCAAACCTCGCTTACCACGATACAAACACAGGCAACCTAGCCAGCCTTGGCGCTGGATTCGACCGTAGATTTGTTTCCGCCGTACCAACCTTACACCCTTTTCATGACACAGTCGGCAGGGAAAAGTTGCGCTGGGTTTAATTCTAAGAGAATCAATGCTTTCAGGCTTTGGCTGGGTGCGACAACCGTGGATTTGCTCGAGTGCGGCCTACGGATTTATGGCAGCACTCTCGGGAGCCCGCCAGTAGCGGATTACTTCGACTGAGGATGTTGCGACCAGACCCTCCTCAACCATGGCGTCGAGGTAAGGGATCAGTTTGCCGATCTGTTCTTCGGTATCGATGATGCTCAACTGGATGGGAGCATCGCTGGAAAGCGTCCAGCGGTTGGCGTGGCGAATTCGGCTGCCAGAACCGTAGCCTTCGATGCCGCGGAAGACGACGGCTTCCGCGATGCACAGTTCCTTGCATTTAGCCAGGATTGCCTCATGCAGGGGCTTACCTTGCCAGCGGTCATCTTCACCGAAATGGACCCGCAACATCCTGGCGGAAAACTGTTCTTTCATAGCCGGACCTCTCTCACTGCGGAGCATTCCCAGGCGCAGCGGACGCCTGAACAGGTTCAGCGTCGAGAGCGCGATAAGCATACTTGATGATATCTACGTCAGAGAAAACCACCAGTCCCTCTTCCACCATCTGGTCCACAAGCGACAAGAACGATTGCAGCTTTTCGGCGGTGTCGATGACGGAAAGCATGATGGAACCATGATGGGAGGCGAGCAGCGGCTTGTCTTTGGGAACCCGGCGATGGGCTCCATAGCCGAGGATGCCGCGATAAACGGTGACTCCGGCAATGTCGTTGGCGCGCATGGCCTCAACCAGCGCTTCGTGAAGCGGCTTGTTCTTCCAGCGGTCTTCTTCGCTGATGAAGATGCGCATCATCTTGGCTTTGCCCTCGATTTTGAGGTGGGCGGGAGGAATAGGCATTTTGGTTTTAGAGAGCTGTGCCGGCTTGGCCACTGTGGTTTCCTGCATCTCAATCAGCCCGGAGCCGGCGAGCTCTTCCAGCTTGCCGAGGAGCGAGTCGACTTTTTCTCGGGTCTCAATGAACTCGATTTTGATGGGAAGGCGGTCGGAGATTTCGACAAAGGTTGAGGAGTGCATGTGGTGATCGGCGCCGAATCCGGCGATGCCCTTCATCACGGTGGCTCCGGCGACGCCGCGATAGAAAAGGAAGTCGAGGATGCTGGAGTAGACCGGAACGCCGTGATGGGTGGCGCCATCGCTGAGGTAGATCGTGACTTTGATCGCTTTCCCGGGTTGCAGCATTTCAATCTCCCTCAACGAAATCTGGATTTTATCGCAAACGACCGCACCCGCGCCTGGCGCAGCGAACGACGCTCAAGAGATGGCTTCAGCCAGCAGGACTCCGCACCATGTGGCAGCAAGGCCGGCGATGAGACTGCCGACGGCGTAGAGAGCGGCCAGCGCGAAGGCGCCTGACCGGATGGTGGAGAGAGTTTCCCATTCATAGGTAGAGAAGGTGCTGTAAGCGCCAATAAATCCGATGGGGATGAGGAATCTCCAGGCTGGACTGAGATCGGCGCGCTTGCCCATATAGGTGATGGAGAAGCCAATCAGCACGCAGGCGGTAATGTTGATGACGAGTGTGCCGTAAGGAAATCTTGTTCCCATGCGACCGGAAATCGTAGAGCCGACCCAATAGCGGGCGATGGAACCGAGTGCGCCACCGGCGGCGATGAGCAGGTATTTCTGCAAG
>Ga0182027_10007151_pt1 | contig 16535 bp, 16 predicted proteins | sample 712E1DmetaG_FD_121300 | JGI IMG/M metagenome (GOLD analysis project Ga0182027, IMG submission 121300) | Permafrost microbial communities from Stordalen Mire, Sweden - 712E1D metaG (Illumina Assembly) | ecosystem: Environmental > Terrestrial > Soil > Wetlands > Permafrost | place: Sweden... | reverse complement strand
TGAATAGTTTCCCTGCCATGGAATTCCCCGGCCGCGGTCCAGTTCGAGTATCCAGCCCACGACATCGTCGAGGAAGTACCGGTCATGCGTGGTGAGGATCACCGATCCTTTGTATTCGCTCAGGTGGCGCTCCAGCCATGCTACACTTTCTGCGTCGAGATGATTGGTAGGCTCGTCGAGAAGCAGCAGGTCGGGTTCTTCGAGAAGGAGTCTGCACAGCGCAACACGGCGGCGCTCGCCGCCGGAGAGCGATGCCACGGAAGCATCGGCCGGAGGCAGCCGCAGCGCGTCCATGGCGATTTCCATGTGACGGTCCAGTTCCCACAGGTCGGCCGCATCTATCTTGTCCTGCAGTTTTGCCTGGCGGTCCATCAGTTTCTGCATGTCGTCGTCGGACATGGACTCACCGAATTTGGCGGAAACCTCGTCGAACTCCCTGAGTATGGAGCGCTTGTCGGCGACCGCCAGTTCCACGTTTCCTCTTACGTCAAGTTTTTCGTCGAGCCGGGGCTCCTGCGGCAGATACCCGACGGTGCGGCCCTGTTCTATCCACGCCTCGCCCTGAAATTCGGTATCGATTCCGGCCATGATCCGCATGAGCGTGCTCTTGCCCGACCCGTTCACGCCGATGATGCCGATCTTGGCGCCGTAATAAAAGGAAAGGGAGATTTCTTTGAGCACTTCCTTCTTGGGTGGAAAAATCTTGGTCATTCTGTTCATGAAGTAGACGAATTTTTCTGGCATGGGAGCGATATTCCTTCTTGAGATTATTTATTGGGTTTTGGTTTTTGCGAGGGATAAAATAACTCTAAGAAGGGGTTTGAAGGGGTATATTGAAGGATTTTCTTATGGGTTAGGACCGAAAATTCTGGGCGCCCCGCCGGGTACAGCGACGCGTCGGCAAAAGAGTATGTCGATTATTGCAGACGGGGGGTTGTCCATGCCGGGGCACAGTAGCCGGTAACTCAAGTAGTGTAGAGAAATGGACGCCTTGCCGGGTACGGCCGGTCCCAAACTTTTCTTTACGACCGGGAGATTGAAGGACCCCGCAGCAGCAATAGCTGCGAGGAATCCTTCTTTCCCTAAGGAAAGGAATATTTTATAGTCGCTCGCTAACCCCGAAGCAAGCTCCGAGAAATGCGCTCGCTGTGGGATTCGCGGTTATTAGTTTCCTATCATGAAAACGGCAAAGCTTACCTTGCATCCCGGGGACCGCGGCACGACAAAAGAAATGCGCCAGTACGGCGATAAACTGGTTTGCGTGAGATACCGGTACGATGAAACGCTCCAAAAACGCTTTAAAACCGTGGAATTGAAGGACCCCGCAGCAAGCTGCGGGGAATCCATTCGCTGTGGGATTGAAAATAGACGAAGTTCCCTGGAAGCCCGAGCCAAACAGCGATGACACGGTCTTGTAAGGGTTAAATGGAATGAGAAGGATGTGCAGGAGCAGGTCAAAAAGGCAGGCGGACGATGGGATAAGGAAAAGAAAATGTGGATTCTTCCCTATCGGAAAGTAAAGGAACTGGGACTGACTTCAAGGATGACGGAAGAAGATGGGTAATTAAGATGCATATACAGGTATATACATCAAAAGTATATAAGTATAGATGCAAGGATATATCATTAGATGCTTTTTTATTTTGGTAGATGAGGGTGGGAGTACGCACAACGGGTAGTTGGCTGCAAATGGCACAATACAATGAAATATTAATAGCCGCCGAGAAACAAAGAAAAATGAAAATGGCGCGCTTTTTATGAAAGGCGAAAATCAAAAGCCCATGACAACAGCGGATGAATATATTTATTCGTTATTATTTTCAGTAAGCCAGCAATTGGAAGCTGTCCGTTTAGCTCGGGAACGTTATGCTATAAAGTTAAGTCCCGATTTTAATTGCTTTGATTACATCTTAACAGACGAATTGCGGTTATCTGAAATAATCGCTGATTTACTTAATCCCCGTGGCAAACATTCTCAAGGTAGTAAATTTTTAGAGGCTTTTTTAGAATTAATTTCTTTAAACGATTTTATTCCAGAAAATGCAATTGAAGTAAATACGGAGGTTTATACTTTCGATAATCGCCGAGTAGATATTGAAATTAAATGGCCTGATGGCAGGTTGATTATTGAGAATAAGCCGAGGGCAGATGATCAAGACGATCAATTGCACGATTATATTCAGGATTTATTGCATTCCAATCCCAACAAATGGCATTTGGTTTATATTAGTGGGGCAGGTCAATCACCGTCAAGCAACAGTATTTCCCAAAACGAAATATCTGATTGGAAAAGAAGTGGAAATCTGACTTTGGCCTCCTATGAAAACTTAATTATACCCTGGATAGATAAATGTCGTGCAATTTGTGAATCAGAGCGGTTCCGCTGGTTTTTGGGTGAATTTAAAATGTATGTTTTGGCTGAATTCAAGGGAGAACATGATATGCAAGAAAGACAATCAATCACCGAACAGGTTCTTAAATCTACTGACTCTTTAAGGGCTGCAATCGAAGTTTCATTAGCAATGCAAGATGTTAAGGTTTCACTGTTACAAACACTTAAGGAACAGTTAAAAGGCCTTTCTTCAAAAGCCGGATGGACACTTGATTGGGGTGTTGAATATGGTCAAAAATGGTCTGGTTTCAGCTTTTTAATTTTTCCTAAAAAAGAGCAATATTACGTATTATCATTTCAATTTCAGAGACTTCAACTCCGTGAAATGGTATTTGGTATCTCGAAAATTGATGAAAAGTTGCCGGACAAGCCTGCCATATTTGATTTAATGGAAAAGGCAAATTTAGGATTTACCCGTAGCAAACAACATTCTTGGTGGCCTTGGTTTGCATTAGTTAATGAAGAAATCAGGGATTGGGACAACAGCAGTCAACCTTGGTTAAAAATTAAGGATGGAACATTGGCTACTGAAATTATTCAAATTGTTCAAACCAGTTATGACCTTTTTGCATCTGAAAACAAATTGAATTTATTAAAAAAATGAAGGTATCAATTGGGCACCCTTTAATTGTCGTCTTATTGGCGCGCCAGAAAACAATAAAATCAAATCGGCGGCTGAAAAGAACACTATGGTAGGTATTGTGCCATCAGACAGCCAACAGCCGCGTTACAACATTGCCCGTTTGATGCCTCCGTCGCCGTCCAGCGCAAAAAGCCGCGCAGGCGGCGTCATGTCGGCAATCGGGCAACGTCGCAACACGGCAAACGTTGGGACGCAAAAGGGGTTTTCGACCTGGCCGAAAAGAAGCCCCACATTGAGTGGGGCTATAGATAGACGAAGATCATTTTGAAGCAACAAGTTTAATATCGAGCCGACAATTTACGGCTTCTGCATACTTGCTAAGCGTGAAAACTGAAGGAGAGTGAGCTCCAGTGCTAAGACTTTGTTCAAGACGAACAATTGCGGGTGGTTTGGTTCCCATGCGTCTTGCAACATCAGATTGGCTTAGGCCGGCATGCCTGCGCGCCCAGAGCATGCGCTTTAGGAGCTTAAACTCTGGCTCCATGTTTTTGTATTCACGTGCCACCCTCGGTTTCTTTAATGCTTTTTCGCGTAATTCGTTATGGTTCATTTTTCATCACCTCCTGAAGTCTTTCCCGTGCAATTCGCAACTCTTTTTCCGGCGTTTTTTCACTCTTTTTGATAAACATGTGAAGCAATATAATTCTTTGCCCAATTTTGGTACAGTAAAATACCCTGCTAATCCCCTCTTTACTTTTAAGTCTGATTTCAAAAAGCTTTTCACCCATCGCGCGGGTGTGAGGCATTCCCAAATTAGGTCCGAAGCTCAACATCATATCGGATACATGGATATACCTGGCCAGAAGCCCCGACGGCATTTTAAGAATGGTTTTGGCTACCTTGTCGCTGTAGTATTCGATTTTCCATTCCATATTCCAAATATAACATATTTGTTACAGGCATGCAACAGAAAATGAATTTGGAATATAAAAGGAAAACGAAAGAACTTTCAATCCCGAACAATCCTGCCACAGAAGGCCAGGTCTATGAAAACTCCTTCAGCGCGCAACAGCCGCAGCACAAAAGCCCGGCAGACCTGTAGGATTGTTGAGTGTACTTGATTTGCCGGGCCTTCGTGCGAGTGCGGCACACGTTGTCAGCAATGAATTTCAGATCAATTTTTCACCGTATTGTACTGCTGGACGGTTTCCTCTGTTGCTCATTGATCACTCGGTTGCAGTCGGTCTTAACACATGTGACGTTGAAACGCAATAAGCCGGAACGATGAAATTACGGATCTCCGCGCCCATGTAGCACACGTTGGGCGAAACAAACCGTGCAAGAATAATTAAGAGGCGGCGGCATAAATCCCGGGATTTAAATTGGGGCAGGGAGAAAAAATGAAACTGACCATTTTTGGCGCAAGCGGCGGTTCGGGCAAGCATCTTGTAGAGCAGGCACTCGAAGTTGGCATAAAAATGTCGCGCGCCGATTTGGCCGGGTTCATGCTTGATTAGCTACAGGATACGAAATATCTGCGTCAAGCTCCTGTTATCAGTAATTGAAAGTGCCGGGTTACGTTCGGGACCGCGGCTCAGAGAAAAGAGAACAAGGTAAAGAACCACGGCCATAGGCCGTGGCTTTGATGAGGGGGTAAAAACCCCCGAAATCAAAGAAAGCACGTCAGTGCTTTTTCGTAACGTTGTGCGCCACGCCCATAGGGCGTGGTCTCTTTTCAGGAAAACGCCATAGGCTTCTCTCTTGTGCTTGTTTATGCTGCACAAAATGAATCAAAGCGAAATTGCAAGAGAACAGTTTAACCGGCAAGCACAAAGATTTAGTGATTGGGCGGTTACGAAGAATATTGAATATCTTAAAGCCATAACGGAATTTATTGCACCAGGCTGTGAAGACTCTCTGCTTGATGTTGCATGCGGAACCGGCGATTTTACTCTTTACACTTCCGGTATGCTTAAGAAAGCAGTCGGAATCGATGTTGCAGACAAAATGATAAAAATTGCTTTTAGACAAAAGAGTGAAATGAAGATTGACAATGTTGATTTTAGGATTGGTGAGGTTTCACAATTACCTTTTCCCGCGAATTTCTTTGATATTGTTTTTAGCAAATCGGCTTTTCATCATTTCGATAATGCATCAGAAGTCTTTCGAGAAATGGTAAGATGCTCCAAATCAAATGGAAAAATCGGGATATGTGATATACTCGCATTCGAAAATCCGGAAGTCGAAGACTATTTTGAAACGTTCGAAAAGCTGGTAGATATTAGCCACCACAAAACCCTATCAAAACAGGATTTTGTCGGATTATTTGAGGGAAACAGCTTAAAACTTGAGAGAATGTTTGAGATCGAAATTGAGCATACTATTTCAGAATATCTTGGTCATGCCATTCAGAACAAAGAGAATGATAGCAGAATCGATCGGCTTATTGACCGTTCCAAAACAAATGAGACGATTGGGGAATTTTGGACATTTGGTAAAAGCAGAGAAGATACAAAATTCAGGAAAAAGGTAATTCTGTTATTAGGACGAAAGTAAAGAACCGCGGCCATGGGCAGTGGCTTTGATGAGGGGCAAAAGGACCCACGCAGCACCACGCGAAGCTCCCAAGAGCATTTTAATTCCTTTACGAATTACTTGGTCAATTGTCAGGTACACGCAACGGGAGATCCGGCCTTGCCACAAGCGCATCCACGCCGCACCGGCTCAGCAAACCAGGATATTATTGTCTTGATATCGCCGCACACGCTCGGCAAACCGGACTCGCCCGGCAATTAATTGACATTTGATGCCCGCATGTTTATATTCCTTATGCACCCCGGCAAGGCTCTTTGCTCGAAGGAACGTTCGGCCAACAGCCAAAGTCAAGCCCTAGCCGCAAGTCAAACATCAACAGGGAGTGAATTTAGAACAGCACGTGCAATACTGTGGAGTCAATTTTCCTTTCTATTTGATAGAAAAGGAAGGCCCTATGAAGGAAATTCCGTTGTGTCTTGTTGTTAGCATGGGATTGCTGATTTTATTGATGCATACCGCAAGCGCTCAATGGGTGCAAACAAATGGGCCGTGTAGTCGCACAGTTACTGCATTTGCCGTGAGCGGCGGCAACCTCTTTGCCGGGACCAGTGGCGGTGTTTTTCTTTCCACAAATAACGCTGCAAGCTGGACTGCGGTCGATTCCGGCCTCGGTAACAGGCCTGTTTGGTCTTTTGCCGTGAGCGGCGGCAACCTCTTTGCCGGGACTAGTGACGGCCTTTTTCTTTCCACCAATAACGGCACAAGCTGGACTGCCATCATTATCGGCCCCATGGTTTCGTCTCTAGCCGTGAACGGCGGCAACCTCTTTGTAGGGACTAATGGAGGCTACAATGGTGGCGGCGTCGATGTCCTTTTTTCCACCAATAACGGTACAAGCTGGATTGAAACAGGCTCCGGCCTGGGGAATTTTAGCGTCCAGTCTCTTGCGGTGAGCAGCAGCGGCAACCTCTTTGCCGGGACCAGCAACGGCGTTTTTCTTTCCACCAATAACGGTACAAGCTGGACTGCCGTGAATTCCGGCCTCACGGATTCTTATGCTTTATCTCTTGCCGTGAGCGACGGCAACCTCTTTGCCGGGACTAATAGCGGCGTTTTTCGTTCCACCAATAACGGTACAAGCTGGACCGCGGCCAATACCGGCCTCACAAAGGATACTGTATTGTCTCTTGCCGTGAGCGGTGGGAATGTCTTTGCCGGGACTGATGGCGGTGTTTTGCGTTCCACCAATAATGGTACAAGTTGGACTAAGGTCAATTCCGGACTTACAAATGCGAGTGTCCTGTCTCTTGCCGTGAGCGGTGGCAACCTCCTTGCCGGGACTGTTGGTGGCGGTGTTTTCCTTTCCACCAATAACGGTACAAGTTGGACTAAGGTCAATCCCGGACCTGTAAATACGAGTGTCCTGTCTGTTGCCATGAGCTGCGGCAACCTCTTTGCCGGGACTAATGGTGACGGCATCTTTCGTTCCATTAATAACGGTACAAGCTGGAGTGCGGTCAATTTCGGCAATCTAGGGTATATAAGTGATACTGTCACCTCTTTTGCAATGAGCGGCAGCCGGGTCTTTGCCGGGACCAATGCCAGCGGTGCTTTTCTATCCACCGATAGCGGCAAAAGCTGGACTGCCATCAATTCCGGTCTTACGAATTTTTGTGTCCAGTCTCTTGCCGTGAGCGCCGGCAACATCTTTGCCGGGACTTACGGTGGCGGCGTTTTCCGTTCCACTAACAACGGTACAAGCTGGGCAGCCGTGAACTTCGGCCTCATGGATACTGTTGTGTTATCTCTTACCGCGATCGGCGGCGACCTTTTTGCCGGGACTCAGGACTACGGCGTTTTTCATTCCACCAATAACGGTACAATCTGGAGTGCGGTCAATAACGGCCTCACGAATCCTTGTATCCATTCTCTTGCAGTGAGCGGCAGCAACATCTTTGCCGGGACTGATGGCGGCGTTTTTCTATCCACCATCATCGGCGCAAACTGGACCGCGATTGATTCAGGCCTGCCCAGGATCGGCCAAATAGGGATGGTTGACACTATTACCATGTGCAACAATACTAATTCTGGTTGGAGTTGTGTCGACAGCGTTTTCCTTTCCACCTATAACGACCTCCCAAAAATGGGTGTTCTCTCTCTTGCACTAGGCGGCAGCACCATATTTGCCGGAACTAATGGCGGCGGTGTTTTTTGTTCTACCAATAACGGCACAAACTGGAGCGAATTCAATTCCGGCATTTCCAATTTGAATGTCTTCTCTCTTGCGGTAAGCGGTAACACTATCTATGCCGGGACTAATAGCGGCGGCGTATGGCGCAGGCCGATTTCGGAAGTAACAGGGTCGATTAATCGGGCGCCGTGGCACGTGATGCCGAATTTCAACATCCGCGCGGCGACACACGTTGACCATAGGGTAACAATTGAATTCTCTCTTCCGCATCCAGATCAGGTCACCCTCGAAATTTATGATCTGTCCGGCCGCAAAATAACAACACTTGTCAATAGGAATTTCGGACCGGGCGCGCACATCATAACCTGGAATTCCCAAAATTCTGCCCCTGGTTGTTATGTGGCAAAAATGAAGGCCGGATCAAATACCTATGTAAAGAATATTCCGTCTTTTCGCTGATCCTTTATTTTTGATAATGGATGGATGATTTTCATACGTTCCCAAACAAAAGGGGGGCACAAATGAAAAAATCTCTGTTACGTTGTGCCGTTGGTATTGGGTCACTGATTTTATTGACGCATACGGCAAGCGCTGAATGGGTACAAATTGGCAATAATCAATTAAGGGCATTCTCTCCAATGCGCCTTGCCGTGAGCGGCGGCAACCTCTTTGCCGGAACGATGGGCGGCGGTGTTTTTCGATGTCCCGAAAACGACACCGTCTGGACTGCGCTCAATTGTGGGAGTACTTACGTCCGCTCTCTTGCCGTGAGCGGCGGAAGCATTTTTGCGGTGACTAGCGGCGGTGTTCTCCGTTCCACCGACAACGGGAATAACTGGACCCCCATCGATTCCGGTCTCGCGAATACGCTTGTTAATGCCCTTGCAGTGAGCGGCAACGGTAACCTTTTTGCCGGGACTGGCTCGTTTTTTGAAAATGGTCATTATCATGAGGGGGGTGTTTTTCTTTCCACTAACGACGGTTCAAGCTGGACTGCGGTCAATTCCGGCCTTCCTGCGAATACCTCGGTCTGGTCTTTTTGCGTGAGCGGCAATACTATCTTTGCCGGGACAGATAGTGATGGTGTTTTTCTTTCCGTCGATAACGGGACAAGCTGGACTAAGGCCGACTCCGGCATGCCTCCTATTTATTTCGCGCGTCTTGCCGCGAGCGGCAACAATATTTTTTGCGGAGGCAGGTATGGTGTTTACCGCTCCTCCAATTCCGGGGCGAACTGGACTGCGTTCAATTCCGGCTTACCTGCGAATAATTGGGTCTGGTGTTTTGCCGTGAGCGGCGGCAACATCTTTGCCGGTACCGATAGCGGGGTTTTTGTATCCACCATCAGCGGGACACGCTGGGCACGGTGTAATTCAGGTTTACCAAATATGAGCGTCTCCTCTCTCGCAGCAAGTGAAAGCTATATTTTTGTCTCATTAATGCAATCTGCAATGAGTTTTGTATGGCGGCGGCCGCTTTCAGAAATAGTAGGGACAATTAATGGTAAACCCCAGCAAGGGAAAGTAAAGCCGTATGCCGGCCCATTCAAAATCAATATAGGCAAGAACGGCATTGCTGTATTGTTGCCGGAAAATTTGAATAACGGCGCAATAGCCGTTGAATTGTATGCTGTCTCCGGAAAAAGAATTTATTCGGCCGCACAGCAGGTTCATGGCGGCGGCCTGAATATTCCATTATCGGGATTATCAACGGGCACCTACGTAATCTCAATGAGAGGCACTACTACCACGCTGTCTTCGCCGTTTGTGGTGACGAAATAGATGGATCCCGATCGAGCTTGTCCTCGCGCAAGCGGGGATCGGGGATGACAAAAATGTTTTAGGTACTATGCAAAGGTGCCCTTAACAGTTTTTTCCCGCATTTGCCTGTGCAGCGATGCTCCGGCCGACTCGACGGTTTCGTGAGCGTCACTCCGCACGATCATGCCCCTCACATCGACCGCCTCAAGCGTTCCCCTTTGGTATCCGACACATTCTCACAAAAACCTTGCTTCTCTAAACACTATTCATTATATTAATAGCGTTAATATTGTGAATAGTATTATGACACTATGCAGGGAGCCGCCATGAAAGCAATTCAAGAGGAGCGCATGAAAGGGTATTTCCTCACCGCCGCAAAAGAGCTCATTCGCGGTGAAGGGCTTGCGGTCGTGAGCACGAGAAATGTTGCGGAGCGCGCGGGATACTCCTATGCGACGCTGTACAACTATTTCAAAGACATACGGGATCTGGTTTTCAGCTGCGTCGAGGATTTCATGTCGGAATGCAGGGAATTCGTGGCGAAGGAAGTGCCGGCTACCGCTTCCGGGGAAAAGGGGCTTATTGCCGTGAGCAGCGGCTATGCCAAATTCTTTATCCAATACCCGGGAATCTTTGATCTCTTCTTTCAAGAGAAAGCCGACAAGATATCCTCGGCAAAATCAAACTTGAATGCGATTGATGCACTTTTCGATTCTCTTGTTGAACCCAAGTGGCACCTTGTTGTGGAACAGAAAAAGGCGAAAAGCAAATCATTTTCCCAGGCGCAGGAGGTCCACAAATTGGCGATTCACGGCCTTCTGATGTTCTATCTTAACAATAGAACCAATTGGGACTACAAGGCGCTGATGAATCGAGTGAGCGAAGTGACGCAATTGGCGATAAGAAACCTTTGAACGCACGGGTGTCCTGTGTGACCAAAGTAAACAACCACGGCCGTAGGCCGTGGTCCACGCCGGAAAGGGCAAAAGACATAAGTGTCTCAGTGCCCAAGGCACTGCATTACCTTACCCTTACCAAGCGGCAGCGACAAAACTCCCGAAGGGATTTCCGCTAATCTTTTGCGCGGGCAATGAATTGACAAAGTGTGCCACAATCACCACTTCGACAAGCTCAGTGCAGGTTGGATTGCTGTTCTATCGGAAATTTATTAAGGGGGAACACAGGACGTGCGAAGACCATCCCGCGAAGCGGGACCTGGAAGGCACGGAGCTGGATGCGGAGTGTGAACCAAGCGGCGGGGCGCCCACATTCTTGTGCGCTACTTTGACACCATTTTATAAATCAGGTACGTTAGAAAAACCACGCTGAGCGCAAGTGCATAAATCCCCCTGTACATGCTTCTAAACAAACTTCCTGTATGCTCTTTTTCCTGCTTCCATTCCTTGTAATGCAGGAAAATTGACACAGAGCCCATTGCTGCAACCAGCAAAACGGGGATTAGCAACATCAAAGTGTCTTTGTCTATCATGCATTTGGGTCCGTGATTTGAGGAAGCGCCAGGAAAAGCGGGGAGAACAAGAGCGCTAATGATTTTCGCGTCATAAGATGGTGGCCTTGCAAAGGAAATCGTGCTGTTGGACACACCCTATTTAAACAGCAAAATGCAGACCAATCAATAATGCTGTTGTTGGGGAAACCACAAGTGGTTTTGATCTCTATCAAATTAAATCTGTTTGGATCGCTGAGCGGGGTGACCCCCAAGTTGGTTTCAGGGCTAGAATCCAATCTCCAGTTGGGGGGCACCCGAGAAACGTCGTTGTACAGGTTAACGTAGCTTGACAAGTTGTTGTTGGATTTTGGGATAGGGTTTCTAAACTGGTAATGTCATTGCGAGCAAAGCGAAGCACCGCGACTTCAACTGCATGCTGCGCTACGGGAGCAGCCGTGTTTGCGAATCTACTGTTGATTGTGCTGAAGAAGTCAAAATGAAAGTGGCCTTGTTTGTTCTCTGAGACCTCACCCCCTGCGCCCCCTCTCCGACACAGAGAGGGGGAATGCGGATAAAAATGGTTAAGGCCTAGCTTACCAACGAAATGGTTCGCTATTGCCAAACAATTCGATTGGGAAACCGACTTCTGCCCAGCGCCAGGGAGGACTGGAGAGTGCGCAAAAGCGCAGGGCTGCCTGACCGCGCCGAAAGGCTTAGCGGCAGGCAGCACCGAGGCCTTCGGGCCGAGCTCGTAAGGAGGCCCGCCGCCGCAAAGCGGCGGGGCGCCCAAGTCTTTATTTTGTTTTTGTTTTTTGTATTACGCTTTTCTCATATACGCAGCTATTGTAAGCGGCGCGAATACCGCAACTATCAACGCAGCTCCTAGCAGAGAAAGCCAGAGATCCTGTCCGATGACGATGTTGGCATGATTCGTGAGCTGCCGTACCGCGGAAATAAGATGGGAAATCGGATTGACGTCTGCAAACAATCGCAACACTCTGGGCAAGGTTCTTGTGGGCACAAAGGCATTTGAAAGGAATGTGAGCGGAAACAGAACCAGCATGGATATGCCCTGCACGCTTGCCGATGTGCGCGCAATAACTCCGAAAAAAGCAAAAATCCAGCTTACTGCCCATGCCACAACGATAACCAGCAATCCGGCCAGCGCTACGCCGATAATGCCACCAAACGGCCGGTATCCGATTACAAATCCCACAAAGAATGTGAGCGCCGTTGCGATCCCATAACGAATGGTATCTGCCAATAGCGCTCCCAGCAACGGTGAAATTCGCGCAATGGGAAGAGACTTGAATCTGTTGAAAACTCCCTTTTCCATGTCCTCGCGAAGCTGAACGCCGGTTACCATGGACGCGCTGATCACCGTTTGCACCAGAATTCCGGGAATCACTATCGGAAGATAATTGCGAATATTGCCCGCAATTGCTCCACCGAAAAGATAGGTAAACATCAGCGTGAAGATAATCGGTTGCAGGGTGACATCAAAAAGCTGTTCCGGATTCCTGCGGACTTTGATGAGCCCCCTGTAGGCCAGCGTCATCGAATTGTCGATAATCTGGCCAAGGTTCTGCTTGTATGGCTGCACGAGTGATGGATTTAATTCTAACGTACCGTTCATTCTAAATTCTCCTTGGGTTCTTCTGTTGTGCCGTGCCCGGTTAGTGTTAGGAATACTTCGTCGAGAGTCGGCTTCTGAACACTAAGTTCGGCAAGCCGGATTCCCGCATCCCGGAACGCAACGAGCAGATCCGCGATAAGATCCGGATTCGCCATGGGCGCGGAAATGTGTTTACTGTCTATCAATGTTCCTTTTGCGCCAAGGACGCGTCCGATTGTGCTCATGGCATTATCCGCATCGCCTTGCTCCGCAACCTGAACATGCAAAGACGTGGTTCCTATCGACGCCTTTAATTCGTTTGTCGGTCCTTCGGCAACAACCCGCCCGTGGTCTATTACCGCTATCCTGTCGGTCAACTGATCCGCTTCGTCGAGATATTGCGTCGTGAGAATTACCGTAGTTCCCTGGGTTACCAGGCGCCGGACCAAAGTCCACATGCGGGCCCTGTTGTGAGGGTCCAGCCCGGTCGTGGGCTCATCGAGGAATAAAAGCGGCGGTCGTGATATGAGGCTTGCCGCCAAATCGAGCCGCCGCCGCATGCCGCCCGAGAACTTTGCAACGGGGCGTCGGGCCGCATCGGTAAGTTCGAATTCTTCAAGCAGGTCGTTTGTTCTTTTGCGCGCATCCGCCGGGCTCAGCCCCAACAGCCGCGAAAAGATGACCAGGTTTTCGGAGGCGGTGAGCGCTTCGTCGAGCGATGCGTATTGGCCGGTTACCCTCATAAGTTGACGAACGGTATTCGCTTCTCGCAGCACGTCATAACCGAATATCCTTGCGGTGCCGCTATCGGCCCGAAGCAGTGTTGCCAGTATGTTGATCATTGTTGTTTTACCCGCGCCATTGGGACCCAAAACGCCGTACACCATTCCGACAGGCACCAGCAAATCGATGCCGTCTACCGCCCTGTTGTCTCCAAATGTCTTGACAATAGCCTCCGCTTCAACGGCAGGACCCGACTGCTCCTGCTTTATCGCAAATCCATGTATCGAGTCTGTACTCATTCTTGTTTCCTGCTTTCTTCACAACCGGGTCTATTTAGCGTACTCTTCATCCTGGGACATCTCGGCCGCTCTCTTGAGCACGGCGTCGCTCACAAGGCAATCGTACAGCGACCGCACATATCCCACGTTTGCCTTTGAAAGATCTGCCCTTACGCTGAGGAGATCCAATCCCGTGATCATGCCGCCTGCGTAACGGACAGTAGCCTGTTCCACGGTCTTTTCGGCAAGCGCCACATGGAGCGAGGCCGCGTCTATTTTTTCGCAACTCGTATTGAGGTCCGATACCGCTCGTCTGATGTCGGCAACTATCCTTTCCCGCGTCTCGCGGCTCGATTCTACGGCGCTTTTAAGGTCTGCCTCTGCAGCCTTGACTGTTGCAAGCTGGCCAAAGCTGAATATCGGCATATCCGCCGTTATTTCACCGCTCGCATTCGGCTGCAATTTGTCCATGTCGGGGAAATAGCCGGTTTTCACACCCGCGCCGATACCAGCCTTGATAACAGGAAAGTACCTGCACTTTTCCGACTTCAACCGTTCCTGGCATTCCTGCGCCATCGCATCCGCGATCGCAAGTTCCCGGCTATGCTCCAGGCCAAAGGCTACCATGGCTTTTTCGTCCGCCTTGACCATTCTGGGCGAAAGATCGCCGGCCGGCGCCAGGCTGTCGTAATTGTCAACTCCAATGGTCTTCGCAAGATCGATGCGCAGTTTCCGAAGCTCATTTTCCCGGTCCTGATGCGCGGTTTGGACCTCGGAGAGCTTGACTTGAATTGTCATGACGTCAAAACTCGTTGCAACACCGGTAGTCACCTTGTTCTTTGTCATGTCGCAATATTGAGTGAGGGCCTGTATCTCGTCGGCCTGCAGCTTTATCTCCTGCTCATACAAAAGAACGCCGTAAAACAATTGCAGCGTTTGGAATCGTACCTGCTGCCGCGCCATGTCCAGGCTGTACTCAGCGGCTTTCACCTCCCATTTGCCACCCGATACTTGTGCATGGCTTCTGCCGAAATCGTATATCTGTTGTGAAATATCAACATGGCAGTCGACATTATTATCCGGGAAGAACTTGAAACTTCCAAATCCTGCAAAAGAAATCTCGGAATTCGGAGCCTGGCGCGAATACGCGGCCCTCAGGGCGGCCATTGGAAAATAGCCGGACTTGTATTGGTCCAGATTCGCCTTTGCTTTTTGTAAACCAGCCTCTGCCTGATGTATTGCAGGGCTGTTCGCCATTGCCACCAGCGTTAGCTTCTCAAGATTCGCTGCGCCGGATACTGTTTCGGAAAATACCGGCAATGCAACGAACATCGTGGTCGCCAACATCAGAGCCAGACTTGTCTTTTGCCCGAGCATTCCGCTAATTAATGTCTTTGTCATAATTGATCCGCCCCTTGTAGTCGCACTTCCACCGACATGCCTGGCAACAGGGGCATTGAGGCCAAAATGTCGTTGTTTGCTATGCTGTCAAGCAAGATCCGCACCGGCAGGTATTGAGTAATCTTGGTGAATTCTCCCGAGGCGCTGGTCGATTGCATTGGTACAAATTGCGAAGCCGCACATGGTCCGGACGAAACTACCTTGCCAGTCCAGGTTTTATTCGGATAGGCATCCACGGTAACAAGGGCTTTCTGCCCCAAACGAATGCTTGTGTATTTGGTTTCCTCCACATTCGCCGCAACAGAAATCGTATGCAGGTTGTACACGGTGTACAAAGGCTGGCCCGGCAGTATCACATCGCCCTCGGTTACCCATTTTTTCGCAACAACTCCGTCGTCGGTTGCGAAAATGGAATATTCGTCCATTTGAGTCCTTACGATATTAAATTGCGCCCTGGCCGAAGCAGCCTGCGCCGCTGCTATGGATTTCTGAATTTCGGCTACTTCCCGCTGGTTTTCCGCATGCTCATATTGCTCGGTGGGGATGTAACCGCTCTTGAATTGAATCTGCGCTCGACCCAGATCGTTTTGCGCTTTGCCCACGCCTGTGGTGTACAATTTCATGTTCTCTTCGGCAAGCAGCATGGCGGTCTCGGCTTGTGTCTTTTGTGCGGAAATTTCCGATTCGTCCAACAAAGCCAGGAGTTGTCCCTTTTTTACGGCACTTCCTTCTTCAACAAACAGCCGCGACACTTTGCCCGGTTGCCGGGAACTTACCGAAATCTTGTCGCCTTGAATCATAGCATCGTCGATATACAGGTATTTTGTCGACGACATGTAAAGGCCGGCCAAGCCTGCCACGCATGCGACTGCCGCCGCTCCTGCAAAAAACACGAATATTTTTGTTCTATACCACGGCACATAGCTTGCCCGTGGTTGCGCCACAGAACCTTTACTCATCGCCATACCTTATCCTCCCCGGAAGTTTTTGGTTGCAAGGTGTTGCACGTCGTTGCGTGCCCACAGGTCCTCATCCACTGCATCTGGTGAGCCATGCACGGTGCTTCAAGACGGATGGGTTTTTACTTTATTGCATTTTTTCTATGACAAAACAAACTGCCCAGAACCGATGCCCATTGTTAATGAGGGTTGGGCGTTCCCCTCGCTACGCTCGGGTCGGCCCTCCCTCCGGGCTCGGCCGGTTGGCCTCGGTGCCGCACCGCCACTATGGCCCTGCGGGCCGTGGCCGGGCGGCCCTGCGCTCCGGCGCACCCTGCGGTCCTGCCTAACGCGGGCGCAGGCGACCCGTGCCCATCCGAAGTTTCGCGGTTATTTTTTGTCTTGACAGCCGCGAGCCGGAGCACAGGATGTGTGGAGACCATCCCGCGAAGCGGGACCTGCAAGGCGCGAAGCTGGATGCGGAGCGTGAACTCAAGCGGCGTACCAATGAGAAGGCGTTGCGGGAACGTGACGCGCGCAATGCGGAAGCGTTGCGCCTCGCGCACGTTTCCGCTGGACCGCGACTTCGACTGCATACATGACTAGAGGAGCAGAGGCGACCACGACCGCATTACCGGCCAACGAGCCAACGGGTGTGCCCCCGGATCG
>Ga0182027_10007150_pt1 | contig 16537 bp, 12 predicted proteins | sample 712E1DmetaG_FD_121300 | JGI IMG/M metagenome (GOLD analysis project Ga0182027, IMG submission 121300) | Permafrost microbial communities from Stordalen Mire, Sweden - 712E1D metaG (Illumina Assembly) | ecosystem: Environmental > Terrestrial > Soil > Wetlands > Permafrost | place: Sweden... | reverse complement strand
GTAGGCAAGGAAAAGGAAGGACATATTTTCCGTGGTGCAGTTTACGAAGCCAATCGTATTCAACGTAGAATGTTATCCATAGTGGTGCGCGATCATAACCTGGAAAGAACAATTAATGCTATCATTAAGTCTGCATGGACTGGTGTTATTGGCGATGGTAAGATATTTGTTTCAGAGATCGAGCAAGTAATACGTATCCGTACTAAAGAAAGTGGGCCTGATGCACTCTACCTGAAAGAGGATGAAAAAGCTATTCAGTTGTCGTAAGCTATAATTAATCAGGCTTTTATATAGTTTAACCGGTTTGTAAATAAAATCGGATTTAACGAGGGGTAAAGCATGGACGAACATTCACCATTACTTGCCCCTCGTTGATTTTTAGTTTTACCTATAACTTATTCGTGAAACCCAAATTTCAAAAACGTAGTGCATTGAAATTTGTAAGTCGAACGAATCCCAATAGCGAAGCGTATCGGGATAAATGAGTTTAATACTCCGCTGTTTGCAGCGAGAAAAAAAGAATTTTTTTGATACCTCGACAGCTCTGCTGCAAGGTAGTTCATTCCTTCTCTTGTAAAAACTGGTAGAATTTTTTTGTATACAAGCCGCTGCTAATAAGTTTTTTATTACGTTTTGCAGCTGCATTAAATTCTATCTTTGCCTCATCTGACCAAAGCCAGTCGAATTGAAAGCAAATATAATCGCACTTGCATAAATTTTCAAGACAGATCATAAGAGCTTCGTCATAAGGTGTTTTTCGGTCAATTTCCCGAATAGGATTCCAAACATCATATCCCCGGAAGGTTAAGTATAAATCGTAATGGGTAAATTTAAACCATACGTAGGGATACCAAAGTCCTGAAATTTTACCTGATAAATAGACTGATTTCTTCATTGCACAATTGTGATTAAATTCAAGATATTAATCGAATGGTAACAGACATTCGGTTATTGTATATTTTTAGTTTATTTTTACAGTATAGATCAAAATACAAATATAAATCAATAAGTTTATTTAAACAACTAAAAGTATAATTTTTTATATAAAATATTAACAATATGAGTATTGGAAAGAGGATCAAAGAGTTAATTCATGATTTAAGTCTGAGTCAAATCGAATTTGCTCATAAACTTGATAAATTTCCACAATATATAAGTGATATTGTTAATGAAAAGAAAAATCCAGGGATTGACTTTATCAATAAAATAGTTGATAAATTTCCACAGGTGAATCCTGAATGGTTACTATACAATAAAGGACAAAAATTTAGAAATGCTTCGGACGATGTGCAGGAACCAGACCCTCAATATCTACATGGTAATTCTGGCAAACTTGAGGATGATATCATCAAAGGCTTAGAAGCAAATATATTTTATTTAAGAGGCAAAATGAACAAGTTAGAGGAAGAGAAAAAACTTTTACAGCTTGAAATTGAGCATTATAAAAAGTTATTGGAAAAGAATTAAAACCGGCCGATTTTGCCTTTATTCGTGAAACTCCAATTCCGAAAGCGAAGCGTATCGGAATTGGTAAGTTGAACAATCCCGCGAAGCGGAGGGTATAATACCTCGCAGCTTGCTGCTGAATCGGTTTCCAAAGCTTTTTTTAGGGTTCATACCCGTGATTTAATCTGCAAAACCGGCCAATAATTATGTTAATAGTCTGGACCTTATTCTTGTATTGTAAGCATTATCGCATTTAATTGGCGGATACTCCCATCCGGTGCCTTTGCTTTGATGTCGGTGAAAGTGACTTTGTCACCAGGTTTAAGTTGGCCCATTAATGCTCTTTGTGCATCTGTAATCTTAGCGCTTTTGGAGACTTCATCTCTGAAAAAGCCATTGATTTTAGCATATACACTAAATTCTATTACTTCAAACCTTGCATCAAAATCGAAATTTTCCAGATCTGCTACGACTTCTTCAATTGTTAATAATTTAGATACCGAAATTGTGCCGGATTTTTTACCATCTACTTTAACAACAGGATCAGGTAAGAATTTTACCCTGAAAGCCCAGGAGCCAATTTGTTTAGTTCCGTCATACACGTTTATAATTGCCTTGCCAACTTTGCTTGGTTGTACTATGTAGCTGCCATTACTTCCTGAAATCTTACCATTATCAATACTCACAGTTACATTCTTGGATGAAATATCCGAAGCAGCTACTGTTACAGGATTATCCACACCCAGGTAGAAAACATTCATCCTATCTAGCGATACGGCAGTTACTATGTTACTTGAAACCGGTTTTTTAGCAGAATCGGCTTTTACCACGGGTTGTTGCCGTTGCATTGGATTTACTTTTTTGGTAACCTCAATTGAAGGATTTGCCCGTTCCATTGGATAATGAATACTCAAAACTGTTGTTTTAGCCATTGGTTTAATAACCGATTCTTTTTTATTGGTGAATGAAAGACTTAAAAACATAAGTCCTGCCAAGGGTAGCATAGCAATCAGCCGGTACCCTGTTTTTTGTTTGATTCTTGTTTTTGTCATCATAGCTAATCTTTTTTTAATGAGTGATTGGTTAAAACCCGATGGCAGACATATCAGCCTGTCACCGGCTACCTGATTAACAAGCAGAGCCTGGTATTCAAGTATATTGATACCTGATTTTACCACACCCTCATCTGCCAGGTATTCGTGCAACTGTTGCATCCACTTTCGCATCAACCAAATTAAAGGATTAAACCACATTACGGCCGATAAGAGTTCAATCACAATGGTGTCAATGGAATGGTATTGAGCAGCATGCACAAGTTCATGGTTAATAATATTCTGATTATCATTTTTGTTTAAGTCTTCGGCATTAATAAAAATCCAGCGTAAAAACGAAAAAGAACCATTAATGGAAGTACTATAATTAATGGTATACCTACCTATTTTTTTTCGGTTTGATCTTAAAAAGCAAACATATATGTATAAAATACTGTAAATTAGTCTAATAGTAAGAATTATCAGAATGCTCCAGTAAATGATTACAATGATGTTCGTTAATGACTTTGAATGATGCGAAGGTTCACCCGTAGTGATGCTATTGGATACGGGAATAACTTGATTGCCAGATTGGATTGTGGTTTTTGGTTCAGCCCTTATAATATTGACAGGTTGGATTTGAGTAACTGTAAAAATGTTTATATTATTAGGATTGATTGAAAAATGATTTTGGGGCAGGATTAATGCAAATGTAACAGAAACCGCCAGATACACGCGTTGGATAATGAAACCATTATGATTGCGAAACAGTAACAGACTGGCAATGTAAAAAAATGATAAGCAACAGGTTGCCTTAATGATATAAGAAAAGTAGGTTTCCATACCTTATTTTTTTTGTTTTTCAATCTCAATCTCGATATAGTTTTTAAGCTCTTCTAATTCTTTAAGGCTAACCTTATCCTGCTTTACAAAAAAGGAAACTATCTGATTTAGTGAACCATTAAAGAGTTGTGTGTACGAGTTTTTAACTGCATATCGCGCATACTCGTCTTTGGATACAACCGGAAAATAAACATAAGTTTTACCGAACTCCTTGTGCGAAACATAACCCTTTTTCTCCAACACTTTAATAACTGTTGAAACAGTGTTGTATGCAGGTTTTGGGTCAGGTAATTTATCCATTACATTGGATACGGCGCCTTCGCCTATTGCCCATAACACTCTTAGGATTTCTTCCTGTGCTTTGGTTATTTCTTTCATAAATTTAATAGTTGAAAATTTATTGATACAAATATAAACTATAAACTATAATTATCAACTATAATTATAGTATTTTATTAAAATTATTTTAATTAGCGATAGAAAGCCCATCAACAAAAACCTTTTCAAAACCTTTAATATTTGTTAAAGAAAATTTCCTCTCTTTTTCTTACTTTTGCATTGGAAATTCAAATATTTTAAAACTAATGATATTATTTTTTGAGGGTGAAAAGAAAGAAATATATGTAGTTAAGGTAAAATCCCCCCTTTCAAACGAAGATGTAAGCAAATTGGAATGGCTTTTTGGTAATGGTGTCCTTATAAAAAAGGATACCATTGAGGGTTTTTTTATTGGCCCCCGAGTAGAGATGATTACTCCTTGGAGCACCAATGCTGTTGAAATTACTCAAAACATGGGTGTTGCAAACATTGAGCGAATTGAAGAATTTACACGTGTACCCTCAAAAAACGCTTCTTACGACCGGATGCTTAAAGCTTTTTACGAGAACCTTTCACAGGAAGTATTTACCATTCATAAACTGCCTGAACCGATCCGATATATCGACGATATTGAAACTTACAATGATCAGGAAGGATTAGCGCTAAATTCTGAAGAAATTACTTACCTGAAATCTTTAAGCCACAAACTTGGACGAAAGCTCACTGATTCGGAGATTTTTGGCTTCTCACAAGTTAACTCTGAGCATTGTCGGCATAAAATTTTTAACGGAACTTTTATTATTGATGGTGAAGAAAAGCCATTAACACTGTTTCAACTCATCAAGCATACTACCAAGACGCATCCTAACCGCGTAGTTTCAGCATATAGCGACAACTGTGCTTTTTTGCAGGGTCCGGTTGTAGGATTATTTGCTCCTCAAACTCAGGATAAACCTGATTTCTTTCAAGTCAAGGATGTCGAAACTGTGATCTCCTTGAAGGCCGAAACCCATAATTTTCCAACAACCGTTGAGCCTTTTAACGGCGCTGCTACGGGTACCGGTGGTGAAATCCGCGATCGAATTGGTGGTGGCAAAGGAGCATTTCCCCTCGCAGGTACTGCCGTGTATATGACTTCGTACCCACGCCTTAATGGCGGTCGCCAGTGGGAAAAGAAATTCGAAGCTCGGAAATGGCTTTACCAAACGCCTGAAGAAATATTAATCAAAGCTTCCAATGGGGCCAGCGATTTTGGCAATAAATTCGGACAACCGCTCATTTGTGGAAGTGTAATGACCTTTGAACATATAGAAGGAACAAAGAAATATGGTTTTGATAAAGTAATTATGCTCGCCGGTGGGGTAGGGTTTGGGGTTAAAAAAGATTCGTTGAAATCCTTGCCAATCAAAGGTGATAAACTGGTACTATTGGGAGGTGATAATTACCGAATAGGCATGGGAGGGGGGGCAGTGTCGTCGGTCAATACCGGTGAATATGCTAATTTAATTGAGTTAAATGCAGTACAGCGTTCGAACCCTGAAATGCAAAAACGCGTAAGTAATGCCATTCGTGCATTAGGTGAAGGAACTGAAAATCCTGTTGTTTCTATTCATGATCATGGAGCTGGAGGACACCTGAATTGCCTTTCAGAGTTGGTAGAGGCAACAGGCGGAGTTATTTACATGGATCAATTGCCCATTGGCGATCCAACCCTTTCATCAAAAGAAATTGTTGGTAACGAATCTCAGGAGCGCATGGGGCTTATTCTTAAAGATAAGGATATCGACCTGTTAAAGCGTATTGCCGATCGTGAACGTGCTCCAATGTATGTAATTGGCTATGTTACCGGTGATCATCAGTTTACATTTCTTGAAAAGGATACAGGCGCAAAGCCAATTGACCTGAAATTAGAGGATATGTTCGGCAAACCGCCAAAAACAATTATGCGCGACCAAACTGTTGAAATCAGTTTTGCCGAAGTTGCCTACGATAAAGAAAAACTTTTTGAATATCTAGAAAACGTGCTTCAGATTGAAGGTGTAGCATGCAAGGACTGGCTCACCAATAAGGTGGATAGGTCCGTCACAGGTCGCGTAGCCCTGCAGCAAACTACTGGCGAAATACAGTTACCCTTAAACAATCTGGCTATTGTTGCGCTCGACTATCAGGGACCTCGTGGCATTGCTACCGCTATTGGACATGCACCTGCCGCCGCATTAATCGATCCTGCTTTTGGTTCAATTCTGGCTATTGCTGAGTCACTTACCAATCTTGTCTGGACGCCTATACAAAATGGTATTAAAGGCGTTTCTCTTAGCGCTAATTGGATGTGGCCATGTAAAAATCCGGGTGAGGATGCACGGTTATATCGTGCAGTAAAAGCTGCCAGTGACTTTGCTACATCTCTTGGAATTAACATTCCCACAGGAAAGGATTCCCTCTCAATGACCCAGAAATATTCCAATGGCGATATTGTATATGCTCCGGGAACAGTCATTATGTCATCTGCTGGCGAAGTAACTGATATTCGTAAGGCCGTGACCCCGGTAATCCAAGATGTTGAGGGTTCATCGCTCTTATACATTGACTTTTCGAAATCGCCTCACTACCTTGGCGGAAGCAGTTTTGCACAAGTCATTAATTTGTTGGGTAACAATGTACCAACGGTGTCTGATCCTGAATATTTTATTACTGCTTTCAACGCTCTGCAGTATCTTATTGAAGGAGAAAAGATTTTAGCAGGTCATGATATTTCGGCTGGTGGTTTGATCACCACACTTTTGGAAATGACTTTTGCTTCAAATAGCTTGGGAATGAATGTCGATTTGTCGGATATTGGTGAATCAGATATCATCAAATTATTATTTAGTGAAAATCCTGGTGTGATCATACAGGTAAAGGACATGGTTGCAGTGCAAACCTATTTCGATGTCAATAAAATTTCAAGTATTTGGTTGGGCGAGGTTACCAGCGATAGGTATCTTCATATTAAAAAAGGTTCAGAAAACCTGAAATTCGATATCAATAGCTTACGAGATACTTGGTATAAAACTTCATATTTGCTTGATCGTAAACAATGTGGTGAACAATTAGCCTTAGAGCGTTTTAATAATTATAAAACCCAACCATTAAGATATTCGTTCAAACCCGGTTTCAAAGGAACTTTCGAATCATTTGGTATTGACCCGAAACGTAGGCTAAAGACCGGAATAAAAACCGCCATAATTCGCGAAAAGGGTATAAACGGTGACCGCGAGATGGCTTATGCCATGTATCTGGCCGGTTTGGATGTAAAAGACGTACACATGACCGACCTTATTTCAGGTCGTGAAACTCTCGAAGACATACAGATGATAGTTTTTGTTGGAGGTTTCTCTAATTCTGATGTGCTTGGCTCTGCCAAAGGATGGGCTGGGGCTTTTCTGTATAATCCGAAAGCAAAAGCATCGCTCGATAATTTTTATAAACGGGAGAATACGCTTAGTTTAGGGGTTTGTAATGGTTGCCAGTTGATGATCGAACTGGGACTGGTAACGCCGCAACACAAACTTAAACCAAAAATGCACCATAACGATTCACATAAATTCGAATCCATTTTCTTAAACGTAAACATTCCTAAAAACCAGTCTGTTATGTTGAAAAGCCTTGCCGGAAGTCGCCTTGGAATATGGGTAGCGCACGGCGAAGGCAAATTCGACCTGCCTTATAACGAAAAAAATTACAATGTAGTAATGAAATTTAGTTATGATGTTTATCCCGGTAATCCCAATGGTTCGGCTTATTCGGTTGCTGGCATTTGTTCAGATGACGGCCGGCACTTAGTAATGATGCCACATATCGAGCGTGCTATTTTTCCGTGGAATTGGGCGTATTATCCCAATAATCATAACGACCAAGTGGCTCCATGGATTGAGGCATTTGTGAATGCTAGGGAATGGATGAAGAAGCATTCTTAAAATTTGATATTATAAAGCACAAAAGGTCGGAACGCTCCGACCTTTTGTGCCTTATAATATCTTTCTTTATTAAAGTTTACTTTTATCTGTCAGATTACCCTTTTCGTCGAACCATTGTGCTAAACCATAAAGTTTTCCTTTTTGTCCAGGTATGGGAACGGTTTTTAACCGCTTGGTTTCAAGCACCAGGTCAGAAAGACTTCCGGCAACAATACTGCGGGTTTTACTATATTCTGTTGCGGGTATATTTTGCCTTTTCATCACCTCATCAACTATAGCTCGTGATGAAAGAACCTTCTTTTGGTTTTCCAACAGGTCTATAATGGTTGTAGTCCAACGGGATTTTTTACTACTTTCTGATTTTTTTCTTCCACGCTTTCCTTTTACAGCAATAGACGCTGCTTTTGTCCTAGCTGCTTTAGCAGGTCTTCCTTTTTTTGTTTTAGCAGTTTTTGTAACTTTTACTGTATTTTTAGCCTTAGAAGCTTTTTGAGCTTTAGCTGGTTTACCCTTTTTTGCTTTAGCGGGTCTTCCCTTTTTTGCTTTGGTAATGTTTTCAACCTTAGAGGTAATTTGGGTTTTAGCTGTCTTTTCCGTTTTTTTACCTGCTATTTTTATTTTTTTACCGGTCTTTTTTTCACTTTTAACTTCAGCTTTTGCACCTGCCTTAACCTCTACTTTTTTAGCGGGTCGTCCACGTTTAGCTTTCGGCTTTTCTTCAATAGTTTTAACCTTTTTTTCAACTGTAACAGGAGTTTCTGCATTTTTTCGTGCATATTTTCTCTTAGCAGGTTTTGCAGCTTTTACAGCGGCCTTTTCAACTTTTTTAATAGGTTTTTCTTCTATTGCTTCCATTTTACCTTGAAGTTTCTTTAACATAGAAGAAATTTCAGAAGCCCGCTTTTGAAGTCGCTCAAGCTCTTGTGCATACATTTCTTTAATGTGATTGATCTCGTTTTCTGTTAATGGTATTGTTTTCATTCTAATATTTTTTATAAAACATATCAAAATTAATAGATTAAAATTATTTTCAAAATATTTTTTCCTAAAATTTTTTTCAAATTATTTTTTTATTTTTGAATTTTAACATAGGTATTTTAAAAAATTGGTTTTTAATGCATTTTTAAAATATTAATTAACATGGTTTTATGAAATGTGGGGTTTGAGATTGACAAACCAAACTTACACAAAGAAAATATTTTTTAATGACTGTCTATAACAATAAATAAAAAAAGCATACATCTTCATCACTGCTTGCCCGATTGAAGCTTAAATATCCTATTATATGAGCATATTTTGCTCGCAATGCTATCATGTTTTCAATTTAAAGACGAATGAATAATTTATTTGCCGATCATTTTTTCCCTTTAGAATTGATTTATTATGAAATAATAGCTGTATCAATGTCTGTTGAAGATATAATTTTTTTTTGTTTATTTTTGTTCATCATGTTCGAAAAACGATCTATGAAACAAATCTAATAAATATGTCAAAAATGAAAAGGATTACCCTATCCGTGGCTTTGTTAATAAATATAGGCTTATTTGCCCAACAGTCCATTATAAATGTTTATAACAGACAAATTTTTAGTTTAAATGGTAAATGGAATTACATGGTCGACCCTTACGAAAACGGCTATTACGATTATCGATATAGTGCCTATGATGAGTCGCCTAACCCCACAGGTGGGTTTTTTCTTGATCGTCAACCAACGGATAAAACAGACCTTGTAGAATATAGTTTTTACAGGAGTCCTACGTTAATGGTACCAAAAGATTGGAATACACAGGATGAAAAGCTTTTTTACTATGAAGGTACAATATGGTACCGTCGCACCTTTAATTATGTCAAATCAAATCCTACCAATCGCTTGTTTGTCAATTTTGGAGCTGCCAATTACGAGAGCGATGTTTATCTCAATAAAAAGAAATTAGGAAAACATATTGGAGGTTTTACGCCATTCCAATACGAAATTACACAGTCAGTTAAGGATTCCCTGAATTCATTAATAGTTAGGGTTGATAACAAGAGAAAACGGGAAGCGGTTCCAACATTAAATACTGACTGGTGGAACTATGGCGGTCTTACCCGTGATGTAATGGTTGTGGAAGTTCCGGAAACATTTATTAGTGATTATTTTATTCAACTAAAGAAAGGTAACTTAAATCAGGTTCAGGGTTATGTAAAGCTCAACGGGACCAGGAAAAAACAGAAAATCCATATTGAAATTCCTGAACTAAAGAGCAACTTTGAATTTGATACTAATGAAGAGGGCATAGCTACCATAGATTTTCCTCTCAAAAAACTTGAGCTATGGACACCGGAGAAGCCAAAGCTCTATCAGGTTGTTATTGCCTCAGAAACTGATAAAACAACTGAAAAAATCGGATTTCGTTCCATTGAGGCCAAAGGTACTGAAATACTTTTGAACGGTTCATCTATGTTTTTACGTGGTATTTGTATGCATGAAGAAAACCCGATTCGTGGTGGCCGCGCATATTCAGCAGAAGATGCCCGCATGTTACTTAATTGGGCTAAGGAGTTAAATTGCAATTACGTCAGGCTTGCACATTACCCGCACAATGAATATATGGCACGTTTGGCCGATGAAATGGGCATATTGCTATGGGAAGAAATACCCGTGTATTGGACTATTTTGTGGGAAAATCAGCCTACATTTGATAATGCCAAAAACCAGCTTACCGAATTAATTGATCGTGATAAAAACCGTGCAAGCGTAATTATCTGGTCAATGGCAAACGAAACGCCTGTTGGTGATGCCAGGACATCTTTTTTGAAAAAATTGGCCGAAACGGCCCGAAACATGGATAATACACGTCTAATTTCCGCAGCTATGGAAGTTCATACTGATCCTAATAATCCTAAAACAAAGATTGTTGAAGATACATTGGCCGATATTGTTGATGTGGTCAGTTTTAATCAGTATATAGGCTGGTATGACGGATTGCCCGAAAAATGCAAAGACATAAATTGGGTAATCAAATATAATAAGCCAATACTGGTTAGCGAATTTGGCGCCGATGCCCTCCAGGGTTATCATGCCGATAGGCTTACGCGTTTTAGTGAGGAATACCAGGAAGATCTTTATAAGAAAACACTGGATATGTTGGTAAAAATTCCTCAGTTAAGGGGCTTAACACCTTGGATACTTTGTGATTTTCGTTCTCCCAGAAGATTATTACCTAATGTGCAGGACGGTTGGAACCGTAAAGGATTGATTGGGGAGAATGGAGTTAAGAAGAAGGCATTTTATGTTCTTAAAGACTTCTATGACCGCATGGAAGCAAAAAAGTAACCGACTTTATTATTCAATCAATAAAAATTGAAAAATGAGTGTATTATGAACACACAAAATATTCTATTCACAATTCGCGTGTTTTGTTTTGGCATGGGCATGTTAAGCCTTACACTTTCATTGCAGGCGCAAGAAAATAAGGCAATCACTCTTCAATATTGTCAAACAGAAGCCATCAATAATTATCCGACACTAAAGGATAAAATTTTGTTGCAAAATGTGTCAGAACTTAGGGTTCGTAATGTGAATGCAGGCATATTGCCACAAATCAACCTTAATGGTCAAGCCACTTATCAATCCGATGCTATTGACATAACATTACCAAGTCCCAGTGGTACTCCAATCAATATTACTCAATCTAAAGATCAGTATAAATTAACACTGGATGTCAATCAATTATTGTTCGACGGAGGTACAACCCGATACCAGCGTAAACTTGAAGAAGTATCGTTAACTTCCGACCTTCAGCAGGTAGATGTGGATTTATTCAAAATTAAAGAGCAAGTTAATAACGTCTTTTTCTTGTTGCTTAATTTACAGGAAAACCAGAGGTTGCTGATTACAACACTTGATGAGATCAAAGAACGTGAAAAGATTGTATCGTCATCAGTGAAGCACGGCGTGTTAATGCCGTCTGACCTGGACGTATTGGCTGCCGAACGACTCAAAACAGAACAGCAACTCGCTGAAATTGACATTAATCGAAAAGCAGCATTAAGTGTATTGTCTCTTTTTATTAATCAATCATTGTCAGACAGCGCGAAATTTGAACTGCCTCTCATCGAATTTAAGGATACGATTGCAATCAAACGCCCGGAGCTTGCATTGTTTGACCTCCAGGAAAAACGTATTGATGCAAACAAACAGCTTACTGGATCGCTATTAATGCCAAAAGCGTATGCTTTTGCGCAAGCTGGTTACGGGCGGCCGGGATTAAATATGCTTAGCAATGAATTTAGTCCGTTTTATATTTTAGGAGCCTCGCTGAAATGGAATTTATGGGATTGGAACAAGAACAGGCACGATCGTCAGATACTTGATATTCAGAAACAGATGGTTAATACGCGCCGCGAAACATTCGATAAAAATCTCAACATAGACTTGCAAAATCGTTTGGCAACCATAAAAAAAATGGAAGAAGCCCTGAAACGCGACAACCAAATCGTTGAACTGCGCAGCAGAGTTACACGAACCGCGGCCTCGCGTCTTGAAAATGGGGTAATTACTTCGACTGATTACCTCACAGATTTGAATACCGAAACCATTGCTAAAATTAGTTTGGAAACGCATAAAATTCAATTGGTACAGGCCAAGGCTAATTATTTAGTGGCTAAAGGACAATAATGATAACAAGCCCCTCCTAAAGAGGTTGTCCAAAAATCCAAAAAGGTTGTCATTCCGGCCTTCGCCGGAATGACAACGGAACTTTATATGAATTACGAGAGCGTATTAATAAGTAAAGAATATTATAAAAATTGAACTATGAAAACAATACCTATTTTAATAGTGACCGTATTTTTGTTATCAGCCTGCTCTCATCAAAACGATAAGGCCGATGCGTATGGTAATTTTGAAACGGTCGAAATCCTTGTATCATCGGAAATCCAGGGAAAACTGGTTAAATTTTTAGTTGAAGAAGGTCAAATATACAAGGCTGGGGATATAGTGGGACTGATCGATACTGTTCAATTATCCTTGAAACGCGATCAGTTAATAGCCCAGCGTAAAGCATCAGCCACTAAAATCAATAATATTTTATCGCAAATTGAAGTGCAGGAAGAGCAAAAGCGAACTTTACTTATTGATAAAGATCGCATTGAAAAGCTTCTAAAAGATAATGCTGTTCCGGTTAAGCAACTCGATGACATTAACGGTAAAATAAAGGTAATAGATAGTCAGATTGCTTCTATTAGAACTCAGAATGCAGCCGTTTTAGACGAACTTACTGCTATGGATAAACAAATAGACCAGATTAAAGACCAACTTAATCGTTGTAAAATTGTAAATCCGATCAATGGCACTGTACTCGAAATACACTCAACCTTCCGAAATTACAATGCCTGGTAAGGCTTTATATAAAATTGCTGACATGGATCAAATGATTCTTAGGGTTTACGTGAGTGGGTCACAACTTCCTTCAATAAAAAATGGTCAAAAAGTCAAGGTGTTGATTGATAAAAATGAAAAAGAAAATCAAGCGCTTGAAGGTACCATTAGCTGGATTTCGCCTCAGGCTGAATTCACTCCAAAAATCATTCAAACCAAAGAAGAAAGGGTAAACCTGGTGTATGCTGTTAAAGTTTCCGTGAAGAACGATGGCTCATTAAAGATTGGAATGCCGGGCGAAATAAAGCTGTAAAAGTTTGATTGTTTGAACATTTGAATTTTAATATGAACTTCATTACTTGCAATAATATTTCTAAATTCTACGGTCAAACCCAAGCGCTTCAAAACATTTCGTTTGAAGTAGCGCAAAACGAGGTGTTCGGTTTTATTGGGCCTGATGGTGCGGGGAAAACTACGCTTTTCAGAATTCTTGCTACGTTATTACTTGGTAATTCTGGTTCGGTTACTATCAATGGTTGGGATATAGTAAAGGAATACAAGATCATTCGGAACAATGTTGGTTATATGCCGGGTCGCTTTTCACTTTACCAGGATTTGTCAGTAGAGGAAAACCTGAAGTTTTTTGCAACCATTTTTGGTACTAATATTAAAGAAAACTACGATCTCATTCGCGATATTTATATTCAAATCGAACCTTTTAAGCATCGTCAAGCCGGTAAACTCTCAGGTGGAATGAAACAAAAGCTTGCTTTATGTTGCGCTCTTATTCATAAGCCTGCATTATTGATACTCGACGAACCAACCACAGGTGTGGATGCTGTTTCTCGAAAGGAATTTTGGGAAATGCTGAAAAAATTGCGTCAGAAAGGTATTACCATCATCGTTTCTACCCCATACATGGACGAAGCTGTTCTTTGTGATCGCGTAGCGCTGATACAACAAGGGAAAATTTTGCAGATTAATACTCCGGAAGGCATCATTTCTAATTATCCCAAAAAGCTTTTTGCTATTGGGTCATCTGATTTATATAAACTAAAGAATGATTTGTTACAATATTCCAATTGCGAGAGTGTTCATCTTTTTGGGCAGTATCTTCATTATACAGATAAAACAGATATGTTGAACTATGCTGAAATACAACAATTTCTGATGCAAAAAGGGAATATTGATATTCATATGGAATCTATTGAACCGGGAATTGAGGATTGTTTTATTTCCTTAATGACTGAAATGCCAGCGAAAAATGAAGACTAACGAAACTGTTATTATTGCCAAGAATATGATGAAAAAATTTGGCAATTTTTTCGCCAATGATCATCTTAATTTTGAGGTTTACCGGGGCGAGGTGTTTGGTTTTTTGGGAGCCAACGGCGCTGGCAAAACCACAGCAATTCGAATTTTATGCGGACTGTCAGCACCTACTTCTGGTGATATAAGCGTTGCAGGTTTTGATGCTTACACCGAACAGGAAAAGATTAAAAAGAATATCGGTTATATGAGCCAAAAATTTTCGTTATACGAAGATTTAACGGTTCGCGAAAACATTCGGTTTTATGCGGGTATATATGGCATATCTGCAGAAGAAATCCGTTTACGTACTGACGAATTATTGAAAGAACTTGGTTTTGAACATGCCCGTGATAAACTGATCCGGGATATCCCTTTGGGATGGAAGCAGAAACTGGCTTTTTCTATTGCAGTATTTCATCGTCCTGGCATTGTATTCCTTGACGAACCTACAAGTGGTGTCGATCCCATCACCAGGCGTCAATTTTGGGACTTAATATACCAAGCGGCCCGCAAAAATATTACGGTTTTTGTAACTACTCATTACATGGATGAAGCCGAGTATTGCGATCGTGTATCTATTATGGTCGAAGGCAAAATTGCTGATCTTGATACACCAGGTAATTTGAAAAAGAAATACAACGCTGCCAATATGGATGAAGTGTTCCAAAAACTGGCACGAAAAAAGTAATAAGTACTCAATACTTGATATATCCTTAAAGCTCAAATACAAATAAAATTATGAAGCGTTTCTGGGGTTTTGTCATCAAAGAATTTTATCATATTTTTAGGGATAAGCGTACTCTAGTGGTTTTATTTGGTATGCCGGTAGCCCAATTACTTCTTTTTGGATTTGTAATTACAACGGATGTTAAAGACGCAAAAATTGCCATACTTGATTACTCGAAAGATAATATAACCCGCGACTTAAGCCAAAAGATACTTTCCTCGGGATATTTTAAGCTTGAAGATTACCTGTTTACTTCTACTCAGATTGAAGAAACTTTTCGGAAAGGAAAGGTAAAGGAAGTCATTGTTTTTGAACCGGATTTTGCTAATAAATTGAATAAACTTGGGACTGCCCATGTTCAAATCCTGACCGATGCAAGCGAAGCTAATACTGCAAGCTTGTTATCGAATTATACTTCGGCTATTATTTTGGATTATGTAAAAAAAATAAATGTTAACGTCAATACCCCAATGCAAATTATACCTGAAGTTCGGATGATGTTTAATGAACAACTGAAAGGCGTGTATATGTTTATTCCTGGAATTATGGCTATGATTCTTATTCTCATTTCAGCGCTACTTACCTCTATTTCTATTGTGCGTGAGAAAGAACTTGGTACTATGGAAGTACTTCTGGTTTCTCCTTTGCGACCTATTCAGATTATAGTTGGGAAAGTAACGCCTTATGTACTATTGTCATTTATTAATGCAGTAGTGATTATTGCTGTTGGGGTATTTGTGTTTGGTATGCCCTTACATGGCAGTACTTTACTATTGCTTGGTGAAACTACCTTATATATTATTCTTTCGTTGTCGTTAGGTATATTCATTTCAACAACTACAAATAGCCAGCAAATAGCAATGATGATGTCGATGTTTGCCCTCATGTTGCCAACTATACTTCTTTCAGGATTTATTTTTCCTATTGCAAATATGCCTCTGATATTACAGGCATTATGTCAACTCATGCCACCTAGATGGTTTATTGTCATTGTTAAAAACATAATGCTCAAAGGAACAGGATTTAATTATATATGGTTCGAAACTTCAGTTTTGACCTTAATGACAGGATTATTCATTTTTCTTAGCTATAAAAAATTCAAAATCCGACTGGAATAGACCTTTCCCGAAGGGATGCCTTCGGCAGAACTTTAAATTTTATACTTTATACTTTGAACTAAATTATCATGCGTACCATTTTATATATCATACAAAAAGAATTCATCCAGATAGCCCGTAACCGAATAATGTTGCCAATTATTTTTGTAGTGCCATTGGTACAGTTGATTATTCTGGTTAACGCGGCAACTATGGAAATGAAACACATTAATATGTGTGTAATAGATCAGGATATTTCGTCGACGTCGAGGCAGATGGCAGATAAATTTAAAGGTTCTCCTTTCTTTGTAATGAAGGAATCGACTTTTTCATTGGAAGAGGCTGAAAATAAGTTGAAAAAAGACAGAATAGATGTTATTTTGAACATCCCTGTTAATTTTGAGAAGAAGCTCGTACGAAATAATAAGGCTGAAATTCAAGTGATT
>Ga0182027_10007149_pt1 | contig 16537 bp, 12 predicted proteins | sample 712E1DmetaG_FD_121300 | JGI IMG/M metagenome (GOLD analysis project Ga0182027, IMG submission 121300) | Permafrost microbial communities from Stordalen Mire, Sweden - 712E1D metaG (Illumina Assembly) | ecosystem: Environmental > Terrestrial > Soil > Wetlands > Permafrost | place: Sweden... | reverse complement strand
TCATGGTGCGGCCACTAAGGACCGTGCCGTTTAAATGGAATTTTATAAAAGCAGGAAAAGGCATAAGAATTTACTGTAAAATCTCCATAGGCTTGCTGCGTTTGCTAACCGTCGAAGAACTTTAAGGCTTAAAATAAATATTCCCGCTGTGATAACTGCTAATATTAAAAGATAGGTAACGAAACAAGGCTATAAAATTGTTCCAGATTCCTCAATACATTCACCGAGAGGCGATAATCTGTGCTGGATAAAATCACAAATGCAGGGACCCCAGAAAAGATTCTAAAAGGATCCCCCATTCATGATTTTAAGTTTGTTATGCTTCCTTTAATTCCCTTTCCCTATCAATTCTCTCCGACATATCCTGCACATTTTCCTTATCCAGCATATTTTTAAATTCCTGCGGCAACACCCTTTCTACCGTGTCATATAAATCTTTTACCGTATACCCGCTCAGCAAATATGCCTTAGTATCAGCATCAAGCAGTTTTTTACGGTTTTCTATCCAGCTATGGATATTTTCCCACAGTCGTAAACGATCAACGGTAAACCCATTGATGGTCTCATTAAAGTTGATATTATCCAAATAACATATGACTTCCGACAACCGATCAGCATCACCCATTCTATCACTCGTAACAACCCCGTCAGGGCATTGATTGATCAAAACCCTGTCCAAAGCATCAACCAGCTGTTGACGCGGCTTACGTGCCTTTATAACAAGTTCCTGGACGTTTTGAAATAATTGATTTGATAGCTTTCCCATAATTGGTCCCACCCTTTAAATTTGTAATTTTAATTGACAGTCTGTGAAATGTTCCAATGTTCTGATAAATTTCCCGGTCTATATATACCACAGAAATACCATGCCTTTTTACATATCTCTCCCCTCTCTATACTATTTTTTTATTATTATTCTTTACTTTACTACTATAAGAAAAAGAATCAGAACATTGGAACATGAATTATAACTCTATGATTATTATAGTTTTGCGTGTTCCAATTATTAAAAATCATAAATTTTAACAATTGGAACTTTTCCAAATTTTTTATTATTGTGTGCCACATTTCTTAAAAATTCCAATTTCGCCAAAATCGAGATTAAAAATAAAAGGAACATTTTTAAAAATCCGAATACGGTTTTCTGAGTTCTATGGAATTTACAGTTTTTTTGCCTTCACGAATTTTGGTGCTTTCAATTTTGAACCCTTTATACTGCGCATACTTTTTAAGCCATCGCGTGAACTTGTTTTGTGTAAACTCATTTTTCCTGTACTGCTTTTGCCAATAATCGTTTTGGTCACAAAAATCATTGAATAAAAGACCCTGTTTAATATCGATGGTAAAGTACAGTCCAAGTTCGCTCGTGGTGCTTGGGCTCTCCTGCTTTTGTTGCGTTTGAATTAATTCTATAAAGCGATCATCAGCAAAAGTTACAAATTCAGGACATGTTTCGTTGATTAATTTCCTTATAGCTAGGTTCTTCTGTTCGCTCTTCATGAGCCCCTTCTTCAAATAATGAGCCATACAGCTTAACATGAATTTGTCAAATTTTGACCATTCGATGTCGTCCCAATCGTCAAATAACAGGTGACCAAATTCATCCTTGGGGCTGTAGGCATTGCTATAATGATCAAAGAATTCATACTCATGAATGCGACGAGTCGCACTTTCATTATCGACCTTAATTGTTTGGTTCGTTGAACAGATCCACTTGGGCGAATCAGCGAATGGTATCCTGACCCTATCCTGACCTTTTTTCTCAATTTCTATACCAGACGTTATTATTGAGAAGAGGTCTTCTATTCTGAAATTCTTATTCAAATCATCAAGGGCTACCACATCAGTATCAAGACTGATTCGTGCAAATGTAAACTGGCTTTTTTTAATATCAAACATCTTTCCATCAAATATTTCAACATTTCGCATGTGGCCAATAGAATTTTCAAAGATGGATTTGCCACCACCACCATTTGCTTCAGTAGGATCATCCGATATCTTTGCATCGTTTAAAACAATCATTTTTGTTTCGGCTCGATCTTTATACTTGTGACACATATATCCAATAACCGTTTTTAAAGCTTCAAAACGGTTGTTATTCTCGTCTACGATTTTCGTATTTTCCTGAAGTAGGACAGTTTTTTCATCCTCTGGTAGGTCAATCCACTCTAAAGTCGAAATGTTATTAATTCGTTCGCTGCAAACGTTACGGATAAAAATTTCATATTCTCCGGGTTGATCATCAGAGATTTTGTCATCAAAGTTTCGTTTAATAACCTGTTTTTCCCATATGTGCTCAGGCAGATCCTTCCTATCAAATGTTTTGTAGCCGTTGTCAGTAACCTCAACCCAGCAATTTTGATAGACGAAATAGGATTTGTCTGAAGCATCTTTCAAAAAAGTAGGTGCTTTGACCGCTATGCATTCAAGTTTCGTTTTATCGAAATATTTCCTGGAATGTGTAAAGAACTCTGCGAGAACTTGATCTGAGGTAAGAGCAGTTTCAGTTTCCGTATCATAAGCTATTTCTTTGGGAAGGCGCTTTACATATTCCAACATCCAATCGATTATCATTTCTTCCGAACAGATATTTAATATTTTGTTCCTATCATAGATGAAGCTGCTGTTTTTCGAATCGAGTGGATAATATTTTGCAAAACCACTGTCTTGCATAAAGAATAATAGTTTATCCTGCAAAACCGTGAATGCCAAAGTGGCATTTGTTTTTTTACGATAAGTTTTCAACCATGGAATATTTGCTTTTATTTCGATACCATCAACGACAACAGATTTTTCTTCTGGACTAATGTCAATATCAGGAACCGCAATTACAGCTTGTGTATAAAGAGGCGTTTTCTCTTCAAGCTCAAGGAATGCTTTGAGCGCATCAGCACCAAACCCGTTCTTATGCATAAATTCCGTAAAATCTTTTTCAGCTCTTTTTTGTTTCCCATCAACATCCTTCATTGAAGCAGGATCTAAACCGTTGGGATTTAAATCGGATTTATTTAAATCGACGATTTTTATATTCTGAGTAAATGCATATAACCCTGAAGCAATTTTGGTTGAGGCTGTTTGGCCAGCTTCGTCAGCATCCATCACGATTACAATTTCTTTACCCGTGAATATTTTTTTGGCCTCATCGTTGCCAAATATTTTCCCAACATCGGTCATTGAAGCATGGCCTAGAGTAACGGCATTAATTCCGAACGACAACGCACAATAAGTGTCTGGCTCACCCTCTAATATATAAACCTTATTATGAGTAAAGTTTATCATAGGAGAAGGAATAGTATTATATCCAGGAAACGGGTAAACCCATTTACCGCTATGAGTTTTAGACCAAGGACAATACCCTTTTATATTTGACAATTCGCCATTATGGGTGAACTGCGGGAAAGTTATACAAGTGCCATTAAACCCGATGCGATATTCAACGATTTGCTTATCAGTTATTTTCCTGGTGTCTTTTAAATACTTTTGCAATTCCTCATTTGCCATTAAGGCATCGACGTAACCGTCATTGATTTTTACATCGATATATTTTGGGATTTCATCAATAACTTCGATACCTTCCGACATTTCATATGGCTTACCGGTCACTTTGACATATTCCTGATTCATTCGCTCATATAAAGCCTTCATCTCAATTTTATTTTGAGCATTTTTAGGGTCATTATCAATATTGATAAATCTATCCAAATGCAAAAGGTCAATCATAAACGAAGTATAACTACCCTCGTTTTTGTCAAAGTCGGTACCAGCTACGAATTCTTTAAAAAACGTTTGAAAATTTCCGCCGATACCGCATGAAAAACAATGAAACATACCGGTGTCATTACCGACTTCCATACTAGGATGTCTATCATTTCCCATACTGTGTGCTTCCGGCTGTATACAATAGAACTTATTGCCTTTGCCGCCATATTGGGCACCGATTGATTCATAAATCTGGTGATATTTCCCTTTACATTCAATATCTATGATTGAATAAAGGTATTTTAAATCGTCTTTACTAACTTTATATTTACCTGGCATAATAGCATCCTCACGTTGAGTTTAATTTGTTGAATGATACTTTTAGATCCCGAAACAATGTCATAACTGTTTTCATGGTTTAATCCGATTTTTATAGGTTTCACTGAGTAAACTGAGTTGCACTGGTATAATTTTTTTAAAACTGGTTTACGGATCGAAGAAAAAACTTTAGCCTCCTTTGTTAATTTTTGATTTTGCCGAATAAAGTACCCTCGCCTAAGTACTTTTCAATATTTGCTGCTTGATCCTCCGATGGCTCACGCCAACCGTTTTTTATCAGGGAAATTGTCGAATGGCTAACCCCGAGAGCATTTCCAAGCTCAAGAGTGCTGATGCATTTTTCGAACATCACTTTTGCCATTTTTGTCTGTGTACCGTTTTTGCACATACCTGCCTCCAAAGAAATAAGGTTTAAAGAATTATTCATACATGAATTAAAAATACCGCCGTATTTTTGCCTTCCAAAGCCGATAGCGGACAAAAAAGACAACAATTTTTGTTATGATAAAAAGCAAAAGGCCTTTAATGGCCTTTATTTACAATGAGTTATGGAGTAAAGATTGGTTTTGTAGAACCTCAGGCTCTTACACCTGATGTATTGCTAGTTGGTAGGAAGCTTTAAATTTTCTCTTGCCTGTTTTTTAACAATGGGAAATAAAGAACCAATGGGAAAGATTCATAATACATTTTGGTTTTCTTGTTAAACAACCGCCATGCTTCATGCCGAGGTTTCTTTATTTCTATATCCTGAAAACTCGCAATTAACGAGCTAAGTCTTCTAGTAATAATAGAGGAAATCGAACCATGGTTCGTTTCATCTTTTTCATCATAGACACCAGTCGTACACAAGGAATATAGAATTTTCAAAGCAATGTCATTTTTACCGGACAAAATAAAACTGTATTTCATTTTCCTTAAAGGATTTTCAGAGTCTTGACTTGGTTTATAGATGCATATTTGAGTTGCAGGAAGCCCTCTCTCTGTATAATGTGGTAATCCCACAATTCCTTCAAACGCAATTCCATTACATTGTAAAATTTGAAAGATTTCTTTTTGAGTGAATGTTCCCCTGAAATTATCGCCATGAATTGCAGATATTTTGTCATTAAAGGCATCCCGAACGCCGTTACTTTCATGTGGAAATCTTCCGATATCCAAAATCATGTTTGTCGGAACACAGCGATATTTTTTTTGCGAATCGAAAACATATACCGGTACCGTCAACCAAGACAGAGCTATTCGACGAATGTTTTTAATCAAAGCATCCTCATACGGGCACGGTGTTGCCTCAGAAACCTTATACAGATTGTTATACGGCGTACTGTCAATATGAAACAGATTCATGAATAGTCCAAGCAAATGTCTTTTATGTTCTTTTGGTATTCTGGTGTCCTTCACATCCTCCAATGGAAATGCATCATACAAAAAATGAAACATTAACATATCGGCCAGCAATCGTTCTTCTTCATCAATATCCTTGGAGATTTCGAGAAGGAAGCTATAGGCTTCGAATGGTTTTGTAAACTTCGATGAAATCAATTCTACGGTTGTTGTGAAGCTCACCAATCGAAGCAAACCCTGATTCCATAGCTGTAGTAATGTTTTTGTAAAATCCGTTTCAGGCATACCGGGTTCAATCAATGTCTTGACACATCGTTGAACTTTATCCGTTTCAATTTTCAGCTTTATTTTTATTTCGGCAATATTGGCACAGTTATCTATAATGGTCTTTTGCATAAATTCCCCTTCAGTTAAAGTGGCAAACCTGACAATCTTGGCCAAGGTTGCCAAGTCCGCCACATTGTTGTTAAAATCAGACATGTTCGATTTTTCTGTATTTGCCGTAGTCGGTCTTAACAAAAACAGATGACCGTAACATCCTATCCAGAGACCGTTCGGGAAGCCTACCCCTGACACATGCCAATGCAGTTTTACGGTCAAATTCAGCAGGCAAGCTATCGAACACAGCCCGTTTTGTACCAATTAAACTACCTTCCCCCATAGCTACTTTTTTCCTTGGAATCATTTTCTCAAAAACACAAATTGAATGTTCCTTCAATGTATCAATAATATCACAGGCAATTTTAAAATCCGAATCCTTGCAAATCATAGCTTCAGGAATCCTTCGGGAATCCATATTTCTAAGAGAAGTCAAAATCATACATATGCGAAAGGTTGCTAGGCCAAGACGACGTACCATGGCCACGCTATCATCACCATGTAAGACCTGATACTTTTTATGCCATGCCGTAAAAATGGAAATAAAAGCATTTTCCTGCTTTTCAGACAGTGAAAAAACAACCTCATGGCGAAGGTCAACAAGTCGTTTGTAATAAGCAAGGACCTCATTGCCCATATCTTTGAAAACCTGTTCAAGATTGCAATTGGACTTTGAAAAAACATTTTTCATTACTGGTTTGCCATCAAAACAGTAAAATAAAAACCTGCTCGCTAAACCATCCTCAATAGTAGGGATTAGTTGACATACCTGCGTCGGCGTGCTGGATAAAACAATCGAAAGCCTTGGGTTATTGATATACACGTATTCTTTATCTTTCCTACGGAAATACGATATTGATTCATGATGGAACGCCTTTAGAATACTGGACCCAAATCCACCATGAGGTGAATTCAGGGCTTCGCTAAGGGTTATACCTTCTGTTTCAAAAATCATTGAGCCGTCTTTGTTCTTTGACATCAATTCATTGAATCCCGTTGCCGTTGAATTTCCTGGGAGGAAAAGCATTCTTTGGAACTTTTCTACAGGAGGCTTCTCGCTTTCCTTGTCCATTTCCAAATCCGTATTTCCAGTTAACATCGAATGTATAGCTTGTGCAAGTTCCTTTACCTGGTTTATCATCCCTTTTCCTGTGCCTGGCTTTGCGATAATGTACGAGTATAAATTTGCATAGACTTTACGACCGTCGTAAATGCCCCAGGTATTTGGCAAACAGGAGCTAAGGGTACTGATGCTACTGACAAGTGTTATATCCTTTTCTGCAGATGCCCCTGCCTTTGAGCATACTTTTTTCAATAAATCCGGAAGTTTTTTATAGACAGTTGCCGGAATATTAGGCGTATTGAACTTTTCGGTTTCCTGAAACTCTTCTTGAATGTCAGGTATATCACTTTTATCTAAACTCACAAAATCCTCCACTACTTTAATATTATTCATTGCAAATTGAGTTAATGTTTTTTTTCGACCGAAATCGGCACCCTAATTGGTAAATTTGAAAAACTAAGGTGCCGATCCGGACGAATGAATTTAATCAGTATCCCATAATCTCTTCATAGTTCCAGTCTTCTGGGTTAACACCAATTTGATCAAGAGTGTTTGACAAGCTTATCCATCTTTCGGGCAATACCCGTCTTTGCATTGATTTAGCTTTCAATTTGCTTAACTTTGTCAAAAGATTACCCATCTCATAATCAACAGTGTCAATAGTTTTCCACGCTTTAGCAGCCAAAGATTCAAGGGCGTATCCATCCACAACCTTATTTTTATAGACTTCCTTAGCGATTTCAACAATAACATTCCAGGTCAATGGATCGTCTACTATTTTACAGACAGTTTTTATACTATTGAAACACATTTTGTAAACATTGCTTGAACCAATAACGGATCCACTTATGATATTCATCGCACTTAACAAATCAAGTGATGCATCAAATGGTCTACATTTAATAACATATTCAACAAAATTGGAATATGAATTTGTTTTGCCATTATGAAACTTAAATTCTGCTGCCTCACCAATAAGTTTAGGGGTAATAAAATCTACAGCATCGCTTATGGATTCAATTTTAGGGCTAATTATTCCAACCGAATTATACTCATCAGAACGTACCCAATCACTTATATCAACAATTGTGGGTATTCTCCCTAAATAAGTATTAATAATTAATCCTGCTGATTCATGATATGCTTTACCTATCATAACTTTTTCTTGTTGAGTTTGCGACAATTTCTTAGCTGATTTTTTAAATTTCTTTTCAAATTCCGAATAAATAGTTTGAGATTCTTCTGTATTACTTTTCTTATTATTTCGTTTTTCCTTTAATTTTAATGTCAATGATTGTATTTCACTTTTAATAAATTCTGTTGTGGAGGAACCTTTGGATATTAGTGTCTTTATTTTGCTTCCTTCCACTACCTTAGCGATGTAAATCTCTTCGGCAACATCGATAACAACTTGCCATGCGATAGGATTATTAACAATTTTACAAACAGTTTGAACGGCGTTAAACAATACACTATTATTCGCCTCTAAAAAATGTGCATTAATCACACGTTGCAGTTTTGAATAATCCTGCGTGTAATTTAAACATTTGTAATTGATAATATATCCCACAAAGTCACAAAATGTTGTTTGGTGAACTCCACCTTCGGCAGATCTATATTGAACTGTATCCCTAATTAAATCAGACACCAAACAACCTATAAAATCAATATTACTCTGAATTGAAGGATATTGTACCATCACGCTATTATTTCCAGTTTGATTCTCAATATCAATTTTAAGGATCTTGAAGCCTAAGCATGAACTTATTACAAATTGTCCAGCAGCGCGGATTGCCGCAATCCACAACTTATTATTTAACGGACCGGGAAGATTTTTCGATCCATACCGTATGTTCCTTTTCCTCGTTATATCGACAGTACCATTTTCATTTTTCATATTTTTTGTCCTTTTCGTTAAGATTTCGGTTTTATCAAAATTCATTTTATTTCCTCATCATAGCAGTGTTTTAATCTCATCTGGAGAGGTGATACCTAAAACTTCGGTACCACCTTTTCCACATGTGAATTATTTAGGTATCAAGAACATCCCAATCCATTCCCAACACCCAATTAATTGCTGACAATTTCCCGTTGATCATTCCCCAATCGAATTTGGAATAAGGCCCAAGATTTTCTATTCCATATTTAGCCTCAAGTTCTTTTGCTTTTTCCAATGCTCCTTTCCATATTTTGGGATCAATATTTTCTCCGTTGTCCTCCATCTTTTGCATACGGACTTGATGCCTATCATACCAAACCCTATCAGAAAACTCCTCTTGAGCTATCCCGATTTCTTCCTCAGTCCTCATCGGTAATATGCCCTCCATTTCATCAACATATGGCTCTGGTTTGGGGACATATCTGTTTTTATTTTTTAGTTTCATTCTTTCCTCGATTACGTTAATTGGTAAAAGTTCATTAAATCCTGGCTAAATATCCATTTGTTCATTTCATTCTTTCCTCCGAGTGTTTGGTTTTATTCGAAGCTTGTCTAATCAATACCACCATTACTTTGGTGTCCTCAAAAATTCCTATTCTTTCTCCTTTTTTGTTAAATGTTTGTATTTATTTTGGAATTATTAAAAGGACAGAATAGGAATTGTAGAAAAAAAGAATATTTTTTAGGTAGGCCATTGTAACGTCATATCATTTTGGAAGTTACGAAGATAAAAAAAGGACAGAATATCAATCTAAATTGAATTCTGTCCGCAATTCTGTCCAAAAAAAGGTTTTTGTCAGCGATCGATAAGATGGCTAAGGCAGGTTATTGAGATAATTAATTGCATTTTCCACGTTTAAATTTAATACACGACGAATAGTATATCCTTTTTCCTCATATTTTTTCGGAATCCAATTGTGTCTTTGGATGTAATAAACTGGTTGTTGACCAGGAGTAAACGATATTGGCTTAGATTTTGATCCACGGTTTAATTTCGGTGTCCCTAATGGTTTTGGCCCAGAAGGAACTTCGAATAATCTTTTAAGGTTTTGTGCCGTTGTAATTTTTTTGTGGATAAATACGGTATCATATGGGTTAAATTTGCCAACCATATACCCAATTGGCATATCATTTAAATTTGAAGTATCACTCTTTACAACTTTTTTTTGATTATCCTTTGTTAACAACTTTTCTAATCCATTCAGAACACCTTTTTCAAGTCTATTTATTCGCTTGTTAAATTCATCGTCATTGGGGACTTCATTAAAAAACAATTTGATATATTCAATGAGCGGAGTATCGACTTGGCGATCTACACGTTTCCAATTACGATGTAGTAATTTATCTTTATTGTAAACATCAGAAGGAGACAAAGATTTCAAGTTAGTGGAAAATAGCTCATAAGGGCTTATAAAAGGGCTCATATATGGAACAAAAAGAACCTGAGTAGTAACTCTATCATTCAAACAAATAGGTTTTCCCCCTGGCCAGTTCCAAAGAAGAAAATTTTGAAAAGCGCCCTTTGAACATAAGAAATCTGAAACAATATTAGGATACGTTTTTTTTAAATCATACTGGTCGAACAATTCACAAATATTCTGATAACAATCAACAAACCCATAAAAGGATTTCTTTCCAATCGAATGATATAGACCCGTTAAATTTCTATAATACTTAGAATTTACAGAATCTATATACCGGACACATTGCGAGTAAGCTTTATTTTCATCATCTTTTAAAACTTGACGTTGTTTATACCATTCATTTATGCCAATTGTTTCTTGAATTTCTTTTAATCGGGCAGGTTTTTTTAAAAATGAAACCCCTGCAAAATTCGAAAGTGTCTCGCGAGCTTTGACTAAAGGGATCAGCATATTCTTATAATGTTGTCCAAATGCTAGGGCAGGATTATAAAAATTTGAAGGATCTAGTTTGGTACTGACAAGTACACTTGTTTTGGTAGACATATTGTCCATTCAAAAAAGTTATATATCGAAAAATTATGAATATCTTTAAAGTTGAGAATAGTTAGTTTTTAATATATTTCAGGCGAAGATAGAAATATCTTCGCTTTTTTATTTTATCACTTTTCCTAACTGGCAACCTTGACGATCTTGGCAATCTTATTTTTGCCAGGTTTGCCAAGTTTGCCACTGTGTTTTTGATAGCGCCATAAAACATCCTCAATGCTCATCAAGATAAAATCGATTTGACTTTTAATACTATATAATTTGACTCTTTCCCTACGGTGATTTATACTAATACCCACTGGAGAACCCAATAAATGTGTGGCCGCTTCGTCCAAAAATCCGACCTTCGCCTCATTGCCCCCCAATTCAATGCAGCCATCGTTGAATCCGACCTCAAGGCAAGTTATAACGTTACCCCTACAAACCCGATAGCTGTTGTAATGGAAAAGGGCCAAAGGAAAATTGTAACGATGCGATGGGGATTAATTCCTCATTGGGCAAAAGACGAATCCATGGCCAGTAAGTTAATAAATGCCAGAGCAGAAACTGTCACTGAAAAACCGAGTTTCAGCGACTCCTATAAAAAACGTCGTTGTCTGATTATTGCCGACGGATTTTACGAATGGCAGGCAAAAAAGCCGTATTACATTTGCATGAAGGATAATGTGCCGTTCGGGATGGCAGGGCTTTATGACGTTTGGACGAATGCAGCCGGAGAGAAAATAACCACCTGTACTATCATTACAACTGAGGCCAATGAAATCATGAAACCGATTCATAACCGTATGCCTGTGATTTTAGATGCCAAGGATTATGACGTGTGGCTCAATGTCGAAAAGGCGGTTGAAAATAATTTGCAAAGGTTATTGAAGCCATGTGATCCGGAGTTGCTTAATGCGTATGAGGTGGGATTGGAAGTGAATAATGCGAGGAATAATTCGGAGGGGTGTATTGTGCCTAGGGAATAGAATTTCCAAGATCGGGTTCGACTGCTCGTTGGGCTTTCCTTTCGTCTTGCTTTGGTAATGCCGTAGCAAGAAAACCTAGTTCATTTTTTTTCCAGGGCTGGAATAAAGACCGTCTGCTTGACGTAAAGGCGTATCTTGATTCCATTGCAACATTAAACTGCTAAGTTCCTTTTCAAGCGATGACTTCAAGTCAACATATGATTCCCAATAAATCCATTTGTAGGTAGAGATGTCAAAATGGCGCTGTGTTTCCTTTTTTGCAAGGATAATTACCGGTTTTCGCAATGCGTGAGCATAACCTAACTCATAATAGCAATTCGGACGGGCATCTGTTAGGTCTGCAATGACAAACTTGCATCGCGCAATAGCCTCAAGAATAGTACTGGTTATTTCTTGCGTGTGACTAAACTCATCAATTTTGTGGATTTCGAATTGAAACTGCTTAACTACGGGTTTGATGGCGTATTCATAATTATGGCTTACTTCAGAATTGTTCATTGGACAGATAAAAAATGATTCTCTAACTCCTTCCGCTTCAGCAATTTGCCTTGTAATCGCTTTGTATTCTCCTGAAGTAATTAGTGAAACTGCTTCTCGATACATTTTGTCAGTTACATTTGCGTTCAATACGTCCCAGAGGTGTTTTCTAAGCATTCCAACATAGTTAAATTCTTTTATTTCTGTCTTCTTGATGGGCCAATCGGAATCAATTGGTTTTTCCGTGGCAAAAACATCAACAATTCCCCATTGGGACAGGTTGTATAATTCGTCATGAAAGGGAACAACTTCCTGATTTACGAATGGGCATACGTAAGTCAAAAGGGCTTCATCATGTGAGAGATTTTTATAAAAGTGCGAATTCATTTCCATGATGTGTACATATACGTGATATAACTTCATGAATTCAGTCTTCCTATTCTCTATTGTTGACCAATAATGTTTTCAAACACGCCACCAATCAAATCCGATTTATCTAACAAAATCGGCTCATACCCGCATATCATCAAGAAATTCCGACGCAGGGTCAACACTTGTGACCAACAAATGATCCCGTGCCCGAGTACATGCAACGTAAAGCAATTGACGCTCCGTATCGTACACTTCTTGCAAATCAGCATCATCCCCAACCGTTTCAATGCGCTCCTGTAAAGGTATAATTTCATCGTCACAGGCCATTACAACCACAGCTCTGAATTCCAAGCCTTTTGCAAGGTGCATTGAACAGATTGATACGTACCCATTGGTAGTTTCGACATTTTCATCGAGAACTTTAAAAGGCAACACGGATTCTTTAATAGCAGCTATTGCTCGTTTAACCTGTGCTTCAGATCGAACTATAACACCAAATTCATGAGGAACCAAACCTGATTTTGATTGTTCCAAAATCCAATTGCTAACAGCGACAGTTTCCTCGTTTTCACTCTTAAAAGTGCGAATTATTGGAGACGGACCATTGAATACGGAAACTGTATCGTTTCGTTTTTCGTTATTGCCATCGATATCCGTCATTTCAGGGCCAAGCAAACGGTCTGCCTGAGTTCGAATTTGATGGGATGTACGATAATTGACTCGCAAGGTGGTCGAACGTCCACGAACATCAACTCCAAGGGATTTCCAAGAAAACGGCTGTTGAAAAATTCGCTGCCCTAGGTCCCCTGCGAAAAACAATGCATTGGGCCGACCTCCACCTAATGAGGCCAAGAATTTTACATGTACAACACTTATATCTTGCGCCTCGTCCACAACAATAAAGTCGAAAACGGGATTTTTATTCTTTGCAAGTACGACTGCCAGGGCATTAAAAATTTCGGCACTTGTAACTAATTTTCGTGCCTTCAATCTAGCTCGAACACTTTCAAATATTGCCCATAAAACAGTTCGTTGAGCCTCAGGGAGTCGTGTTTTTCTGCCAAGTCGCACAACATCGCGATAGGCTTCCCAGGTTTCCAACTGCCATGCGTCAACGACATGTTCCCATTCGGTCAGAAGAAAATGCATACCGAATTTGTGCCCGCCTATGGCATTAGCAGCTTCTTGCAGCAAATCACGCAACATTGCGTGTTCGACAATTGTTACCGGCCCTATGTGAGCTTTATAGAGCCGAAGAGCTATTGCAGGAAGAGAATAAACATCAATACGCTCAGCAAGACGCGGATCGCTTCCCATCAATCGTCTCAGTTTTGTTTGTAGAGCATTTGCCAAAGTATCTGAAAAAGTCGTCAATAAAATTCGGGAATCTGTATTTGCCTGCGCCAAATGGAAAGCCCGATGCAATGCCACGATAGTCTTACCAGTCCCTGCCGAACCAGAAACACGTGCAGGGCCTGAATATTCGCGCTCTACCATCTGTCTCTGTTCGGGGTGCAAAAATATGGCCCACTTTTCCCATGGAAAATCGAGGGCACGCTTTAATTCCTCGATGTTCGTCATTACGCGGAAACGTCGCAATGCATCTGGATGTTCAAATGGATTTGAAATATTTCCAACAGATTTGGGTTCACGTGGTTTTCCACCTGTAGCCAGTTCCAGAAGTGCTTCTGCAGCCTCGGCAGGCAGGTGCTCGGTCAATACCAGCAATGTTTCTTCGTTTGCATTCTTGACATCGTTGAGCCATTCTGAAGGGACACCATAACCAAGCAGCTCCGCATCAGAAAGTCCTGCGAATACGGGTTTCAATTCTTTTGCAGGTTTCGAGGGAAGTGTAAGTTCCATTTGCACGTAAACAGGTACAACTATTTCCTTCACGGTCTCCCGTATTTCGACCAATTGCGCGGCGCCGGTTTTAGGATGTGTTTCCAATTTTCGTCGTTCGGCCCAATCATAAGCTTTATCATGATGGTCTGCATAACAAAGGAGCAGGCTTGCTTGTGTCTTGTGAACGATCAATCGAATATCAGAGCTTACCCTCACCGACCAGAAGTTTTTATCTTTTGCATTGTCAAGCTTATGAAAGCTCATGCCTGGATTGGCAGGATTCATTTGCAAATCAAAAGCTGTAGTTTTTACGGCTTTCTGTTCGTCGCCAGTAAGTCGGGCAAGGCTGTCGGTAAATGTGTCGGAGATACGGAAGTCCACAGATAAGAGTCCTATTTTAGGGTTTAATTTCTGTATTCGCTTTTTTTGTCGGTGGAATGAAGCCACTTCTTCCATGAGGAGCACCCGTAAATCGAATAATTGTTGGTGAATCGGGAAGTTCTGCTGGGGGATCTTCGTTCTCTAATAAAATAATTTGACCCCGGTTTTCTTGAGATGCCAGGAACGAATAAACCATATCCTTGAGTGTGCGTGAAAAGCCAGCTTCGTCCGTATCTGGTTCTCGATATACAACCAGTGGAGAATCAATAACTACAACACCTGGATGCGGCATAAGCTTATCAATGCAGTAATACATCAATCCGATGGTGAATGCTGCATGAGTAATTGCCCGAACCCCTTTCCCGTGGTCTGATCTCCTACGCCCTGAAATCAATATATCTTGATCAGCCTCATTAAACGTTACCCTTTGAAGCCCGGGGAACTGCCATCCCCGAAGGACTTCTTCAATCTTGAGCGCAAGTTCTTCTGTTTGAGATGCTCCTGCAACGGAAATAAAAGTTGATTTCGGAATCTTTTTATCTGTTTTGCCAAACTGACTACGAAGAGTGTTTAAGGCATTTAGTCGTTCGTGCAAATTGAAAGCGCTTCGCAATTGCGCTTGTAAACTACGTGCTTCTTGCAGATGGGCGAGAGCGATATTTAGTCGTGGCTTGTAATTACTTTTTAATTCATTTTCGGCCAATTGTAAATTTCTTTTCTTCAATACAACCTCTTCAGAAATAGATAGCAATTCCATTGCATTATGGGAAATCGTCTGGTCCAGATCACCCAAAAGCAGTTGTAACTGTTCTGCTTCGATGGCACATGCTTGTGCAATAGTATCTGGTGCAACTGATTGGTCTTGATAATCATGCTCGTGGTACTTTGCTTCAGATCCACAAACAGGACACCGGATTTGGTCCATCTGGTTGAGACGAACACCAGCTTCGGCTATTGCTTGCAATCGACGAAGGTCAGAAACATATTGATCTTTGAGAAGTAAAAAACGTTCTTGTAATTCGGACAATACTGCTAAACGAGATTCTTTTTGTCTAACCTCTTTCCAAACGGATTCTCTCCGTTCTTCTATACGCGACGCCCCCCGTTCCTCAGTGTTTACAATAGCTAATGATGTATTGATATCTGCATCTATTTTTTTCAATCTGTTTTCGATTTCGATTGGATCTAAACCCATGTTTACCTTTTCCAACGACTCACGTACCTGGCCTATAAGTAGGTCGATTATTTCAATTTTTCCCTTACTTTCAGCTGCTATTATTGATTTTTTAGGTAATGCGACAACGGAGCCATCGTCAATCCCCGTTAGAAATAATCGAAATACACTATCCTCAACTGTCGTATGAATGGTTTCCCCAGAACGGACTGGTGAGTGCTTTCTTATTACCTCTTGCTCGTCAACAACGATGAGGTGAGCAACATCTCTAAAACTTATCTGACGGGTTACCCCTTGGTTGTTTTTTCGTACAATAGGACCATTTAAACCGCATACCGAAAGGAAAAAATTTGAAATAGTATCATCGTTTCCAGCCTGATGTTTCTCTCCTAAAATCCTGTCGGGGTTTCCTGGTGATGACAGCGTAGCACCTCCACCATGAAGACTTCGTTGTATTGCATACTCTATACCCTGTGGTTTTGTTTTTATACCTAATATCAGTAGTGTCCGGTTATAAGTCAAACAAATTCAATTGGATACAAGGTTCATTGGTTGATTCGTAAATATCAACATCATAAAACGCCTCTTTTA
>Ga0182027_10007148_pt1 | contig 16540 bp, 13 predicted proteins | sample 712E1DmetaG_FD_121300 | JGI IMG/M metagenome (GOLD analysis project Ga0182027, IMG submission 121300) | Permafrost microbial communities from Stordalen Mire, Sweden - 712E1D metaG (Illumina Assembly) | ecosystem: Environmental > Terrestrial > Soil > Wetlands > Permafrost | place: Sweden... | reverse complement strand
TGCTTAATTCAGTTGAATCAGGACTGATTACACTTATTGGTGCAACAACCGAGAATCCTTCGTTTGAAGTAATACCTGCTTTACGTTCCAGGGCACGGGTATATATTTTAGAGGGATTATCTAAAAATGAACTTGAGGAGATACTGTATTCAGCGATTAAAAAGGATGAATTTTTATTCTCGCTGAACATAAAAGAAATTGATATAGATTTCCTGATTTACTTATCAGGTGGCGATGCAAGATCTTTGCTGAGTATTTTTGAGGCGGCGGTTATTCAGGAAATTAATTCAGAAGAAATAAATATTTCGAAAGAAGTTCTGGAGAACGTTGTACAGAAGAAAAATATACTGTACGATAAAGCGGGTGAAGAACATTACAATGTTATTTCTGCTTTCATAAAAAGCGTAAGGGGGAGCGATCCTGATGCAGCGCTTTACTGGCTGGCACGAATGATTGAGGGGGGAGAGGATCCATTATTTATTGCACGGAGACTTTTAGTGCTTTCATCTGAGGATATCGGAAATGCATCGCCCAATGGTTTGGTACTTGCGGAAGCAGCATTCAGTGCGGTTGATAAAATTGGGATGCCGGAGGCCAGAATAATTTTAGCACAGTGCACCACTTACCTTGCATCTTCGCCGAAGAGTAATGCATCATATATGGGAATTGAGAAAGCGTTTGAGGATGTAAGGAATCTTCCTTTATATGGAGTGCCGATACATTTAAGAAATGCCCCAACAAAACTTATGAAGGCGATCGGGTACGGGCAGGATTATAAATATGCACACAACTATGATCAACATTTTGTTTTGGAAAATTATTTACCTGAAGAAATAAAGGACAAGCAATATTACTTTCCTACCGAGAATGGACAGGAGAAGACGCTGAAGGAGAGACTTAAAATGTTATGGAAGGGGAAGAAGAAATATTAATTGTTTATTGAATAGTTTTACCGAATACAATTTTAATATTATATTTCAGCTGGGTTTTTTCTTATTAATGGTTATTAGGAGCATTTATGAGAATAGGATTTGCGGTTATATTTTTACTTTCTTTCCAGATTGTTAATGCACAATGGAAACCGACAAATGGTTTGGTTGGATTTACAGTTAATTCGTTTGCTGTTAAAGATTCAACTTTTTTTGTCTGCACGGACAGCGGCATATATTCCTCAAGCGATAAGGGCATGAATTGGTTAGCCATGAGTAATGGATTGACAAGTTTAAAAGTTAATGCCCTTGCAATTACAAAAGAAACAATTTTTGCTGGTACAGCAGCAGGAATTTTCAACTCAACTGATAATGGCTCAAACTGGCTTTCTGTTTTGACTAACACGTCTATTAGTTCGTTTACGATTAGTGGAACTAATATTTATGCCGGAGTAAATTCAGGGGTAGGGGGGATTTATCGATCAACAAACATGGGAATCAATTGGGTTATTATTAATACTGGATTACCAAGTTTACCAGTCTACTCGTTAGTTTCCAAGGATTCCTGCGTAATTGCAGCTATTGTGGGAGAATATCCTCAACCTGCAGGTATATATCGCTCGACTAATAATGGATCTAGTTGGAGCATTGCTACACAATTACCCGAAGGAGCATGTGCTTTATCATCCAGCGGTGATATTGTATTTGCTACTTTAGGTTTAACAGGAGTAGTGGTCTCAACTAATAATGGTTTATTGTGGACGTGGCAGAATCTTAATGGTTTGCCACAGACTTTTGTTACTTCTATCTTTATCTATGGAAATTATGTTTTCGCGGGTTTACAAGGGGGTGGGGTTTATAAAACTGCTAATTTGGGACAGCAGTGGATCCCGGTTAATGAAGGGATCGAGAATAAATACGTTAGTGCAGAGTATGTTTGGAGAAATTACATTTATGCCGGATTAAGAAAATTTTATGTTAGAGATAGTTCTAATAATGCCGTATGGTGCAGACCTCTCTCCGAAATTACTAATATTAAAACTGAAAAAAAGGAAGTCCCGGAAGATTTTGTTTTAGAACAGAATTACCCTAATCCATTTAATCCATCAACAAATATTACATACTCTTTGCCATTAAGGGAGTTTGTAACATTGAAAGTGTTTGATATTCTTGGTAAAGAAATTACTACTCTGGTTAATGAAGAGAAACCGGCGGGAGAATATAAAGTTCAGTTTAATGCAACAAATCTACCTACGGGTGTTTACTTTTATAGGATTAATTCTGGTAATTATACAGAGACAAAGAAACTCATAGTTTTAAAGTGAGCAAAAGGAAAAAGCTGTATGAATTCCCGCCCCGATACCGATAAATAGGGAGGACAGGCTCTTCGCGGGAGTGACAAACAAGTTTCTCAAGATTCATGGGATCCCTGCTTTCGCAGGGATGACAGGAGATTCTTCTCCCGACAATCCGCCCTTGGCGGAGGGATCAGAATGACATATTGAGTAATATGAGCTAAATAAGTGAAAAGATTTTGCCGGGGAGTTGTTTGACAAGTCCTTTGAATTCAAGTGAGAGGAGATGGACGAGGCATTCGGAAGTTGAGAGTTCGGTTAATGTGGAAATTTTATCTATCTGAAGGGGATCATCCTGCAATATTGTTAATATTTTCTCTTCAAACATATTTAGTTCAACTGAAGGTTTGGGGATGTTCTTTCCGATAACAGGTTTTAATTTGAGTTCAAGTTCAACAAGAATATCTTCAGCATTTACTACTAGTTTAGCTTCGCCTTTTTGAATAAGCCGGTTAGTTCCTTCGGACTGCCTCACACCAAGGTTACCCGGAATTGCAAAGACTTCACGGTTCTGGTCTAACGCAAAAGCTGCTGTTTGCATAGCGCCGCCGGTCAGGGCGGTTTCAACAACCAGGCATCCGAGTGAAAGACCTGAGATAATTCTGTTCCTGCGGGGGAAATTCTGAGCATCGGGTTTTGTACCAAGAGGGTATTCGGAAATAATTGCACCATTCTGAGTAATTTCATTAAACAGTTTTCTGTTTTCAGGGGGATAGATTACGTCAAGTCCTGAACCAATAATTGCGATTGTTCTTCCGCTGTTTTTGAGTGCGGACTTATGTGCTATTGAATCTATTCCGCGTGCAAGACCACTTACGATAGTAATATTCTGGGAAGCAAGTTCACCCGCGATCCTTTCACATTGAACTGAACCATAGTTTGTTGGTTTTCTTGTACCCACAATTGCAATAGAATAATTGTCCTTTTCGGTGAATTTCCCAATAACATAAAGAACCAGAGGCGGATCGTATATCTTTTTAAGAATGGAAGGGTAAGAGCTATCCCATACGGTTATTATTCCGGCGCCAATTTTGGATAAATGTGCAATGTCTTTTTCAACCTTAACCTGAATATCGTCCTTTGATTTTTTCCCATCAATAATTCTTTTAGCCTGATTTAAGCTTATGTTTTCGACAGAGGAAAGGGATTTGAGATCAGCAGATAATATATTCCCCAGGGATCTGAATTGCTTAAGCAGATTCCTTAATTTTCCTGCTCCTATTCCATCTACAGACAGGAGGAGCCGGAGATTTACAAGATCGTTAAACGATAATTTGGTCAATTGATGTCAGTTTTTCGCTAAATCAATCTTATCAACGTTGCCTACAATAATTGAATGAACAGGAGCTTTACTGTGTTTTAATATTTGTCTTACAGCTGCTCCTTCCTGAGTAACTATCACTGTATCCCCAATACCCGAACCAATCAGATCAATTGCGATAATATCCTTCTCGCCGAGAAAGCTACCATCAAGATCAATAGGATGAACAATTAAAAGTTTATGTCCTCTAAGGTTTTCATTTTTCTGAGTAGAAACTACATTTCCTTTAACTTTTGCCAGAAGCAATTTCTTCTTCCTTTGAATCACCGGTCTGGTTTTTCTTTGTAAACAAAATTGCTGCCGGTACAATAAGGATATAAACAATCAATAAAATAATCGGCGAAACTACAATAGCCGGAGTGCTGTTCCACGGATCGATACTCATTACATAGTATCCGATAATCAATAGAATGGCAGCACCTGCCATAATTAAATAGTTTTCCTTTTTCATATAAAAAGAGAAAGGACTTGCCAGGGACTTTCTGCCAGTCTTTACCTGTCTTTTCTTTATGGTCTTGGCCATTCATTCTCCAAATTAATCAAATTATAGTCCGCAATACTGATCACGGATTTGGCACAGAGTCATAAGGATTATTGTACAATCAATATGAAACAGCCATCATAAAAATAGATTCTATGCTTAACTTTGTCAAGAATTATTATTTTCTTTAGGAGCGGGGCTATTTATCTGGTAGACAATCTTTCTTATTGTGTCAAACTGCAGATACTTATATTCATGCTGAATAGCATCAATGGCTTCGCCAGCGCTCACTTTGTTTGATCTTAACTGTTTGAACTGCCTGCGGATTTGATAATCACGTACAGATTTTGAATCAATAAGACCTTGTGAGCTAAGAAGTTCATAGATGTCATCGCTAATGAGCCCGGATAAAGGATTTTCAATTTTTGCCTTTACTTCTTTCATCGTAGAGTCCTTTTTTTGTATCTATCAAATCGTATCAATTTATATGTTAGACAACCTCCTGAAGAAAAAGTTTCTATTATTAATGAAAAAACCGACCAGAGATTAACCCTGAAATCGGCATAAAACTGCTACACAACACAAATAAGATCAAAATTTTATGCGTTGTAACAATTCGAATCGATAAATATCACCTTTTTTCTTACAAAAATAGCAAATAATGGTGAAAAGTCAAGTGATGATATTCAAGTTGTTGTATTTATCAATAAATGATTATTATGATTAATCTTTATTAATGTGATTAAAGAATAAACAGGGAAGTTTTGTTGTTTGCATTTTTCAGCTTTATATTTAATTAATGCAAAATAGAAATTGGCATATGGTTAAAAAGGTACCAGATGAAAAATAAAATGTGTGAATTGAGGTTGATTTGAGAAGCGATTATTTGTTTTTCGGGAGTCCGATTATTGAGGAGGAAGAAATCAATGCAGTTGTTAATACGTTTAAAACGAAATGGATAGGAACCGGGCCAAAAGTAAATGAGTTTGAAAAGCAGTTTAGCGAATATGTGGGAGTTAAATATGCTATTGCAGTGTCATCTTGCACAGCTGCTCTGCATTTATCCGTAATTGCACTTGGCATAGGCCCCGGAGACGAAGTTCTTGTGCCGGCGATGACATTCGCGGCTACAGCTAATGCTGTAATTCATGCTAATGCCATTCCTGTACTTGTTGATGTCGATAAAAGAAATATGACTATTGACTTTGATGATATTGAACGAAAAATAACTAAAAATACTAAAGCAATAATACCGGTACATTTTGCCGGCCGCCCTGTTGATATTGATAGATTGAATCATATAGCTGAAAAATACGACTTGAAAATTATTCATGATGCCGCCCATGCTGTAGAAACTGAGTATCAAGGGAAAAAAATAGGGGCATATAAGGATATTTCATGTTATAGCTTTTATGTAACTAAAAATATTACTACTATTGAAGGGGGTATGGTAACTACTAACGACGAGGAATTAGCCAATAGTATTAAAATTAATGCTCTGCATGGGATGGATAAAGATGCATGGAAAAGGTTTTCGGATGACGGGTACAAACATTATCAGGTAGTCTTCCCGGGTTTCAAGTATAATATGACAGATGTTTCAGCTGCCATAGGGATAGAGCAATTATTGAAAGTTGAAAAGTTCGCTAAAAGAAGACAGGAGATTTGGGAGATTTATAATAAGGAACTTCAGGATTTACCATTGTTACTGCCACCCGATGTAGAATCAGATGCAAAGCATGCATATCATCTTTATACAATATTGTTAGATATAGACAGAGTAAATATTACCCGGGACCAGTTATTACAAAAATTACATGAAATGAAAATCGGGACAGGGGTGCATTATATTTCTCTTCATCTTCAGGATTATTATAAAAAGACATATAACTATAAAGAAAATGATTTTCCCAATTCTAAATATATCTCCGACCGGACACTTTCAATTCCATTGTCTGCCAATTTAACAGATGAAGATGTAAAGGATGTAATATCAGCTTTGAGGGAATGTTTATGTTAGATGCTATTACAAGTCAGAAAATTCAAATATATCTGGGTATATAATATCTTATTGCATTTTTAAAGTTTTCTATTTATGAAATAGCTATTTTTGTTTTAATAAAACAAATTAAACTCAATGAAAAAAGCTTTAATCATCGGCATTTCCGGACAAGATGGATCCTATTTGGCAGACATCTTGTTGAAAAAGGGTTATGAGGTTCATGGTACATCCCGGGATTCTGAATTGTCACATTTTTCTGGTTTGAAGAAATTAAATATCATAGATAAAGTAAAACTCCATTCAATGTCTCTGATTGATTTCAGAAGCGTTATGCAGACAATATTACAAACTGAACCGGATGAAATCTATAATCTTGCCGGCCAAACGTCTGTCGGACTTTCTTTTCTTCAGCCGGTCGAAACTTTGGAGAGTATAAGTATCGGTTCATTGAATATTCTGGAAGTTCTAAGATTTCATAAATTACCGATCAAATTTTATAACGCCTGTTCCAGTGAATGTTTTGGGGACACAAATGGAGAGGCAGCCAATGAAGAGACACCATTCAAACCCAGGAGCCCATACGCAGTAGCCAAATCGGCTGCGTTCTGGCAGGTGGCAAATTACAGGGAAGCATATAATCTTTTTTCATGTTCCGGAATTTTGTTTAACCATGAATCGCCATTAAGGCCTAAACGATTCGTGACAAGAAAAATTATAGAGACCGCTTTTGATATTTCCAGGGGACTGAAAAACAGCCTTGAACTCGGAACATTATCAATTGAGCGTGATTGGGGATGGGCTCCTGAATATGCTTATGCGATGTATCTGATTTTACAGCAGGAAAAACCAGACGACTTTGTGATATCAACCGGGAAAGCAACTTCTTTAGAAGGTTTTACAAAAATGGTCTTTGATAATTTTGGTTTGGATTATAATAAGTATTTAAGAATTGATAAGAGCCTGGAACGACCTTCAGATATTAGTTTTAGTCTCGGTGATTCCTCCAAGGCAGCTAAGTTATTAAAATGGGTGCCTGAAGTCGATTTGGAAATGATAATAAAATTTATAATTGCTGATATGCGCTCCTGATATATAGGACAAAACAAATTGAAATTAAAAATCCTAATTCTGTTTGTTATTTGTTTTGCTGAAATCTTTTCTCAGAGAAATAATGACAACAGTAGTCAATTTTCAAATCAAATAAAACTCCCAGTTTATCCCTGTATCCCATCTGTCAAAACCGGAACAAACAATATCGACTACGATAATTCATCTCATTCGTACGGATTTTATTATGATAATGTAAAATTGTATGAGTATGATGCAAATTCCGGTGGTTCCTTTATGGGATTAAAAGTATTCACTTCAAATTCATCATTCAATCCCAGCACCTGGGGTGGAATATCGGCAATACTCAGCGACAGTGAAATAACATCAGGATCTAATACTCAGTATGAATGTCTCTCAAAGAGCCCTGATATTTCAGCAGATGGAAAATCCATGTATGTGCACTGGAGAATGAAATATAAAGGAGATGAATTACTATATTCTTATAAATTTCAAATAGCTGGCCGAACATTAATAATTGAAGTTGAATGTGATTCTGCTGATGCCAACAAAGCTTTCCGTCTTGATTTAAGCAGATGTTCAAATGCTATAAATGCTGTCCAAGTTGGTATACCTTACCTAACTCTTTTTAATGTTCTTTTTGCAAATAATGTATTTACGTCTTTCTTTATTGATTGGGAATTAACAAATGCTTCTGAATTAAAACCACAAAGCCACGACTGGGATTCTTCCTCTGTACATTATGCTATGGATGCTCTTTATAATTTAAAAACCAATCATACCCGCAACAGACTAAAAGAAACTTTATATCTGACAAGTTCTCCTGATCTTGAAGATGTATTACCATCGATTCCAAATCCAGTTTCTGCTTATAAACTTGAATCAGCAAACAGAATTATCTGGGATTACCGTGAACCATTTGGAAGACTGGCAGGAAAAGGTTTTGAACACATGCAGCAAATGTATAATGCCGGGATAAGGAATATCTGGCTGTTGATTCACGATTGGCAAAGAAGACATACTCTTAATAGTGATAAGTACAAGGGGGGATATGATGACGGACTGCCGAATGTTCTGCCTTCAAATGATACCTGGGAAAAAGGGGCTGAGTATGGAGGAAACAAAATGTTGGATTCTGTAATTAACCTGGCAAAAACTTATGGTTACAGAGTTGGACTTCATGAGAATTATTATGATTATTATGATAACGCTGAAAACGACAACAGCAAATATGGTTTCCATTTTGAAGATGCCGTAAAACCACAATATAAAAGTCCTGCCGGAACATATAAGCGAAATTATAAAAATATATTTGATAGAGAATCTTATATTCTTAAGCCCTCAAGAGCTGCTGATTATGTCTCTTACTGGAGCAGTCAGATAGAAAAATATCTACCGGTAAATTCATGTTACTTAGATGTTCACTCATCAGCAAATCCTTCAGATGCAGTAGATTATGATGGATCAGTTCCAAATGCCGGTTATTTCCGTCAGACGTTAAACTATTACAGAGGATTATATCCGGTTTTGCGTAAAATTTATCATGGTCCTGTTATCGGTGAAGGTGGTTCTCATTTCTTTTATCAGGGATATTTAGATGATATAGAAGCAAGAATTTACTGTGCAAGGTTAAAAAGTAATTCTCCCATAACCAGTTACAACCCCTGTGAGATTCCTTTGCTGGTTAATTTTGATTTATTAAAACTACATCCTAAAGCTTTTGTTCATGGTGTTGGTTTCTATCCGTTTTTTTTCGGAGATATAGGCAATCCCCCTCATTCAAAATATGATATATTGTGTTATATAGCTACTGAATTGGCATATGGGCATGGAGGATATTTACCAGATGCCTGGATGAGTTGGAATTTTACTGAACACGCATCAATTGAACAAAAACATGTTTTCCCGATTCAACAGTTATTGCCGGATGCTATAGTACAGAGCATTATGTATAACGACAACGGACAGTTAAAAAATGTTTCCGATTATATCAGGTCTCATCCAAAGACATTTCATGATTCAACTTCAACAGATTTTATGGGACAGGTAATGATTACTTATAATAATGGGATTGTTATTTGCGTAAATCGGAATCCATCAAAAGAATGGAAAATTACTTTAGGTGTTGCCGGGAATAGGTGCTGGTTTGATTATAATGGTAGTTCCGGAATGGATACAGGATATTCTCAGGGAGAAAAGGAGTTTATGCTGTCTGCACATAACGGATGGGCATGTTATGTCCCTGCAGTATTAATAAAAAAATGATAATGTTGTCCGGATTTTTAGAATGATATTTATTATTTCCGAGTTGGACATGAGGGCATAGATATTATTTAAGAAATTTAGTACATTAATGTGAAGGTTTAATATGGTTAAGAAAATTAATCGGATAAGGCAGTAGTTTTATGAAAAAGATTATATTATTAAGTATCATCTTAGTTTCACATTTTATATTAGGGCAGGCGTCATGGAATTTGATTTCCACATTTAATGAATCCATTAATTGTATTATTTTTAAGGATACGTTAAATGGTTTTGCCGCAGGATCAAGTTCGACTACTAAAATCTTCAAGACTACTGACGGGGGGAATACCTGGAATGATCTATTAATTACAAATCTAAATGCAACAATAAGTAAGATAAGACTTATTAATAATAATTTTATTGGTGTAGGCACAGGCGGTACGATTATTAGATCATCGGATGGGGGGAATACATGGACAAAAAGCGGCACCGGTTACACGGATGATTTAGGTTCAGTATGCGGTACGGGTGACGGGAAATTGTTTGCATGTTCAATCAGCACAATATATAGATCTACCGATAACGGGCAAACGTGGAGTTCCTATGCAACTTCAGCATTTGGTTTAGTGGATATTGGATTTGTTGATAACAATACCGGATATGGGGTTGGTTATTATGAAACCTCAATTAAAACAACGGATGGAGGAAATACCTGGCTTTCCATATCTCCAATAATTTCCGGTAGATCAATGTTTAGTATCAAATTTATTGATAATAATGTCGGTTATTCGGCAGGGGGCAATTGTATTGCTAAAACGACAAATGGGGGAACCACATGGTCTGTAAAATATACTACAAGCGGTTCACAGTTAAATGACATAACCACCTGGGCTGGAAATTATCTATGGGTTGTAGGAACAGATCAAATAATTAAAACCAATAATACAGGAGAAACATGGTCTCAGCAGTCATTTTCGCCTTACCATTATTTATCCTCAGCATATTGTTTAGATTCCCTTGTTTGTTTTGCGCTGGCAAGTGAAGGATATTTATATAAAACCACAAATTGTGGTGGAGGCGCTACAAGTGTTAAGTGGATTAATGAAAAACCAAACATTTTTAATTTGGCTCAAAATTATCCAAACCCGTTTAATCCGACGACAATGATTAGATATTCGTTATCTTTTGAATCCAAGGTGATGATAAAAATATATAATATAATAGGGGAGGAAGTAAAACTGTTAAAAGATGAAATTAGTGCTGCGGGGAGTTATGAAGTGAAGTTTAATTCAGCAAACTTTCCAAGCGGGGTTTATTTTTATAGGTTAAGTGCTGAATCAATTGATGGAAAACAAAGATATTCATCAATAAAGAAAATGATCCTTTTAAAATAATCTAAATTGGCAGCCATTTCAGAAGCTGTAATTGGAATACCTATCAGGAGCGACCTTTCGCTAATTTTTCAATCCTTATATTATATAGTTTATTTGATTATCCGGAATAATCTATGAGTCTACTATAAATAGGGCATTCATGTTAAAAATGTACTAAGGAAACCTATAAAATCGAATGGATTCCCGCCTTCGCGGGAATGACAATCAAGATTTTAGACATTTGATAGTGAATTCATCTATCATCCTTTCCAGGAAATTCATCTTATGATATGTTTTTTAACTAAAACAAATCTTTCCCCAATATTTGGTATAATTTCATATATAATCTTATCAATTAATTTTCTATTTTAGATTTCTTAAAAAAAAGGCTTAGTAATGTCAGAAGATAATCCAAAACTAATTGGAAGTGTATTTTTAGATATAATGTATATTTTAGTCAAAAGCAGGAAGTTTTTGATTATTTTTATATCATCAGCACTCATTATCGCACTTATAATTGGACTTTCAATTCCAAAATCCTATAAAGCTACATCTTCAGTTGTTGCCGCTGAACAATCTGATTTATTAAGTTCATTGGGAGGGATTTCGGGTCTGGCTAAATCTTTTTCCCCTCTGAAAGGTTTAAATTCTTTATCGGGGAATTCTGAATTGGACAAATATATGTCAATTCTAAAAAGTGCCTCAATGAAGCAAGCTATTATTGATTCATTTAATTTGCGAAAGGTTTATGATTTAGTAGGGGAGCCGTATTGGAAGGTTGAAAAAGAATTATCGGGAAATATTGATTTTCTGGTTGCCGACGAAGGAAATCTTGATGTTTATGCTTATGATGAAAATCCTGTAAGGGCAGCTAATATGGCTAATTATCTTGTTGAAAGACTTAATAAAGTGAATACTGAATTACATATTACCAATGCAAGATTTATAAGAGAATTTATTGAAAAAAGGTACATTCGGAATGTTAATGACATATCTGATTTAGAACTTAAAATGAAAGAATTTCAGATAAGGCGCGGAATGATAGCAGTACCGCAGCAAGTTGAATTAACAATAAAAGCAATTTCAAGTTTATATGCTGATCTGGCAAAAGAAGAAATAGCTTACAATGTTCTAAAAAGGACGACAGTTTCGAATGCGGGAGATAATCCAATTTTAAAGAATAAGGAAATAGAAGTAGAAGAAATAAAGAATAAAATTAAAAACATAGATGCCAGTTCCGAAACGGTCCAGGGGAATAAGATTTTAGTTCCTTTAAATTCCGCTCCTGAAATAATGGGAGAATACCTGAAAATTTATAAGGACCTTGAGATACAATATAAAATTGCCGAATTTATAGTTCCTGTTTATGAACAAGCAAAAATTGAAGAAGCCAGAAACACTCCATCTGTATTAATCCTTGACAAGGCATATCCACCGGAAAGAAAAGCAAAACCGAAAATTGCATTAATTATGCTTATTGGCTTAGTAGTGTCAATGGTTATAGGATTATTCATTGTCTTTTTCATAGAAATGTTAAGAAAATTACAGAAGGTTGATCCCCTGAAATTTGAACATATCAGCAGGATAATAAAGCCAATGAAGAGACTTATTCCCAATAATCAATCCGTTTGACGAAGTTGGTAGATATTAAGAAGAGTGAATCAAGTGATTCCTTAAGTTCCACATCAATTGTAAGGAATATTTCTTATAATCTTCTCAGTTATATCCTGCCATTGATTCTGGCAGTAATTTTCCTGCCAATTCTAATCAGAGGTATAGGCGATGAAAAATTCGGAATTTTGAATATCGCATGGATAGTTATTGGATATTTCAGCTTTCTGGATTTTGGCATCAGCAGGGCTTTGACAAAGATCATATCGGAAAAGAACAGTAAAAAAGAAACTGATGAAATTCCGGCGATATTCTGGACTTCAATAATCCTAATGCTGGCGATCAGCATAATAAGTACAATTATTCTGTTGTTTGGTTCTGAATATATAGTCTACCATTTCTTTAAAATCTCACCCCAAAACCGGGTTGAATCGCTTCACACCCTTTATCTATTAGCCCTATCTCTACCTATTGTTATTACTTCAGCTGGGTTAAGGGGTTTCCTGGAAGCGTACTATCGTTTCAAGATTATCTCAGTTACCCGGATAATATTAGGAATAGGAACATTTACTGGACCGGCAATTGTACTTTTATTTACTACAAGCTTATCCTGGATGATATGTTCTATGATTATTTTCAGAATAATCACCTGGCTTTTATTTATTCATTACACGTTCAAAGAAAACGGGTTATTAAAAAAGAAAATTGAATTTCAGATTTCTAAAGTCAAAATGATATTCAGACTAAGTTTTTGGATGACCATTTCGAATATATTTAGTCCTTTGTTGATATATATGGATCGTTTTTTTATCGGATCTGTTATTTCAGCTGCAGCCATAACATATTATGCTACACCATTTGAGGTGGTTACTAAAATTTTATTAGTACCCGGAGCCATTATTGGCGTTTTATTTCCCGCATTTTCTGCGAGTTATGCAACTGATAGTAATTATTCATTTAAACTCTTTACGCGGAGTGTAAAATTTACACAGGTCCTCATTTTTCCAGTAATCTTGTTTATTATAACTTTTTCCTCTGAAATATTAACATTGTGGCTGGGAAATAAATTTGCTACTGAAAGTTCATTAATATTACAATTATTAGCTGCAGGTGTTTTGTTAAATTCGCTGGCATACATTCCCTTTACATTCATCCAGGGAATCGGGAAACCAGACTTCCCTGCAAAATTATTATTAATTGAAATACCCATTTATGGTATAATGCTTTGGATATCTGTTAAAGGATTTGGGATTAAGGGAGTTGCTATGGTATGGCTAATTAGAATGATATTAGACACCCTTATATTGTTTATTTATTCAACTAAAGTCATACTTGCTAAAAAATGGTTATTCCAATTAATAGGTGTATTAATATTAATATTGGTTGTATTAATAATTCCGATTTTCCTAAAACTTTTATTGGTTAAAATAATGTTCTTTATTATAATTATGGGATTATTTGTCTACCTGAATTTGACATATGTTTTTACTAAAGACGAAAAATCATTTTTAATAAAAAAATTGTTGTCAGTAAAAGCTACTATATGATATTATTGCAAGAAACGAAAAATTTAAGGTTTTTAGCCGCATGACTATTATCCAAACAATTTCACTAATAATTATACTTATTATAGTAGTACTGGGCTTCTATAAACGTAATGATTTTTTCTCACCCGGCAGATTGTTTTCCCTGGTCTGGGCAGTTTCAATATTTGTAACTGAGTTCAAGTACAGCGGGTTCCAAAAGGAATGGAGTTCATATAGCTGGTTTGTATTAATTTTGGGGCTGATATCATTCCTGTTAGGGACATTTATTTCTTATGTGTTACATATTTCAAAGCACGCAGATTCAATCAAGGTATTACGGAAATCGATTCAGTCTAATGATATTGTTGATTTTGACAAATTATATCTGACAATTAAAGTTCTTTTTTTGTGCTATACTATTTCGTTTATTGTTGAAGTCATCCAATTCGGTACTATACCAATATTAAGTGCTTTCCCGGATAAAGCTAGGGTTGATTTTGGTATGTTCGGGTTTCATCTTTTTATTGGGATCGTATCGAGTATTATGTTTTTATGTGTTGAATACCTGGTATTAAAATCGAAAAACAGGAAACACAAGTTATTGGTTATTGCAATATTATTGATTACTTTCGCCTCATATTTCCTGCTTCTGCAAAAATTTAATTATATCCTTTTGTTTGTTCTTATCCTTGTATTCTGTTACTATGGAAGCCATCTACTAACGTTTAAAAAACTTCTCATTGCATTTGTTGCTTTTGGCGGTTTTATTATATTCCTACAGTCAATCAGATTAAGTCGTTATGCTAATGAGTTCTTTTATGTAATTTCCAAAATGAAATACTCAAGGGATTATGCAATGTTTACAGGACCCTATATGTATGTTACTATGAACCTGGAAAATTTTGCCCGAGGCGTAGATGTTATGAGTCGCCATTCCTATGGACTGATGACGGCTGACTGGCTGGCTGCTTTAACCGGAATAAAACATTGGGCGATAGAGTATTTCGGAGTAGATTACAGAAAATATGTTACTACAACTTATAATACATATCCATTCCTATGGGATTATTATTATGATTTTGGTTTGATGGGAGTATTTATTTTTCCTCTAATTACAGGTATCTGGATCAGTTCCATTTATTATAAGATGAGGATAACAAAAAAAATTAAATGGGTCGTTATTTATTCATTCTTCGGTTTCGTGATTTTGTTTTCATTTTTTTATAATAATCTGACTTCTCTGAATATGACTACTAATTTATTCGTTTTATGGTTGATTCACAGTATATTTATTGTTCCAAAAGTGAAGGCCGTAGCGTAAAACGAGAAAATTATTTTAAATATTGTCTTTAAGTAATAATGAATCAAAAAAAATACTTCTTAAATTGATAGAGAAATTTATATGAACAGCATAAGTGCAAATCCTCCCCTGGTATATATTCTGATAATAAATTGGAACGGATATAACGATACTATTGAGTGTATAGATTCTCTAAAAAAAATTACATACAGTAACCATGTAACTGTCATAATAGATAACGGTTCTATAAATGATTATGACCGTTTAAAGGAATACTGTCCTCCTGAAACAATTATTATAAGATCAGATAAAAACCTTGGCTTTTCAGGCGGGAGTAATTTAGGAATCGGATATTGTATGGAACATAATGCTGATTTTATTTTATCAATAAACAATGATACTGTTGTTGAACCAGATTTTCTGGAAAAGCTGGTGGCTATTAGTAATGAAGATAATATTGCGATCGTTGCTCCTAAAATACTGTATTATGATTACAGAAATATCGTATGGTCAAAAGGAGGTAAGATTTCAAAGATTGGATCTACCGGATATCCCCGTGGATCAGGACGAGTGTCATCTAAATTTAAAGATAATAAACGAGTAATATTTGTTTCGGGCTGCTGTATGCTGATGAGGACGAAAGCCTTAAAAGATATTGGGCTGTTTGATAATAATTATTTTTTATATATGGAAGACATAGATCTATGCAGAAGAACAATAAATAAAGGATACGCTATAATATGTGTGCAGGACAGCGTTATTTATCATAAGGTAAATTCTTCCACGAAACGGGAGACACCTTTTTGGCCGATATACTATATTACCAGAAACAGGCTATACTTTGCGCAAAAGTACCACCCAGAAATTTTGTTGTTAGTGAAAATTTATATGTATTCAACAATGCATTTGAAATTTATTTATTGGCACTATAAAGGGAAGAATAAATTAATAAAAGCTGTAAAACAAGCCTTCACAGATTTTAACAACAAAGAATTCGGGGAAAAGGAGAACTTAGGTGCGAATTGGAATTGATGCCCGGGTATTGTCAAAAAAAATGACTGGTATCGGGAGGTACCTTTATGCAATAATTGACAATCTAAATAAATATGACAATAAAAACGAATACATTCTTTTTTCTGACAGGGAATTAAAATTAAAAATCGAAAGATATAAAACGGTAATCCGGGGTTCTAACAAGTTCCCCGATAAATTATATAGTCCATTCTGGTTGAACTTTGTTCTTCCTAGATTATTAAAAGAATATAAAATTGATCTTTTATATTGTCCAAATCAGCTAACTCCATTTAAAATGAATGGATGTAAATCTGTT
>Ga0182027_10007147_pt1 | contig 16540 bp, 13 predicted proteins | sample 712E1DmetaG_FD_121300 | JGI IMG/M metagenome (GOLD analysis project Ga0182027, IMG submission 121300) | Permafrost microbial communities from Stordalen Mire, Sweden - 712E1D metaG (Illumina Assembly) | ecosystem: Environmental > Terrestrial > Soil > Wetlands > Permafrost | place: Sweden... | reverse complement strand
TTCAAACGGATCTTCGATCCCACCCACGCTCCCAAACCCGGTGAACCGGCCGGGTGATGGCATAACCGGTCCAATCCACTGAGGCAGTTCACCGGGTTTGGATATAAGGACGGGGGCTAAAACGGCCCGGTTTGCAGCACTCGTTAAGTCCGCTTTGTTGGAACGGCGTAATTGGCCCGCTTTACAGCGGCGTAATCGGAGAAAAAGATGATCATTCCAAAACAACCAGCCTGGCTGCACTTCCGCAGCGATCACTGGCCGGTGGTCGTGCAGGCCCTGAACATGATGGCTACCACCGGTATTTCGATACGTTTTGAGTTACAGGAGAGACTGGCCAGCCCGCGCGGGATCAAGCCTCGCTCGGGTTCCATGCGGCGCATATTTGAGCACGATCTACCCGAGGCAGGATTGATCGAGAGCGATACCCTGCCCACTTTTGGCAGGCACAAGCTTTCTGTGGTTCAGCTAACGGAACGGGGGAAGGAGCTATGCCGTACCTTTGATTGGACGGTTGCCCATGGGGAGTGGGAGAGGTTGCAAGCCCTGCACTCTGCCGACAGCCAGCCCAAACATACGGGGGCAGTGCTGACCTTTGCCTACCATGCCCGCCTGCGTGACTGGAATATCGTTATTCTTCCGGATGTCAACAGCCAGATCTTTTTCCCGGATGTGTTTGTGGAGGATGAGTTCCAGCAGATGTACGTGGAAGTGGAACTGGGCTCGCGCAAGGGGCGGAAATGGAGCAATATGCAGAAGGAGCAGGGCTTTGTGGCGCTTTGCGCCAAAACGCCTGCCTCTCGTAGTTCTTTGATCGCTGAATGCAAGAATGTAAGAGCAGTAGGCTTTGCCACCGACCTAGTCACCCTGTACCAGGAATCTAAAGGTTCAGAACCCGGTCCATTATGGGCCGAAGAATGGAGTTGATGATGGAGAATTTTATTGTAAAAGAATTTGAAGAGTACCTGCTCGAAAACGACAAAGCTTTCCTAACTGTGAAAGGCTATCTTTCGGACCTGCGCTGCTTTGTGCGCTGGTTCGAGCAGACCAATGGTGAGGCATTCGCCCTGCAAACCGTAACCCCCACAGATGTACGGGAATATCGCCAGTACCTGTTGGTGGTGGAGACCCATAAGGCAAACACGGTCAACCGGCGGCTGGCCTCCCTGGCAACTCTGATGAAGTGGGCCAAGGAGAGCGGAAAGATCGAGCACGACCCGACCGGGAACGTACATGCTGTTCCACAGACCAACCCTGGCCCGCGCTACCTGGACAAGAAAGAACAGTATGCTTTGCAGCGCGCCATTGAGAAGGATATGCAAATTGCCCGGATGCGTTACCCTAAGCGCTGGGTCTCCCGCCAGCGGGATGCGGCCATGGTGGTTTTTTTACTGCACACCGGCCTGCGTTTGAGCGAAGCACTCACCCTGCAACTGGGTGATGTGCAATTGGCCGAACGCAAGGGACAGGTGATGGTACGACAAGGCAAGGGCGGGAGGGTGCGTACGGTGCCGTTGAACGTGCAAGCTCGCAAAGCCATGCAGGCATGGCTGGCGGTACGACCGGGGAATGGCAGCCACGTTTGGGTACAGGTGGAGGGGGAGCCGTCTGATGGGTTGAGCAACCGCTCGGTGCAGCGGGTGTTGGTGCGAATTGGGCAGGATGCCGGATTGGAGCATCTGACACCGCATGTTCTCAGACATACGTTTGCTAAGAATTTGGTGGATAGCGGAGTAGGACTGGAGAAGGTAGCCGCCCTGCTGGGACATTCCAACCTGAACACCACTCGAATCTATATTACCCCGAACCAGAAGGACCTGGAACAGGCAGTTGAGAGGCTGGACGGATGTGATTGACTCGCGTTCTCGGAATTTGACGCCCGTGATATACTTTTGATATGCCTTATCGCTTCAGCTTCACTCCCGAAATTGTCCGTGCCTTGCAGTCTATTGAAAGGGCGCGGGCAGAAGTAACCTTGACTGTTCTGCCTCTTGGCGTGGCAGAAGGGCTGCGCCTGCAGGCGCGGGTGAAATCCACGCATTTTTCCACACGTATCGAAGGCAACCGCCTGACCTTGGCCGAAGCGGAGCAGGTGGTTATTGAGGGCAGGCAGTTCCCGGGCCGAGAAAGGGACACGCTCGAGGTGCAGCATTATTTCCAGGCGCTGGCGTTGGTTGAAGATTGGGTAGAACAGGGGTTGCCGGTTACCGAGGAACGCATCCGGAAGCTCCATGCCATGATCTATGCCGGGAAACGCACCCGTGCCACTCCTTATCGGGATGGACAGAATGTTATTCGGGATGGGGCGGGTGGGATCGTGTACCTACCACCGGAAGCAAAAGATGTTCCCGTGCTTATGGCGGATCTGGTGGCCTGGATCAGGCAAGGGGAAGCGGACCAACCCGTGCCAGTTATCGCCGGGATGGCGCACTATCAATTTGTGACGATCCATCCGTATTTTGACGGCAACGGGCGGACGGCGCGTGCCCTGGCTACCTGGATCCTGTACCGGGGCGGCTATGATTTGGGCCGGTTTTACAGCCTGGAAGAGTTTTACACGCAGGATTTGCAGGGTTATTATGATGCCCTGGTAACCCACCCCCATCACAACTATTACGAAGGCCGGGCCGAGGCGGATATTACCCCCTGGCTGGCTTATTTCCTGAGAGGAATGGCGGCAGTCTTTGAAAGTGTATCGGAGGAAGTACGTTCGAGGTCCGTTCCCGGTAGTGAAGAAGTGGATGCTCTCCTGCGTCGCCTGGACCGAAGGGGACGGATGGTGCTTGGATTGTTTGAACGCCAGGACGAGATCACGGCCAATGGTGTAGCACACTTATTGGGACTCTCTCCACGCCAGGTGCGGGATTTACTGAATGGCTGGGTAGGGGAAGGCTGGCTGGAAGTCAGCGACGCGGCACGCAAGACTCGCCGCTACCGTTTATCGGCGGAATATCGGCGCTTTATCGGTGGGATAACGGCGGCTTAAAGGTAGGATAACTGGCCTGCTAGGCCATTCCGACCTGAATACCATCCGGATTATTGTTATCCCAAATCAGAGTGACCTGGAGTGGCAGTGGAGAGGCATGAAGTTCCATAGTAGTATCTGCTTGTTCTGGAATTAATCTGAAAAGATGTTATGGCTTTTTTATTCAGAATATCATTTTCTGATATTTAACATCAAACCAATAAACACATCTCTCGCTAAGCAGGAAACCGTTGTTGCCTAATCACTCGATTTCTCGGAAGAGTCCCTTTTATATTAGGCGATTCCAGAACATTTCGTTATGATGCTGCTCGTGGTTGCCGATTTTATTGGTTTGAAGGTATCTTATGACTGAAATATAGATAAGAAAAGCATCAAGTTTAAAACAGTTTCCTCCAAAACAACATTGTTGGAGGAGACTGTTTTCTTTTTCATGTTCTACTTTTTTGAAAAAATTTACTTCTCAATAATCGGAATATGTTTAACCTGTTCCTTTATCCATTTTGGACCTACTTGCTCTGTAATGACTGATGCATCCAGACCTTTATATGTAAGCAGAGCTCGGTCATAAATATGCTTTGCCCGGCTATGTGAATTGCGTGCCGGAGGCAACGCTAAAATACCTATAGGTAATTCAGCGTTTATTTGGCGAATATCAGATATCTTAAATGCTAACGCATCAACAACTTGATCAAGTTCGCTTGCTACAGGTAGCTCGAAAGAAACTGCCTGAAAAGCAGCATAAGGAACACCGTTAGCGATTACTGCATCAAACATGTGTGGGCCATACTTACCAACTATTTCATGTTGAATATGCAATAAATGCATCGCTTGCTCTTTACCCATTCGTTCCTCAAGCGCCTCGCGCAGATAAGCCTTAGTTATTTTTACCGCAGTCATCCGGTCTCGGTATTTACGCTCTTTCTGAACCGGTTGAATTAGAAATTGGGCGCTTAAACTTTCAATTAAATCGTTTACCGGCTTAAGTGACGCTCGCAACTCAGTAAATTGCACAGAATTGGCCCATTTCCCAACCATCTTTTCGATTAATTCTTCGTTAAGTTGCGGTCCCCAATCCAAACCAGGAAGAATCAGGTTATCCGTTATGGATTCTTCTAGCTCTTTCGCAAGGTCCTTAAGAAATGCAATGTCTTCACCTGCGAATCTTTTTACTCTTGCCCAATTTGTAACAAACTTTATATGTATATTACCTTGGCTAAAAGCCAATACTCCAATATTAATGCGTTCTCCAGATATTGGGTTTGGTACGTACTGAATAACTGAATATTTGCTTGTCATGGCTGATCTCCTATTACACCAGCAAATGTAGCCAGCATATTATCACGTCTTTTTATAATGAACTTTGTCATTTCTATTCTCTCCGCCATACTTACACCCCACTCATCCGGCGGAATGCCCACTGCGTCAATAATATCATTGTCAGTGATATTACGAAGTGCAACAAGGGCAACGTTTATGTCTAATTCATTTAATCCACAACCGTTATATAGTTCTGAATAAGGCTGAACACCCGGGGACATTACAAGACTCTCATTAGTCCAATTTGGCCCACCCGGAAAGAAATGACCATGATCTACTGAGTATACCAAATTCGGTTCATGGTTTGAGTAAACCAGTTGATGATCACCAGCACCCAGCCAACCATATAGTATTGCGAGTAAAGCAAATCTGGTCCGATTGTAATCCTTGTCAACATGACTAATCCATTGCCTATCAGTTGTGTCATTTATGAACAACGTGCCATGTGCTATACCGGGGGTAATATCCTGTAGCCGCGGTTCGATTCGTTGAAGTTCATCAGGAATAATCACCAATGCTGGCAAACCCACCGGAGCCCCCATCTTACGCCCTAGCGTCGCAACCATTTGATCATTAAAAATTGCTCGCCCCGCTTGCTGCCCTTTCACAACATAAACATTATTGTCGCTACATTCTAGCCAAATAGGCTTGGAAAATGTATCAAGCCGTTTAATAAAAGTTTGCCCAATGAGTGGAGGAGTTCGATGATTTGCCGCCTGAGTTAGGCCAAAAGCAATTATGTTTGTATCCATCGGTGGTTTCAAGAGTTACATTAAAATTATTACAGAATTTAATGAGATGGTTGGTAAAAAAAGAGGATTTCAGAGAAAGGTGGTTAACTTTAGTTTCTGTCAACGAGCATAGAGTAAAAGGATGGCATAAGGTGAAAAACGTGATAATCTCGTTGTTATGAGCTAAAGATTACGCTAGGAGAACCACTACTGATACAAATCATACCATAACGGTTTTGCCTCTCGATTGTCATCTTTTGCGTAAGAGCTATAATCCTACTTTGCCTTATACACCCCTTCATCAACCCATTCAAATTTTTCAGGGTGTCGCATCATATAATGGAGAATTTTATGAGAATTGAGCCTTAATTGCGGATAGCGATCGCTAATTATTTTTCCGATAATTTCATAGTGCAAGGGTCTGCCATGCTCTTTTAACTCAAAATAAACCGCTCTTAAAACAGAAGTTCTCCTTCTTTCATCTTCATGCTTGTGCTCTTGTATATACCGTTTCCGTTGAGCATATAAAATATACGCCTCGTGGACAAGAAACGGATCATGACGAAGGGGACAGTCAACAGCAGAAAAAAACTCGCATGTCATGCATTGCGATAATGGAAGTGTTCGCCCTATTCCTATGCATTTTGGAAAATCGTCAGGAGTGATTGAAATTCCGCCAATAATTAACCTGGACCCTAACATCGCGGCCTCAGTGTTCGGTAAACCCGAATATTTATCTTTTTTTGCAAACTGGTTATCACCTTGCTTGATATAAACAATTTTGTACTTTTTTGAATTAAAACCGTATGAAGACTTTACTCTTGGAGCTTCACCAATCATTTGTTCATTATCAAATTTTTCAACAGCTGGCTTAGGCTTTTTCCCAGGTTTCTGCCTCTGTTGTTCGATTACCTTTATAGTTTTTGTTACCTGGTTCTGTTCTCGTTTTTCAACGATTGGTTCGGGTACTTGTCCCTGCCGCCGTTCTTTTTTTTCGTTAGAAAACGGAACATTTTTAGGGGATTTTAGACTTTCCTTTCGTTCTAATTCTGTAAAAACTTCTTTTGGTTTTATGGCTGGCTTAGGCTTTTTCCACTGCTCCCGCCGCTGTTCTTCGATGACCGCCATGGTTTTTATTACCTGGTTCTGTTCTCGTTTTTCAACGATTGGTAAAGGCTTTCGCCCCGGCTGCTGTTCTTTTTTTTCTTTTGACGAGGTAAGTGTTTTAGGGAATATTAGGCTTTGCTTCCGTTCTAATTCCGCCAATGCTTCTTTTGCTTCTACATAATTAGGATTAAGTTCGACAACCTTCTTTAGACAAAAAATTCGTTGTTCATCGGAATTTACACATTCATACAACCATGCCCAAGCGCGCACTATCCGGGTATTTTCTTTGAGCAATCCAACAAGAATCTGTCTTCCATCTTCTCGCTGGCCTTTTTTAATTAGCGCGATTGCAAGCTCTAACTTTTCTTCTTCCATGGAATTCTTGCCGTTAGCGTGGCATAGCCTCGAATAAAATTTTCTACGATCATGAAATATGGTCTGTCATAAAATAATCATTTTTTGCTACCTATAACTAGTTTCAATGAATCCCCGAATAAAGCATAAGCGAGCCGTGATGAAATATAATCTTTATCTATTCTTCGCCTGTTAGGTATCGATTCAAAAATACCATCATCACCGTTAATGAAAAATATGGGATTATTCTTCAGTATTTTTAGAAGATTATTTGGTTGCTCTTTCTCTCCAGTTGTATTCCCAGAGATTATTTTTGCTAATAATTTATAATGGAGGGGTCTGCCATGTTGGTCAAGTTCATGTTTTGCGGCATCAAATAGCTGGAGGTCTTTCCAAGGCCTGGGCAAGCGAGGCGTGTATATTAGTCTCGTATATTCTGCAAAGCCATTTTTTGAAAGTTCAAAATTCTGTTTATCCTCATTCAAAGGACATTCTTCTATATCAAAGAAGCTACAGCTCTCACAAGGCGGAAAGTTTAGGTCTAAACAACGTGGATATGAATCAGGGCTGATAAAAGTACCTTCTATTGGAGCAGGTAGTAAGTATGGGACCAAATACCTGCCGAAATAAAATCCTTCTCTCTCGCCCGATAATCCATCTGGTGAGGCATCATTTTTATAAAAATTGTCCCAAGACGAGGAAAATTTTATTTCCCACGCCGCAAAAATCCGCTCATCTTTGTAGAAAAACCTTTCCATCAGTAATCTCTGACAACTTTATTGAGAATCATTATCCAATTCACCCAATTCTGCAGAGCTTAGCAATGATATCACCTCAGCTTCACTTATTTCGTTTACAGAATCGTTAGCAATCACCATATGCTCGGATAAAACATGGCTTGCATATGAATTGATCCGCCTGGGTGTTAGGGATTTTTTCTGGCCGATTGTCCTCAGTATGGCATTAACAGCCGCCTGTGAAAATGGATATAGAGGGCGCGGATCATCTTTTCTGATACGGAATTGTCCAAACAGATCCGCTAGAAACCCAACGGCTTCCTCGCGACTAAGGACATCAAGATTAATAGATTGCGGCTCCGCACGGCTTTTGAGCTCAGCGCTGAGTAGGTAATCCACATTTTCTTTTTTCCCTACGGAAAAAGTCAGTATCATTTGCAGTTTTGTAGGATGTGCGTTGAAAACGGTATGGAGGCTGGAGTTGACCTGGCTCGCAATAATTGGGCGGAGTTCCCCAATTCTCTGAAACTCGTCAATCATCAGCAGGAGTTGCTTTTGGCGAGTCCCGCCCGATACTACCAGATTGATGAGCGAGCTCAAGGCATTAATGGCATCTTCAGGCGTTTTGATCCTATAGTTTACGCCTATAGAATTCATTGCCCAAGCTGGTAAACCGGGTTGAGCAGTAAGCCATTGTTGTGCTGCTGTGGTTTCCTCAATATCTCCATTACGAATTGCGAGCAATGCTTTCACAACACCTGGGGATTTGGAAAACATGGGATGCATTGCCACGCTTGCCCCTTTAGAATTCTGTCCTAAATCTACCAACTGCCTACCAAGATAATCTCGTAATTCGGCGTCACCAAGAAAGGCCTGAACAATCTCTCGATACAACTCAATAAAGCCGGTTGAGCGCTTGGGCATAACCGCGTAGATAGGGATAATCTGCCCTTTGGTCTGCTGACAACGGTATTTAAGATGATAAAGAGTGTGGGTTTTCCCCATCCCAAAATTTGCCCATAAAATATGTAAACTGGATTTAGGAATGAGAGGCATTTTTAAGAGCAAGCGGTCAAGTTGTTGCTTAGTTTTCGGACGACCAGCCCATATAAACGCAAAATTCTCATCCGCAGTTGTTCTAAATGGCCATTCACTCAGATTGTAATCATCGAGAGTCATGTGCTGTCCTATTTATTCTTGAATGCTGTGCAATTTCAATTTGCGCCAGGTATCTTCCACAAAATGATTGGCGGCAGCCTGGTCGATCGAGCGGCGGAAATATGCTTCGTAAAGGCGCTGGCGCAGGTCACGCAAATATTTGGTGTATTCATTAACCGCCCGGGTTATCTCCAGCATTTTTTCGGGGATATGGACAATACGCTCGCCATTCGCCTGGGCATAGAGCACATAACGGACTTCGAACATGTTATTTAGTTCGATCTCTATTCCATTCCTATCGCCAATTATTTCTTTACCAAAGTATGTACTTATATGTTGGAGAGGTTTTTCCGGCAATGGTATTTCCCGCATTTTTACACGAGCGGCCGGCGTAAGAAAATCCTCCGGGAAATGCTGCGGACCATTTGGAAGGAGATCATGCAAGACCTCCTCAGAGACACGGCCGGCGGCTTTCTTGGAATGAGAACTTTTCGATTGGCTCCGTTTTTTACCGAGTTCAATGCGTTCTCGCACCAGTATACTGAGACCGTCATATAAACGTGGCAGCCATTCATCCGAGTCCATGCCAATTGCGGATAACACGGCGCGGTCGAGCGCCTGCCGGTCTGGTTTCTGGATTTCATCGAGCACGGATCCGATCGGGCGCTTGAGCAAAGGTTGGAAGGCCATGCGGATAGTTTCCCGATCTGCTTCATCAAAATTCCGCACATCAGGTACATACAAGTAATCGCGCGCATCTTCCACGGTGAGTTCGAGTGCGCCATCTCCCATCGTGACACGCCCGGTTGCTTCCGTAAAGAATGCTGTCAGGCTGGAATTCATCACAGCTGCTACAAGTTCGTCATCAATACCTTTGGCAGGGGAAAGAAAATATAGGCGATTGTTGCCCAGCAATGGTTCTGGAGAATACTTGTGTATATGGCGGTCACTATATGCTATAGCAAAGAATAAATTGGCGGGCTTGCCACGATATGCAGGTAATGAATACCATCCAGGGTTTCGTTCACGTACTTCTGCACCATGAGGCCAGGTCAAGCCTGCTTGCGTGCCAGATGTAAATACTTGTTTTTCTCCCCATTCAATATAACGAAGCGCATTTGTTTTCCCTTGTCGTACTAATTCATCTTTCGTCAACCGACAGACAAAAACTTTATAACGTAACTCAGTGGTGTCAATCAATATATCGGGTGAATCCCCGGGCGATTTGAGCAAGGGAAAAAGAAATTCTGGCTCAATTCCCCATTCAGATATTTTTTTATCATCCAAATGATAAAACTCATTGATTCCAGTCTTACCACCATAATTTGGTGGAGCAACTATGCCTAATAATGCTAGTTTACTTCCTGCTTGTTTGAGTAAATCAAAATAAACTTGCGGAGCGCGCAGGTAACGTCCCCACTTGACCGTCTGTTTACTTCGATTCACTTCATTGCGCAGGGTGCCTTGCTTAATGGTGCGGATGCGAAAGTCGCCATCCTCCATCGTATGCGGGGCAGCAGGATCATCCGAAGCCTGCGTAGCCGCCGTAATGTGCTGGACAAGTTTATCCAACCCCACCCAGCGGCGCAGACCATCCAGATGAATATTCCAAGGGATCAATTCTGCCAGCGGGCGCTTGATCTTGACAAAACGGGCTGGGTGGCCATCACGGGCTGGCTGCGAATCGCAGCGTTCCAAAATCGTTACCACCGTATTAACCGCCGCCTGCTCGAACCAGGGCTCGCAGCGGCTTTCGAGCACGGCAATAATCTTGAAATTCTCCAAGAAAAAGCCCTGCAAGGCGTGCCCGTAACCTACATCCAGCCAGGCATTCGAGGTGACAATGCCCATCCGCCCGCCCGGTTTGAGAAAAGCCGCTGCATGCCAGAAAAGAGAAATGTACAAGTCGGCAAAAGTTGAGATTACCGGCTGGGCTTTGGGGATAAATGCACTTACATCCTTCCCTTGCTCTAGTAGAGCGCGATGCTGGCGTTTGTCGATCTCGGAATCAAAGGTAAATCCAGCTGGGTATCCTTGGAACCAATCTTCCGCTAGGCGACGGGCGATTTTTTCGGAATATCCCTTTTCGCGCTGTTCAATCCGATCGGCGCTGATATAAGGGAAGTTACCTACTATCGCATCAAATTGAGGGATAGGAACCATCAGATTGGATTCCTGCCCTTCGAGTGGCATGCCAGACTCAGACGAATTGTGCTTCAGCGGGGGAAAACGGTAAGAACCACCGGGTATTACGTTGAAAAAATCTTCATTCAAAATCCGGGGAAAGTTATTTGGAGTACCCACCTTCTGACGGAACAGGTTGATAGTGGCAAGCTCAGCGGGGAATGGCGCGATATCTATGCCCCATAATTGACTCAGTTGCTGGTTGTGATCGTACAATCCTAAGGCGGTGCGCTTGCGATCATAGGCGCGGATCAAAAATGTGCCTGTGCCGCAGGTGGCATCCATGAGAACATCGGTTGCATAACGAACGCAAAAGGCGATGATCAGATCCACCAGGTTCTCCGGTGTGAAGAACTGTCCGAGCGCGTGCCTATCATCGGGTGGAATCAGCCGCTCGAACACCGCCCCGACAACATCTTGCGGCAGGTGGGCAAAATCACGCGTGTTCAATACCCCCACCAGTTCGCGCAGTTCGGCCGAAGCTTCGCCCGGGAAAGGTAGGCGGTCAACCACATCCTGACGGAAGACTGCGTGATAGTCGATTTTGTGCGCCTCGGCAAAACAGGCATCCAGGCGCGGCATTACCTGGGATGTGTCCAGTCCTTCCATATTCATTTCGGGGAGGTGGGGTAGGGCACGCCGCAGGCTCTGATAAAAAATGATTTTTCCCAATAAGCGATAAATTGACTGGCGCACCACCGCCTCGGCAAAATCAGGGGAACGCAAATCTGCCGGAATACCTTGTTTGATTGCCCAAGTGACGACTTCCTCAGCAAACTGAGGCGCAATCCCAAACTGGGTAATAAGTGCGCTCTCGACAGAAGGTTTGAGTGTTGCCACAGCGCGCGTTAATCTGTCAACAAAATAATCGGCATCCGGCTCGATCAGATCAAGTTGTCCATCACGATGCAAAGAAAGCAAATCAGCGGTGAGTTTCCCCGCCAGGTTGGTTAGCGCCAGGCGCTCCGGCGGTGTTAACGGCTCTGAAGAACCGGAAAGCATCTGCACCGGAGCGTAACGGCGCAGCACTTCTCCTTGCTCGCTATCCCCGCGCGGAGTGACCTGGATAATAGTCTCACGTTGATTGGAAAGAACAAGATAGCGCGTCTTGCGGGCACGCGCCCGGCGGGCAACGAACTGCACTAAGCCGGCAGTCTGAATGGCATTCTCGGGTGTGGTCAGCCCAAGAATTGCAAGCGCTTCATCCCCAAAAAGCACACTCAGAATAGCTAGCCCACCCGTTAACCCTGTTGTAGAAGCAGACACCAACGGCTCAGCAGTTTTCAGCCTGCCATCAGTTTCAACCTGGATCTGAAAGATCTTCAGAATTTCTTCGATGCGTGATTTGGAAGGCATGGCAATCTATATTCTCAATGCATTTACCGTGTGGAATCGTCAATGAATTTGGCATGGGCCAGTGTTCCCAACCTGTCTACGGTAAAGCGGACTTTGTATGGATTGGCTTTTTGATAGGCAATGAGTGCTTCGCGAGCTGTGGCGATCTCCATAACCTTCTTATCGTTTACCAGAGCCTTGATACCTGCCAACAATGCTATTTCTTCAATCGGCGCGTAGCCGTTTGAACTTGATATGGTTTTCCAATTAACTTGCAAACGGGGAACAATGTCTTCGTTAGAAAGAACATCTGCCTGTATTCCTTGAACAGACGCCATTGTGGAAAAGAAACGTTGATGTAAGAAATCTCCTATCGCAGTGCTATCCTCATCACCGGTCAATGAGTCTGCCAACACCTTACCCGCGACAGAAAAAGTATATTCGTACCGTAAAGGATTTACTTTTTGTAAAATCCCTAAATCAACGATGGGTTCAATTCTAACGCGGGCATTTTCTTCCCGTGCTGAGACACTTGTGTAATCCTGCACGTTTAGCTGAAGGGCAATATTGTCTGCAGATTTTGCTAGCGATTCAAGCCTTTTTCTTAAATCTACAGGGATCATTTTGTTCTTATAATGAGATATTACATTTCTAATAATTGAGGGTAGTAAATCGCCTGCATCTCTTTCCGAAAAAGGTATTAGAGAGCTTGAAAGTAATTTCTTCCATAAGGGAATTAGGATTTCGCCATCATTTTCCAAGAACGAATAAATCAGAAGCAGACGCTGTTCTAACGAAAGGAAGAAAGGATTGGAATCTGGTAAGTATTCTATGAAGGCTTGTTGTTCTTGTTCAGGAATCAGGTGCAGAAAAGAAAATGCTCTCGTGGTGGTTGAATAAGTTCCTGGACGAACAAGTCCTAGATTCATTCCCAACTGGGGATACTTACGCCAATCTTCTTTGACTAACCTACCCACCTGAGATGGCAATTTAGGGTCTGAAAGGTATAAGTCCTGCAATTCAAGTAACAAGAATGGAGCATCACCTCCATTCTTTAGCCAAGCATTCGTTTGGTTTTTGATCGAAGTATAGGAATTTCCGCCCAAACGAGCTTTTATATATGTTGCTAAATTCTCATCAATTTGGAAACGCACCTTCTTTAGTACAACATCAAGTAAATCATTTCCAAGGCTTTCCAAATTCGAAGTTGGTGTGGTACCGACGCGTTTAATCAAGCGTTTTAAATAGCCAATTCTTTGCATCCGCAACGAGGCATTGTCAAAAACGCGCAGAACTACCACTAAAAACCTCCATGGACACTAATACGTGGGCGAATATCGAGAATGGCTGAACGTTCGGATTCGGTATTTGATACTAAGGCCTGGCCAACATCCAGGCTCCTTAATAGCTCATCCAGACCGAGTGTACGCCCTGCGTACACCACTTCCTCAGGCATATTGGACTTGAGATTACGCCGAACATAATCAATATCCCCTTGCACAGTTAACTTGTGAGTAATTAGAGTATCTACTTGCGAAAGTAAGCGGTTATCAATGGCGGTTGGTTGTTGCGTTGCCACCATGAATGATAACCCATAATTTCGCCCTTCGCGTACGTAGCGAATTAACATTTCGCCTGCAGTAGTTTTTTTATCAGATGGCAAAATATTCTGCGCCTCATCCAATGCAATCCATGTTGGTGGAACAGATGCCGCTAATTTCTCTTTGATTCGTTGACGCTCCTCGTCCTTTAAGTCTGGACGAATGACCAGATGCTTCTCCATCTCCGATGCTACCATGCGCTCATCCATCAAACGGCGAACCAGAGCACTCAAGATCACCAGGCGTAATGGTCCCGACATGCGGCTCATTACCAGCACGTTCATGCGCCCAGCTACGAGCATCTCAGAAAGTGGCGTCCCCTGGTCATCGAACAACGGATTGCGGTAATAGGTGGTCAACTGCTGGATAATCGCCCGTTGCGTCTCAGGTTGGTAGCTTTCACTAAGTTCTACATCGTACTTAATACAATTGATTAAATCCTCAATGGAATAAGCAGTTTTGGCTGGTTGAGTTCCTTTATTTCCCTTCCAACCTTCCAAAGTAACTTTTATATAAGCGTCATTGAGTAACTGCCCCATGCGATCCTGGTAAATATTCAGATCCAATAGATAGCCCCAATCGTCGGCGGTAAAGTCGCAGGTGCGAATGGCAAATTCTTTATGGCTGGCTGGCGTTGCTTGGGTACGTGTTCCTTTTGGAATCCACACCTGTACATCTAATTCCTCCGATTTGAGGTTCCACCCTCGCCAGGTCGCTCGCTGCGATTTGAGAATTTCGCTATCCATCGCACTTTCCAAGCCAATGTCAGTCCACTGGAATATCCCCAATGTATCTAGTAAAAGGATAGCTTCATCGCGTCGAATTTGTGAGATGCAAGTTTCTGCCTGCCGGGTGCAAAGCCCTTCGAGCATGGAACCCATGGTATAGGATTTGCCCGAACCGCGCTTGCCAAAAATGGCAACCACATGCGGGTGAGAAACATCAAAACGCACATCGGTTAGTGCGCCTGTCTCCGCCAGGCGTCCCAAATAAATCCAGTCCGATTCTTTTCCTTCCGGAACGCCAACAGTGACAAGATTGCGTATGGTAAAACGGGGTTTGACAGTGAACTTTTTCACAGCGAGCCTTTCAGAGGGTTACTGGAATATATAAGGAGCAACGTTATCTACAATGGTTTGATCGATCAAGGACTTTTTTTCATCCCAGGCCTGTATGGAGCATTCATTAATTGCATTAATGATATTTCTGGGCAATGCACGAGTAATGTCTTGTGTTGCATAATCTGCGAGTTGCTCTAAAGCTGTTTGATCAAACGGGAAAGTTCCCGGCTTGGAATCCAGCTTTTCCTGAGAGATACGCGCCTTGACTTTCGTTGCATCCGTCAAGTTGTTTAAGAGTTCCTCAATGAAATTTTTTACATCCGAAACTGCAGGCAGAGGCGGAATATCTACAAAATTCTGGTTGCCGATCCTGCTCATTACATCACTACGCCGTAAAACTTCAGGAGCATCATCAGTCACATCGGCTTTGAAACCTATTAAGAAGCCAACAAAGGAATTCTTTTTCTCAGCAAGATTGCGTACATAAAGGTGTATGGATTCGGCGGCATCCCCTGCACGGACATTCTGAAGCGACTCCATCTCATCGATCAGGAAAATAAGCATTTCATTCACTTTTTTCGCAAGATGGCCGACTGATACCAATGCCTCGGCCATATCCTTGGAGCCGGATTTATTCAGGTCAACAGTCAAGCCCAACTGATTCAAGTCCCTATCAACCATTCCCTGGCAAGTTAACCAACGCCATGCAGCAAACGAAGCTTCACCAGGTGCACGCAGTTCGCGCAACGCGACTGCTACATTCGGATCGTTTGTCACTTGGCTCAATGCCGCATCCAGATCTGGAGATGTCTCGAATAGTTTTTTTACCCAGCCGGATACAACATCTTTTCCAAGTGCTTGCATCAATTGCATGTGTAAGTTCGATGCCTTGGATCTTTCCTGCATTTCCACGGGCACATAAACTAAGTGGGGTTTGGCGCCATCAACTGGCTCCATTTCCTTACCGAGGAAATGATACAAATAGAATAATGTTTGTGTTTTTCCTGAACCATAAGGCCCATAAATCATCATCTTCGGCACGCCAGGATCGATAAAGGCATGCCGCAATTGTTTCTGCAATCTCACCTTGGTATCATGTCGCCCAAAATAATATTGGGCATCCGATATATTAATTTGAGCATCAATTGTGAAATTTGACCGATTATTGAGACAAAACCAGTTGCTGAAGTTCTCCATGTTTGCTCTCCTTATTTCTGAATCTTTTTTACAAGTTTGCTTACAACCCTGATATCATGACTTCCCCATTGATAAAGTTTGTTTATGATATTCTTCCCATCTCCACGACCGAGAATCATCATCCCTAATTCTAGATTGTATTTTATGCCGCCTGAAGTTAAATTTCCTGAGCCAAAAAAAGCGAAACTCTCATCCAGTTCTCGCCCCCAGGAAATATAAAGCTTAGCATGTATTTCTGGGTTATATCTGATTTCCACACAAGAAAATTTTTGCAGTAGTTCGATTCCTTTTAATTGATACTCCGCTTCCGGCTTTCTGGTTACTACATATACACGAGTATGATCTCGTTTTGCCCTTTTGAGTACATCGGTAAGTTCATATGGTTCACCCTCAAAAGTGCTTATGAAAGGACTTACCAAAACTAAGGATTGCGCTTTTAGGGATCCCAACATATATCGGTTGATAAATTGCTGAACCGTATTTTTGGTATAAACTTTTATATATGGTGGTTCTTTTGTTTGCCTTTTATCTTTGATTTCATCTTTTGGAACCGCTTGTAAGATTGATTTATCAACGCCGGCTTCAATGATTGTTTCAATCCCACCATTTTCATGAAGAGCATTGAGATCGTAGCTACTTTGTGATCCCGCGCTAATACCCATGAGATAAGTATACAATAAATTCAATTATCCGACGCATTTTTGGGAAGATATTCCCCCATTTTTATCAGTTTTATGCATGAATCTACCATCAACCCCTCGTACAAGAGGGGTTG
>Ga0182027_10007146_pt1 | contig 16542 bp, 21 predicted proteins | sample 712E1DmetaG_FD_121300 | JGI IMG/M metagenome (GOLD analysis project Ga0182027, IMG submission 121300) | Permafrost microbial communities from Stordalen Mire, Sweden - 712E1D metaG (Illumina Assembly) | ecosystem: Environmental > Terrestrial > Soil > Wetlands > Permafrost | place: Sweden... | reverse complement strand
CCTGCGTCTTTTGCCATATCAACGGAAATCTCGCCTGTGTAAGCTCCTGAAGCTTCCCAGTGGCAATTTTGAGCTGCTGTTGCTACAAGCGGTCTGCACTTGGCGCATCTCATGCTCTCAACTGCCGCAAGCGATGTAAATGTAGGTGCTACAACGATTGTAGGTAATTGTTCTTTTGTAAAATTTTCTGCAAAATAAGCAATCCCTAAAAACAAGTCTTTAGCTTCTTGTTGAGTTTTGTTCATTTTCCAGTTTCCCGCAATAATTGGTTTTCTTGACATAATATTTCTCCTTATTTAATTAATATTTACTCGGTTAGTGTAGAATAAACATATTGATTTTACAATAATTTTATTCTTGATAAGATTAATTTATGACAAAAGATGCACAATTCTACATAATCCCAACACCAATCGGGAATTTAAAAGATATAACTTTAAGAGCAATTGAAATTTTAAAATCGGTTGATATAATTGCCTGTGAGGATTCGCGCGTTACGCAAAAATTGCTTAATCACTATGACATAAAAACAAAAACGATTTCTTATCATAAATATAACGAGAAAGAGAGAGTTCAAAAGTTTTTGAGCTTGTTGAATGAAGGAAAAACGATTGCTTTGGTTTCCGATGCCGGAACCCCGATGATTTGTGACCCGGGTGCGGTTTTACTTGAAGAACTGAAGAAAAATAATATTAAAGTAAGCGCGCTTGCAGGAGCGAGCGCGCTTACAACATTTTTATCGCAAGTCCCTCGAAATAGCGAAGACTTTGCTTTCGTTGGCTTTTTGCCAAAAACAGAGAGGCAAATTTTTGCAATATTGCAAAAATTTGCCCACACAAATCTTGTATTTTATGAATCTCCAAATCGTCTTTTAAAAACTTTGGCTTATATTGAGGAATTTAGCGGGCATGCAAAAGTTGCAGTCGGACGTGAATTAACAAAAATTTTTGAAGAAATTGTTGTCGATGAAGTTAAAAACATAATTGAATATTACAAAAACAACGTTTTAAAAGGTGAATTGGTTGTTATGGTTTATAAAAAAGAAGATGTTGAATTTTCTCAAAGCGAAATTAAAGAAAAAATTAATTTGTTGAAAAAGAAGAGTTTTAGCACCAAAGACATTTCAACAATCTTGGCGGATTTGTACGGTTTAAACAAAAACGATGTTTATAAATTGACACTATAAACGTCATCCTGAACTTATTTCAGGATCTCATTAGCGTACGACTATGCGATGCTGAAATAAATTCAGCATGACGTAAAGGTTACAACGGAACATAACCCGAGTAAACCAAGCTCGCCCAGCTTTCAAAGTAACTTATTTGGCTGGCACTTCCCGTTTTTATATAAACCTTTGTTTGATGTTGCGGCGGAAGCTGTATTGCTTTGCTTATTGCAGCTTGAATTATGTCAGGGTGAGTGACAATTATAATTCTGTTGCCACTATTTTCGTCAACAATTTTTTTAATAATTTTAGAAATTCTTTTATTAAAATCTAAAATGGCTTCACCACTATCAGGGCAGAAAGAGCAAGGATTTTCGTGTAATCGTTCAAGCATTTGCGGGTATTTTTCTTTAATATCATCATAGGTTAAACCGCTCCAAGCGCCACATTTCCTGGAGGTTAATCCTTCTAAAATGTCAAAATCTTTTTTGAAAACTTTTGAAATCAGTTGCGCGCTTTGAATTGCCCTAAGCGAAGAACTCGTATAGATTTTGTCATTTTTAATCGTACGTTTTTTCAGCCATTCGCAGATTTTTTCGATTTCTTCCTCTCCGGCATCATTTAACGGCGGATAATTTTCATTATCCGAAATACGATTTTCTTCCGAGTGTATAGTTGCACCGTGGCTAATAAATGTAATTTTGCATTTTCTGTTAAACATACTGATATCATACTATTTTTCGTTGAACATTACAAATATATTTAATTTTTGTTATAATTAGGGGTAAATATATAAACATAAAACAAACACGTCATCCTGAACTCGTTTCAGGATCTCATAAGCGAGCGACTATGCGATGCTGAAATAAATTCAGCATGACGTGAGAAGAGGTAAAAAAAAATGATAGCAAAAGCATTTAAATTCGGAGATGATATTTCAACAGACCATATAGCACCGGGAAGGTTATTCCACTTGCGCTCTAATTTAGAGGAGTTTGCAAAACATGTCTTAGAAGACGCTGACCCTGATTTTGCAAGCAGTATGCAAAAAGGCGATTTTGTTGTTGCGGGGAATAATTTCGGGCTTGGTTCATCCCGTGAGCATGCGCCGCAGATTATTAAAATTTCAGGGGTTCAGGCTGTGCTAGCAAAATCTTTTGCGAGGATTTTTTACAGAAATGCGATTAATATCGGGCTTTTAGCAATTGAGTGTGACACTGATTTAATTGCGGCAGCGGATGAGCTTGAACTTGATTTAAAAAACGGCGTTGTAAAAAACCTTACCCAAAAATCTGAAATAACATTTGCCCCACTTCCTGATGTTATGATTAAACTGCTTAATGACGGCGGACTTGTAGAGCATGTTAAAAAGTATGGGGATTTTAATTTGGTTGAATAGAAAGGTTATAGGGTGATAAGTTAAAATTTTGCGAAGCAAAATTTCTCTTTTCCCTTTTCCCTCTTTCCTTTTCCCTTAATTGTTAAAATACTTAAAGTTTCTTCTGATTAAGCGGGTTTGAAGTTGACAATTGATTTTGCTTGTTGTTAGATATTATTTATACATTAGCTATGCAGGAAATAGGTAATAGGCAATAGGAAATAGAAATTTAATAGTCTTTTCCCTTTTTCCTTTCCCCTTTTCCCTTAACAAAAGGAGCAAAAATGCCAACAATTAGTCAATTGGTGCGTAAAGAGCGCAAAAAATTAATAGACAAAACAAAATCACCCGCTTTGATGGAATGTCCTCAAAGACGCGGGGTTTGTACAAGAGTTTACACAACAACACCTAAAAAACCTAACTCAGCGTTGAGAAAAGTTGCAAGGGTTAGACTTACCAACGGGTTTGAAGTTACTTCATACATCCCGGGTATCGGTCACAATCTTCAAGAGCACTCCGTTGTTTTAATCAGAGGCGGAAGGGTTAAAGACTTACCGGGGGTAAGATACCACATCGTTAGAGGTACGCTTGACACTGCCGGTGTTGCAAACAGATCTAAAAGCCGTTCTAAATACGGTGCCAAGAAGGCAAAAGCAAAGAAGTAAATAGGTAATAGTAAATAGGTAATAGAGGCTTGAAAATCTATTTCCTATTTCCAATTTCCTATCCCCTTAAATATTAAGTCCTGAGTAGTGTACTCAGTAAGACATGAGAAAGGAAACAAAAAATGTCAAGACGTTCAAAACCGGAAAAAAGAATACCTTCAGCCGATCCTATCTACAACAGTGTGGATATTTCAAAATTTATTAACAGAATTATGCGCAGAGGCAAAAAATCAATAGCTGAAAAGATTTTCTATTCTACAATGGAAAAAATTAGTGAAAAAACAAATGAAAAACCGATTGAAACTTTTCAAAAAGCTTTATCAAACGCAACTCCCCTGTTGGAAGTTAAAGCAAGAAGAATCGGCGGTTCTACATATCAAGTTCCAATCGAAGTTAAACCAGACAGAGGTTTTGCATTATCTTCTTCTTGGATTATTGAATCAGCTAAGAAAAGACACGGTAAATCATTTACCGATAAATTGACTTCAGAATTGATGGATGCTTCAAATGGTGTTGGTTCAGCTTGTAAAAAGCGTGAAGATACCCATAAAATGGCAGAAGCTAACAAAGCTTTCGCACATTACAGATATTAGTAAAGGGAAAAGGCAGGTAGGAAGTGCTTTTTCGACAGTAAATAAATAGAAAAGCGGCGGATTTCTTTCAGAAATCCGCCGCTTTTCTATTTATAAGCAATTTTCATATAAACAAATGTAACAAAATTACAATATAAAGAAATATTTATGGCACTATATAGTTTATATATATAGATGAATTTACATAATTAAAAGAGGATATTATTATGAGTGAAATTACAGTTGCTAAAGGTCAAACTTTATGGAGCTATGCAAAAATGCTATTAGGTCCGGGTGCCAGTAAGAAAGAAATATCACAGATGACCGATAAAATTGCAAATGATAATAATATAAAGAATAAAAATTCAATTTTTGCCGGACAAACATTAAAAGTAACTAATTCTTGTGAAATCCCTTTAGGTAATGACATACCGGATCCTTAAAGAGAACCGAATCTTAAAAATGTTGTAAAACTTCTAAGATTTTACCCAATCGCTACCCAGAGTGCTTTTTTGGTGTATTTTGCAATGACCATTGCCAAAAAACCAAATAAAAGGTCGTACATAATTTTTGAGCCGCTTTGCGCTGAAATCCAGCCTAAGATGAAAGAAGAATTCTCTCTTTGAAGAGTTGCGATGAATAAAAAATATAGAATTCCTACAATGTGGATGGTCAGAATTCCTACTAGAGTCGCCTGTGCCATGTTTCGGTATGTCAGACCGCTTTTGAGGATGGAGCCTGCAAAGAAAATTGCAGGGATATATGCAAGAATATAGCCGAAACCGTATTGAAAAACGTATTCAAGCCCGCCACCAAGTGCAAAAACCGGTGCAAGGAAAAGTCCGACTAAAATATAAATTAATACAGAAGCAAGCCCGAATCTTCTTCCAAGGAGTGCTACAATAAACATAATCGCAGGAAGCTGCGGAATATATCTATAATGTTTTATAAAATGCTCCATTACGGAAGGGTTCTTAAAATCAGCTCCAAAGTAAGAAAAAGTATCCGGTGGAATAATAAAATGATTGAAATCAAATTGGGTAAAAGTTGCGATTACAATTAACAATGAACAAAGCCCAATTAAAACCAAAACACCGAGATTCAATCTTAACTGCTGGTTTTGGTATCGAAAGTTATTTAGTTGTTTCTCAATTCTCTTTGTCATTTTTCTCTTTCTTCAAGTTAACGCATCTTGCCTCATTGCGAGACTTCCAGTATCGGCTTAGCATAAAGTGTCCACCGAAGCAATCTTATAAACATGCGCAAGTGGGAAAGATTGCTTCGCACCCTCAACTAACTTTCATTTACAAACCTGACGGCTCGCAATGACGTAGTGGCGTAAGTTTTGAGAATTTTTCAATTACTTACAATTATTAAATCTTTCAATTTACTAATATTAGTTTCATACTGTAATTTAAATTTATCCCAAAAGATGTTTTCTGTCCACATTATTAAGGCATCTTCATTATTGTTTTGGTAATACCCTTTGCGAGTGCCGAGTGATTTAAATCCGTATTTTTCATACAAACCGATTGCGGCTAAATTGCTGGCTCTGACTTCTAAGGTTATGTATTTTATTTCGTTTTTATAGCAATCATTTATGATTTTATTAAGAAGCGCTTCGCCGATTTTTTTTCGCATGAGCTCGGGTTTAATTGCAATGGTTGTAATGTGTGCTTCATCAATGACTTGCCATGAACCTGCATAGCCGACTAAACTTCCATCCAAGTCAAACGCGCAATAATAATGTGCTAAATTATTTGCTAATTCCCCGTAAAAAGAGTCTTTTGACCAATGGTGCTCACCGTAAGCCTGTTCTTCAATTTTGAGAACATCCTCAATCTGACTCTTTTGCATTGGTTCTATTTTGATTTTCATCATAGTATTTTCCATAAGATAATTTTAGCATGAATTGATTTTTCATGGCATAATGAAAGGAGAAGAAATAGGGAATAGGTAATAGGAAATAGAAGAAATTTTGCGAAGCAAAATTCCAACCCATTCACTCCTTCAACCTTTCTATTTACCATTTCCTATTTCCTTTTTCACAACAACTCCCAAATTGAGGTTAAATGCAACTGGATTATTCGGATTTATTTGATACAGCGAGGAATTTTCACGCGGGGCTTTCTTATAACAATAAGTTAGGGCGTGCGTTAATGCCTTTGCGCTATTTTTTTGAGCTGACTTATCTTTGCAATTTGAATTGTCCTTATTGCTATGTCGGTGAGGAGCGTAAGAAAAACGAGCTTACAACTCAAGAGTGGTTTGACATAATCGAGCAGATTCCTTTTTATTCTTTTGTTACGCTTGTGGGAGGCGAGCCTCTTATAAGGAAAGATTTTATTGAGATTTTAGAAAAAACCGCCAAGAAAACTTTCACGAAATTAAATGTTGTAACTAACGGAATTTTAATAAATGATGAAATAATTGATGCTTTTATCAGAACAAAAATGATGCTTTTGTCTGTTTCTTTAGATGGTTACGGTGAAAACCATGACAAAAACAGGGGCAAAGAGGGTATTTTTGAAAAAACAATCACGAATCTGGAGAATTTAAATGCTCGCAAGGGTAAAAACGCAAAGCCGATGGTGGACATTAAAACAATTGTGCTTGCGGATAATTTGGACGATTTACCTAAATTATACAAATTATGTAATGACATGAATTTTGATTTTCTTTCGATTTCTTTTTTGAGAAATAATAATTTAAAACAAAATTCTTTTTTGAGAGAGGAGTTCGGTGAAGAGTTCTCTCAAAAATATCCGATACAACCTTATTTTGACATGGAACATTTTAAAGAAGTTTACAGAGAAATCGAATCAATGAAAGGGAAAGCCCAAATTCGCTGGTCGCCAAAATTCAGCAATAAAAACACCCTTGAACAAATCGAAAAATTTTTTGGTCATGATGAAAATAAACCGATTCAAGAAATTTATAAACCTTGTTTATACCCGTTTTCAAACATGATGATAAATCCGCAGGGAGATGTTTACCCTTGTTTGTCTTTAAAAATAGGGAATGTGCGCGAAAAAAGTTTAAAAGAAGTTTTTAACGAATCCAAAATGTGCTGTTTTAGAAAAAATTTAAAATATTCCAAAGTTTTTGAAGCATGCCAAATGTGCTGTGAACTCAAAGTAGATGTATAGATGTATAGATGTATGGATGTATGGCAATTAAAACAAGCCATACATCTATCCCTCCATTCATCCATACCTCCGCTTGTACGTAAAAATACTTACAGTGAATACACTACGTAGTTCTGCTGACTTTTCAAATTTGAATAATGGTTTATACTGAGATTGTAGGAACGGGATTAAATCCCTTCTTACAAAAACCATTGTATAGGCGTTATGGAATTTTGGTTTATGCATGGAGTTTGGTTAGTTAAGGTTCACACCCTCGATGGTAAAACTGTTTGCTAACTAAAAGGAAATTTTGTCGTGCGTTTTTTGAGAAAAGACCAAGGCACAAGTCCAACTTTGTAGAATTTTGGCTGGGGCAACCTGCCAAAATTCACCAAGATGCCACGATATTGGTTGGGTATCGGTCTAGAAAGAGTGTTTATGGGTTATGTTCATTGTTGTGCGGGGTTGAGGAAGTCAAAGACCTATTCGATTTCACCTGAGGAAAATTTTATGTTTGCGCAAATTGATTATTTAGCAGAATGTCCCGTTTGCGGACATTCGATAGCGCAGCTTACAAGAATTGATTTTGACAATAATGTTTCTGTTTGCCGTAAGGTTAATGATAAGGCAAGAAAGTTATTTGATAAAATTAAAAAATTGATTTTATTCGAAAAAAAAGAAGAAGGAGTCAGATTAGGAAGTTATTATTCAAATTTTTATCTTAATTACAACGAATTTGGTATTAAAAAGAGATGTTATTCAAATTTGAGTTCGCTAAAAATCGGACTGTTTGAAAATCGATAAAGTAAAAAGTAAAAGGTAAAAAGAAATTTACCTACCTTTTACCTTTCCCCTTTTCCCTGTTTACCCCCTATCCCAACACTAGACAGAAATGTCTTAAATTATCTTACTCTATTTCAAGGGGGGAACTCCCCCCTTTTTTCTTTCTTCCTTTAAAAAAGAAAATACATTAGACATAGTTTGATTTTAAAGTGTAGTATTAGATAACCGGCTGGTATTGAGAATATAAATAGATTTTTTTAAAAAAGGATTAACAATGAAGTTATCAAAAAGAGAGCTGGAAATTATTGAGCTGCTTAGTTATGGTTGTTCGGATAAAGAAATTGCCAGAAATTTGGAAATATCTGCAAGGACTGTTCAAACACATGTTACAAGGATTGTTATTAAGCTGAATGCGCGCAATCGGACAAACGCGGTTGCAAATTATATCAGGCAGCACTGTGTCGTAGTCGCTTAAATGGAGTAAATAGTAATGAAAAACATAATTATTCATTGGACAGCCGGTGGGCATGTCCCTACTTCCTATGAAAAAGAATTTTACCATTTTTTAGTGGACAGTTTAGGGAAAATAAATTTAGGGAGGTTTAAACCGGAAGCTAATTTAGTTTGCCGTCAAGGAATGTACGCGGCGCACACAGGCGGCGGGAATACAGGTTCAATCGGTGTTGCTTTATGCGCAATGGCGAATTTTAAGAACAAAAATGATGTTGGAGATTTTCCGATTACCAAAACCCAATTTGAAGCCGCAATGAAGCTTTGCGCTCAATTGGCAAAACAATATAATATTGACATTACACCCGATAATGTTATGACGCATTATGAATTCGGTCAAAAACATCCTGAAACGACCAGTTACGGGAAAATTGACATTATTTTTCTCCCGCCGTATCCATGGGTCAGTCAAGAGGATGTGGGGAGTTTTATCAGGTCAAAAATCAGATGGTATCAGGAAAATTAAGGAAAAGGTAAAAGGTAAAAGGTAAAAGGATTAGACAATTCTTTTTACTTTTTACTTTTTACTTTTTACTTTTTACTTTTTACCAAAACGTTAAGTGAGGAGCAAAATGCAAACATACTTCTACAATCTAGCTGGCGGCATTAATCAAAGCGCAAGTAAAACAGCTTTGGGGTTAGATACCAAGCAATTATATTGGGCAGATTCACAAAATATTGAAATTCTGCAAGGTTGCGGGTTAGTCAGACAAAAAGGAAATACCCTGTTGATGAATTTAACAGCGGAGGAGGAAATCATCGGGCTTCATCAACTAAAAGACGACTCCGAGTACGGCCTTTTGATTGCAACAAGCGCAGGGAAATTGTATGTTTACAATTCAAGCCAAACTTTAATTCAATTAAGCAAAACCATTGACGGGTCTGCACGTGTTAATTTCGTAGACTTTATGGACGGGGTAATTGTCGGAAGCAAAAAAGATGAGTTATTTTACATAAATAATGATAATGACTATGCTGCAGAAAGTTGCAACCTTGAAGATATTGATAATAATTACGTAAAATCCGATGTTATTTGTATGTATAATGGGCGTGTTTGGGTTGGCTCGGGAGCGACTTTATATTATTCGGCTTTGGGGACATATAACGATTTTACAACAGCTCAAGATGCAGGATATATTAATAACTTTTTTACAGATACCAATGATATTACCGCTTTAAAAACTTACAAAAATTATTTGGCGATTTATAAGGAAAATTCCGTTTATCTTTTATCGGGAATGAGTGAGGCGGATTTTGCAATAACTCCTTTTGCGGACAAAGGAACAGCATCATTCAGCGGCATTGTTAATGTCAACAATAAACAATATTTTGTTAATCAGGGTGTTTTTTCTATGGAGCAGGCTGGGCTTTTAAGCCAAATCCAGCTTGGCAATGAACTTTCCATAATGATAAAACCCGAATTTGAGAATTTTGACAAAACGCGTTTTGACGAAATTATTATATTGCAATATGAATCTAAAAATCAGATGTGGTTTTTTATTCCGTATAAAAATGATGAATATTTTCATACAATTTGGATATATAATTACGTAAATCAAGCTTGGTACAAGAGAATCCTTCCGCAGGATATAACTTCGGCTTGCGTATTTGGTGAATATATTTTAACGGCAGACATCTGCGGAAAAGTTTACAAGGAAGATTTCGGGAATACTTTTAACGGCAGTGCAATTGAATTTATGTGGAAATCTCCTTTTTTAGCAATAGGTGATTCCAGCGTAAGAAAAACTGTCGAGGTATTTTATTTTATATTGGATGAAACCTACGATAATAATTTTAATTTTTCTGTCTATAAAAATTATGATAGCGAAGATAAAGATGATGCCGATACAATTTATTCAATAAATTCAGATAATTTGGTCTGGGATGGAGATAATTTGTCATCATCGCTTAATACCTCCTGGAATTACGACTCAGATGACGGCAGCGATGCAATACATTATGCGCTTTGGGCAACAGGCGCCGATTCTATATATAAAGCAGAAATTTCCGAAGCAAATTATTCTGTTCAGCTTTGTGTTGAAGGAACATCCACAGATCAAAATGCCGCAATTATCGGGCTGGAATTTAATGAAGTTTATTTAGATGAGTAAAAGGTGAATGGTGAATAGTGAATGGTTAATAGAAAACCACTCACTACTCACTATTCACTATTCACTACTCACTGTACAAAAAAGAAAGGAACAAAAAAATGAGCGATCAAACAACAAACAATTATTCAGCGTTTATCCCTGAAATTTGGAGCCAAAAATTAAACACTATGTTGGCGAAAAACTGCGTTATGCTTCAATGTGTAAACAGAAATTATGAAGGCGAAATCAAAAATCAGGGCGATAGCGTTAGAATCATCACACCGGCTGAGGTAACTATTTCAACTGTAAGCGATAGTGCTATTACTTACAGCGAATTGGCGCCGAGCGAAACGGATTTGGTTATTGACCAAAAGAAATTCTTTGCATTTAAAATCAATGATGTTGCACAGGCACAGGCAAACCAAAGCATTATGGAAGCACATTTGCAAAACGCAAAAAATGCAATCGAAGAAGTGCAAGATAGTTATCTTTTAGGGCAGCATGCTTATGTTGATTCAAACAGCATCGTTGGTGAAACTACTGCAATTACGTTAGACAAAACAACAATTTATTCAAACTTTGTTGCACTTGCACTAAAACTTAAAAACGCAAATGCACTTTCAAACAATCAAAAACCATGGGTTGTTATTAATCCGACAATTGAGTCTTATTTGCTTCAAAGTACTGAGTTTATCGGTGCAAACAATGTAGCGGATGAAACTTTAAGAGACGGTGCTATCGGTAGAATTGCAGGCATGGATGTATTGGTAAGTACAAACTTAACAGCTACAGACAGTAAGTTCTATGTTCTTGCAGGAACAAACGAAGCCATCACTTTCGCTTCTCAATTATCAAAAATCGAAAGCTTAAGAGATAAAGACAGTTTCTCTGATCTTGTTAGAGGCTTATACTTGTATGGTGCAAAAACAGTACAGCCAAGTGCATTGGCTAAAATGATAGTTACGGCAGTATAAAAGGGAAAAGGAAAAAGGGAAAAGGGAAAAGTATTTCAACTCTTTTCCCCTTTCCCATTTCCCCTTTTCCTTCACAGAAAGGATTATTATGTTTAATAATTTGAAACAAACAATAACAGAACTGGCTTATGCCGCAGTTAATATGGCGGAAGAAACTTTGACAAGTTCAACAGGGCAAGAGAAAAAAACAGCAGCAATCGAATATATTTTATCAATGCTTCCGATTGTATCCCCATTCAAAGGTATAATCGCTGTTGTTTTATCAAAGTTTATTGATGAAGCTGTAGAAAAGGCAGTTCAGTACATGAAAAAGGTTACTGTACAAGAGTAGACATCTTGGTGGCTCGCGATTAACGGCATTCAGGCAAAAATGCGATTTTGCCTTGGAATGCCTCAGCTCGCCATCCGCAATTTGTTTTTTCTCACTTGTACAGTAACCGACCTTACAAAAGTGAGAAGGGCTAAATCGGTACGAGGAGTGCCGTTTAGCCCTTCGATACTAGACGTATAAAGACTTTGCAAAAGGACATTTTTGTAAAAAATGGACTTGTGCATTAGTCTTTAAAAAGTGTAAAAACTTCGGAGGCATAAATGGAAAAAGATATAAAAAGTTCATCTCAAGTGGAAGAAGCACAAAACGAACCTTCTTCCACAGCCGATAGCCAAGAATTACAGACATCTGATTCAAAAGCTCAAAATGATGGCGCAACTCAGGCAAAAGAGGATTTAAGTTCTGAAAACGAGTTAAAACCAGCAGATAAATCCCCTAAAATGTTTGATAGCAAAATTGATAAAGACCTTCATGACAAAATTCTTGAAAAACTTGATATAAAACCAAAAAATGATACGCAAGATATTCAAGAAAAAACTATACAGGAACAACCAAAACCTGATGCTAATCTTAATGATGCAGAAAGAATTAAGACTAAAATTCAGGTGGAACAGGCTATTTCACAGGATTTTGCAAAAATACAGAAACTTGTGGAATCCGGTTTAATCAACTCCGCACAAGGACAAAATTTAAAAAAACAAGTACTGAAAAAAGCGTTTGATATGTTAGTACAAACGGAGAAGGCTAAACGAGCTTTACCACAAACATTAGAGAAAAGCGGGCAGCTAAATAATCCTGTAAATAAAAATAAAGTTTCCGAGAAGGCTTTTGAAGAATTTGGCAAAAGTAATCCCGATTTCTTTACTTCCGATGGGAGAAAAGAAGTCTTGAATTACTTAAAATCGAATGATGTAGTTATTGGAAAAGATGAACTTAATCAAATATCAGGAATAATTAGAACTGTTGAAAAAGCAGCGATTGACAGATATTTACAAAATGCGGCACACGAGAAGACCTTGAAAGATTCAAACGAAACCGCAAAGCAAAGATTGACTGCAAATGCCCAGAAATCAGGTTTGAGCGGTAATCTTTCAAGAACCTTTACTCGTGAGCAAATCGGCAAAATGTCCAGTGCGGAATTCGCAAAATATGAATCCATGATTATGGAACAACTGAAAAAAGGACAAATAAAGTGAAATGTGAAACGTGAAATGTGAAAGGAAAGTTGAAAGGTCGAACGGTCGAATGATTTAAAGGTTGAACTTTAGCTTTGCAAAATTTCTTCTCTTTATTCTTTACTCTTCACTTCTTTTCACGTTTCACATTTCACATTTCACCTAAAAAGGAGTTAAAATGAACTATTTTGAACTAATTAATAAATGTCTGATTGAACTGAATTACAAAACTTGTAGCGAGTTTACTGATTTGGTTAAAAACGATCATGAAAAAATTAAAAGTATTTTAAATATTATAAATGCCGAAGTTTGCGGTTTTGATAATTGGAATTTTCTGTTGCGAAAAATGCAAATAGAATTACCTAAAAATACAGGTGAAATTTTAAACACAATCGAAGGCAGAATACATTCACTGTACATAGATAATATAAAATATCAATTTTATGATGATTTTGAGAAGTTTTTGTTAAATAATCAGCCGGTAAGTAGTTATTCGGTTTTTAATGATAAACTCCTGCTGCCGATTTTTGACACGAATAAAACCATAGATGTCATTTATTATACAAGTAATTTTGCCCAAGATGCGCAAGGGTATGACATCACTTCAATGAGTGATGAAACAGATTCATCGGCTATTCCCATGCCTTTTGTTGAGCCGATATTGGTTTACGGAACTTGCATGAGGCTAAAAGGAAATACCGAATACAGTAAATTCTCATACTGGTATGGCATGTACAAAGATTCACTTGCCAACATGCGTGCCAAAATAGGCGCAAACGCCTTTGATGCGCCTAGTATAAAGATTTCAAGACAATGAAATGATAAATGATAAATGATAAATGGATTCTCTTTAATTACTTAAAATCAAAAAAGATAGTAGCAAAGGAGATGCGAGCGGGCTTGTCTTGAATTTTAAAGGGAGACAGCGCGCCAATCAGCGAGTGCATTTAAACTAGTAAGCCGCCACTGCAAAGAACTAGTAGCCATTTGAAAAAACGGGTATAGGCGATCCCAGAAGGATTTCGTGTAATGGTAGAAAGAAAAAACAGAGAGTCCAGAATCAGTCACTAAAAACAGGCAAGTCAGATGAAAGGAAATATCAAAACATGCCCTTTTAAATCTTAGTTCCCCAATATCTGTCCCCCCTGTTAAGATTTTACACTAGCCGAAATATAAATAGCATGACTATTATATAATTTTTTTTCAAAAAACACAAACAATTATAAGAAATGTAAAATGAAAAACTTAACAAAACAAAATAAAATATTCGTTTCAGAGTACATAAAATCGCTTGACGCCGAGCTTTCAGCGAAAAACGCAGGGTATGAAGAAAAGGAAATAAAAATTGTTACAGAAATATTATTATATGACAATTTAATAATTCAGGAGATAAAATACCAACTTAAAAAGCAGATTAATTCCCTAAAGGTTCACAAGGGTTATGTAGTTCAAAAGTTTTTGGAAATAGCTGAATTCTCTTTGGAAGAAGAGGAAATACTTGACAAAGAAGGTGGCTATACCGGCAAAAAGAAGCTTCGCGATGCGGCGGTTGGTTTGAGAGCACTTGAATATTTGTGTAAATATTTAGGTTTCAGCTCCAAATCCGACGATGAAGGCATGCCCGAAACAAAGATTATAACGATTAATAATTTGGACGATGAAAAGATTTAGGGAATAGGAAATAGGTAATAGAATGAAAAAATCTATTTCCTATTTCCTTTAAACAAGGAGTAAACAAAAATGAAAAAACATTTAAACGACTACGAACAAAGACTTTTAAACCATGCCTCTCTTGATGAACTTATAAAGATGAAAATGGAGAAAGAGTTACAAGCCGAGATTGATAAATTAAAAGAAATCCCTAAAAAACAAATTATAACTGATATTTCAAAAGTTCCTCGTGAATTAATTTTCAGCAAAAAAGCTGTTTATAAAATATTTAACCGTATAAACAAAACGGAAACTTATTTAAACGGCTTGCAGGCAGAGGCGATGTTGGGTGTTCAAAATGCGATAAGAGAAAAAATTCGCTCAGGTCAGCTGGATGTGTTCTCAACCGATACCGCGTATGTGAAGTTTGAAAAGATAGAAATATAGGTGATTTATACAATAAGGGATTGCATTATTTTTAAAATATGTAATAATATAAGTAAGAAGTAAGATTTATTTTTTATTTATATTATTAAAAAGTTCCTCTCTGGTGAAAAGTACTCAAGGAGTCCTTCTTTGTTGATAGCCGGAGAGGTCATTTTTTAGTAATAATATTTATTACCATTTTTAAATATTTCAAACTCACTTTTTATGAAAGGTTTTATTTGTTCATAAAATAATGTGTCGTTTCTTTCCCATTTTCTGAACATTGCCCAGTTGCAATAATCTACTATCTGTAAGGCTAAATGAGAACAAGAATTATGGTGCATTATTCGAAAGTTTTTACCTTTAGGTTCAATTTGCTTAAGAGCTTGTTTTAGTATTTTTTCTATAGTTTTTCTTTTTTTGTTTATCGGTATCGTATCAGTAATAACAATAACTTCTTCAGATTTATCTATAAAATCTGTATTTAGTACAAAATTAAGAAGATACCCCATCATTCTTGTGTAAAAATCTTTCTCGTTTTGTAAACCTGTGTAAGTTTTTCTTTTTTCAATAATTATACTATCAATCCTAACATCACTTTTGGCAAGATTTTTTTCTAATATGTCAAAGACACTTTTTCTTACTCTGACATTATCTTCGCAGCAATGAAAGCTTTCAATATCTAATCCCCGTTCTATTAATGCATATTTTAGGTTATATAAATCAGAGTATAAATTATCCCAATTTCTAGACAAAGTCATAGTTGTCAGTATAAAATATTTTGTGCCTTTTGTTGAAAAATCAAAATTACCAGCTTCATCAAGGAAAATATATAAATGTTTATTGCTCATAATATAAATTTTACTACAAAGATATAATAAGAAATTAAATCCAAAAAAAAGCGGTCAATTGACCGCTAGCCTTCACTTTTACATAAATAAATTACTTATTTAGCCTAAAACTATTTTTAAAAATTCGTGTACAAACAATACAAAGAACATCATAAATACGAAAATTGCTAATGCTTTTTGAATATCCGCAAACAAGAATTCTCTTTTATTTTTTTTGTGATCTTTAATTGCTTCAAATTCATCTGTATATGGTTTAACCGGTAATTGTTTTTCAATTTCGTCCAAAACTTTTGAGAATTTTATCTTGATAAGAAAGTTATATGAATCCACATTTATCCACCATAAAGTACAGATTGCCATCCCCGCACCGCTGAAAATCATTGAGGAAGTCATTCCGTAAACAAAAGTCAGACCTTTTGTCAAAAACATTGTTACTAGAAGAGCAAGGATTAAAAACAAATAAAATTTATTTGTCATAAAACTTCTATTTATAAATTCTTCTTTTTGCTCTGAATAAAGCTTGTATTGTTGAAAAATAATTTCTTCTGATGTCATATACCACCAACCTTTCGTTAAGAGTAATTGTATAGTTTTATTAATAAAAAGTCAAGGGGTAAGTGCAAAGTGCAAAGTGCAAAGTGCAAAAGGTAAATAAAATTATGAGTAAATTTATAAAAATAATAATAAATAGAAAACGTAAAGAATTTAAAAATATTCAGTATTTGCCCCAGATAATCAGCTTGTATGAACGATTTTCAAAATATTTGCATGACGATTATTTCCTTCAGAAACAAAAAACTGCAATTGATGCGGTGATTGATTTGGCGGAAAGAACGAGCCCTTT
>Ga0182027_10007145_pt1 | contig 16545 bp, 9 predicted proteins | sample 712E1DmetaG_FD_121300 | JGI IMG/M metagenome (GOLD analysis project Ga0182027, IMG submission 121300) | Permafrost microbial communities from Stordalen Mire, Sweden - 712E1D metaG (Illumina Assembly) | ecosystem: Environmental > Terrestrial > Soil > Wetlands > Permafrost | place: Sweden... | reverse complement strand
GAAGCTCCACTCGTCTCGCGCTCACAGGCATCGAGCGAATTTCTGCAATCCGGACACCGCCTGGGCCTGCGCCATCTGTTGACGTTGTTTTGGCCGGAGGCCCTGGGTACCCCGCTCGACGGGAGTTATCTCGGCGGCGAGATATGGGAAGACAATGCCTACGTTGGGCTGCTGCCGCTCCTGCTCGCCGGGACGGGTGCGTATCTGGCGTGGCGTCGGCCCACAACCCAGTTTCTGATCACCGGATTTCTCTTGTCACTGTTGTTTGCTCTCGACACGCCGCTACAGCGATTGACCTATAGCTTGCCCATCGTCTCGTTATTTCGTTCGCCAGCGCGAATGCTTTTCCTCACTGCGTTCTTTGGCATCGTGTTGGCGGGAGTGGGCTTCGACGCGTTCATTGAACGGCTGCGCGGCCGATGGACGCGTTTGTCACATGTTGTTCCCGCAATTCTGGTCCTGCTGCAGGCGAGCGAGGGCGTCGTCTATGCACGTCGCTATCTCGACGCCAAACCGCTCTCTTACTTTCAGCCATCCACGCCAAGCGCGCGGCTGTTGGCGCGGGATCTGTCGCTGTTTCGCGTGGCGCCCGTGGGCCGTTTTGCGCTGGCCTACGGATCGGCCGCCGGCCACGGACTGCAGCTCATCACGGGCTACGAGCCATACAACCTGCGCCGGTATCAACAGTACATGGATCTGCTGCAATTCGGGAAGATTCGCCGCGGCGATGCCGTGGTGTGGACCGATCTCATGCAGGTGAGACGCTGGGATCTTCTCGACGGCCTGAACGTGAAGTACCTCCTTTCGTCCGAGCCATTGCCCTTGCCCGCGGAGCGTTTCGAGCTGCTGGAGCGGTTCCAGCACGAGTCGGTATTCGTCTTTTACCAGGGCATGCGACAAACCGACGTCTTCGTCTACCGCAGCCGTACGGTGCGGCCACGGGCCTACTTCGCGGACAAGATGCTGGTTGTGCCGGATTCCTCGTCGGCGCAAGCCGAGCTGGCGATACGTTCTACCGAGGGGCTCGCCATCGTCGAGACGTTGGACAACTCGACGCCAATCACACCAACCCCGTTCGCGCCGTCCGCCGACGACGGATTGTCGGTCGTGCGTTCCGGCGACGGCATTCTGGACGTCTCTTATCAATGCGGCAGCGAGTGCTTCGTGGTGGTGAGCGAGGTGTGGCACCCAGGCTGGCGCGCGGTCGTGGACGACCAGCCAGTTCGGCTGTACCCGACCAATCTTAGCCTGATGGGGGCGTGGCTGCCCGCCGGCCAGCATCGACTGTCACTGACATTTCGGCCGCTGCACCTCCACGCGGCGCTGGCCATCAGCCTCATCGCCTTCGCTGTCTTCGCCGCGGCGGCGTGTCTGCACGGATGGCGGCGCCGTTTTCGGCGGGGGCGTGATCGGCAACTGAGCTAGAAGGCGAAGTACGGGCCGAAACCGGCGGGCGTTGGCTGCTCCTCAATGGCGGTAAAGACGCTTCGGCCGAAAAAGAATGGCAATCCCCAGTCGAAGCTGGGCTGCTGCGGGTCGGGATAGCCCCCCATGGGACCTGCCAGGTTATTGAAGGCGAAATTGCGAGCAGCCAGCTGGGCGGCATTGGCGACGCTAAAACTGACATTGGCGCTGGTGCCGCCGCCCACGATCGTCGCGTTGAGGTTCGTCGTGACGGTGGGGCAGTAGAAGATGTTCATGTCGCCAGGGCACAGCGGAATTCCAGTTGTGCCCTGATCCAGAAAGAAGAGGGCGTTGGATCCGCTATCCAGGTAACCCGTGTATTGAATACCCCCCGCCGGGAATGCGGTTTCCACGTACCCGCTCACATCGAGAGCAAAGACTGCGGCGTTTCCCAGCCCATTATTCGCTTGCGTACCAATGCCGAATACCACCACACCGGAGGTCGACGGCGCTCCGGCTGCGGGAAGTGCTGGCAATTGAATGAGCACGCCGTTGTTGTCGACCGGGAATGCGGCCACGGGATTGAGGATTTGCAGCGCGACTGGGACCGACGTCACTTGGCACCCGCCCGCTTGGGCGGAGCTGCAACGATAGTAAAATCCAGGATTGAGCGGGGGGATTGCCGGCGGAGCACAGTCCGCGCCGCAGTCATTCAGATAGGATCCTACACCCAAGATTCCGTTTGCGCCCAAGCCATTCAAATCGTTGGCGGGTGTTCCGGTGCAATCGGGTGGCAACGGATAGGATTGCTCGCCAATGACCTGGATAGACAGCGCGCTGGCGGTCTCCCCTCCAATTCGAAGATCCGCGCCATTCACCGTTCCCCACGAGGAGCCGTCAATGAAGGGTAGACACTCGGCCAGCGCCGCCAGCCCGGTTGCGTCCTTGGCCGCGGGCAAAGCCAACGTCAACACCGAGCCCAGGACGCGCAGACCCACCGAGCCGGTGTCGACGAGCAGGTGATCGATGATTTGACAGTTGCTGGTGCCCGGCGCGCATACGGTCGCGGTGACGAATAGCCCGTTCGTGTAGGGAGTGTCCAGGCCAGGCGGACCTTGGTCCACGACTGCAGAGACCACATTCGGGCCGGTCGCCAACGCGCCACCTGAGCTGCCGGTCTGCACCACATAGTTGGCGCCGGCTCCGCTGGTGGGAAGAACAGGGCCATCACCGCTGCCGCAACCACAAATTGAAACCAAGACCGAGGTCACAGTCACTGTGAGTCGCTTCAGCATGCGTTTGATAGCTACAGTTGTGTACGCAGAGCCAGCTCGTGCCAGCGTCTGTTGCACTATACCAGCAATGATTGCGCCACACACTCGACGACAGCCGATCGGGTCGCAATCTCCTCTATTTCCGACAGTTTCACTTCCGCACAACGTATCGAAACAACCACTTTATCTGCGGATTGCGCAGCGTCGGCCGCGAAATACGCACACTGGCTCCAGGCTACCCAGGCTCGGACCGCTTCAGTTCCTTCATCTTCCTCTTGAGCGCGCGCCGCTCTTCACGCAGGGCGTGGCGATCCTCACGACGGTAATGTTGGTACGCGCCGAGCTGCTCGCCCGGCAGGCGCGTCTCGACCTGCACTCCGCCGAAGACCACGCGTCCCCGCACGCGCAAGAGAGGCGACGACGGATCGGGATGGGCGGGGGCACGGTTGAGTCCCTCGAAGCCACCGAAAATCGCCACGCCGTGGCTTTCTACCGCCAGGGTCGGGGGCACGACAATTTGTACGCCGCCAAAAACGGCTTTGATTTCCACGTCGATGACGCCGTCGGGAAAGAGAGCATCGCGCAGATCCAACATCACGCCGCCAAAGATGGCCTTGATCTCGAGTCGACGGGGCAGTGCCCGCGGCCCGGTGATTTGATGACCACCGAAGATGGCGATGATTTCCTGATGCTCGGGATAGCTGCTCGCGTGGGCCAGCGCCTGCGCGTGAGCTTCCAGCGCGGCCTGCGGCAGATCGTCCACGAGCTCGCGTAACGCCTCGGCCGAATTATGCTCGTGCGCCAGGGTCAGGCGGCGTTCGAATTCGTCCATATCCAAGTCATCGTGGGCGAAGGCGTCGGACAAACGCGCGATGACTTTTTCCCGTTCCGCGACGACGTCGCGGTTTGACATGGCAGTGCGAGAAAGATCGGGCATGGGCGTTCCGCCATCATAGCGCTCATCGCCGGCAGCTGCGATAGCGACGGACGGACTCGCCTTGTCAGCGCCGGATGGCCTTGGCATGGTCGAAGTAGCGGTAATTTTGCGACCCAACCTTCAGATCCTTCACCTTGAGCTCGATCGTGTACGTTGTCCTGCCGCCGTCGGCTGTTCCGGTGGGACGAACCATGGCCAGGCCCGTGGCTGCGGTCGAAGGCGCCAGCGTAGAGGGCGTGACGCTGGTGTCGCCGACGCTCGTGCCGCCCTTCAGGGCTTCATCCAGGCAGCGGCCGGCGGCATCCGGCAACGCCAAGCCGAGGATCGCCGCAACCGTCGGTGCCACGTCGACGTTGCCCGAGGGCAGCGTGTCCCGAAACGCGGTCCTGAAGCGCGGGCCGGCGGCAACAAGGGTGTTGTGAACGTCCACCGGGCTGAACGAACCGTGCATGCCGCGGCTGTTTTGCGCACTCTCGAATTCGGTGCCCGGAAGTCCCTGCACCAGGGCGGTCTCGTCGTAGCTGTAGCTGGCGATGATGTCGGGATTCCGGCCGGCGCTGTTTTCCAGTTGCACCTGGTCCATCGCCAGCGTGCCGGGAAGGCTGCCATAGCCGCGGGCAACGAAGATGGCGCCGATCTCTTCGCGACGTTGCAGGGTGCGAACCACGGCGGCCACCACCTTCGCATCATGGTCCGGAACGTAAAGATAGTCGCTGCCACCGTTGGCGGCGATGACGATTGCCTTGGGCGGCAGCCGGCCGGCCGGGACTTTGTAGGCGGGCGTGTTGTACCTCGCGCCCACGGCGCCGCAGACGCTGCCGTCGCTGTCAATCTGTGTGGGAAACAGCGCCGTTCCCGCCGCGGTGATGCCAGACATCACCGGATCCAACATGCAGCCCGCGCCATCGTAGGCCGTGAAACCAGCAAGCGTGAGCAGATGGGCGAGGCGCACGTCGCCTGAAACTGCGTAGCCGCTCGGGTCGGGATCGCCCCACGTGTTGCCGCCGCCCTTCGGGTCCGCCTTCACCCCACGCAGCGGAAACAGATCGAACGGCCCGGACACGGTGCTGTGGGCGTGATCGGACACGACGACGAGATCCGTGCTATCGCCAAGACCCAAGACAGCGAGCCTGTCTTGCAACATGCCCAGCAATTGATCCTGGGACTTGAGTGCGTCTCGATAGTTGGCGGTCCCGGGGCCGTAGGCATGCTCGGTGGAATCAGGATTGCGGAGCCAGATGAGCGACAGGTCGGGCGACTTCGTGGGCAGGATGGCGTCGACGAAGACGCTCATCAGGTAGCGGTTGGCGCTGTGGAATGGCGTGCCCCGCCGATCGGTGGGATCGGACGTGACGCCGTCGCTGAAGCTCTTGCGCGGCCCGGCCGCGGTAGGATCGCCGTTGTCCGCTGTGAGGGCGATCGATCCGGCCGGGTAGGCATTGGGGGTCAGTTTGGGCAGCGCGAAGCCGCTGGCCTGCAACTCCTTGGCGAAGGCCAGCGGATAGGCGAGCCTCTCGTCGAGAATCACGCCGCCCCCTGCGCTGTCCTGCAAGAAGGCCGGGCCGCTCTTGCCGACCGCCGCCGTGGTCAGCCCGGCACTCTGCGCGGCTTGGAAAAGCGTGCCCACCAAGAGAAGCCCGCCATCGTAGTAGGATTGCAAGTCCTGCAGGATGGCGTAGTCCTCGGTGAAAATGGGTTGATTGAAATCCACGACGGTACCCAAGCTGTCCGTGCCCAAGGGACCCTCTTGCCAGAAGCTGTTGCCGAAAAACCCGGTCGCGGCCGGGAAGTTGCCGGTGGCGAAGCTGGCCGCATTCATCATGGTGAAGGTGGGGTAGGTCGCGTGGTTGTCGCTAAACCAGACCCCTTGGCTTGCCAGCGCTGCCAGGTGCGGCGTGTTGGTGGCGTCGACCGAATCTGGGCGCAGGCCATCCCAAACGAAGACGATGACCCGGCGGGGCCGAGGGAGTGCCGCGTCGGCTGCCGAAGCAGCGTCGGCTGCCCCCGACGGCGAACGCGATCGTGTTCCACCGGGCGCGGATGCGCATCCGGCTACCAAGATCGACGCCACGACCAGCACGTGAGCTGGCAGCAACGAGGAGCGCCGCCGATTCATCCGGCGACGCACACGACGATTCGCAAGTCGATGCATGATTTCTTCCAACCTACTCGACGATGGCACGCCTTCGATCGATTCGCGAGGCAGGCGACGGTCGAGCAATATTGGGCCGAAACAGTTGCGCATCTCGACACCGGAATCGCCAGGTCGCGGACGTCGCCGAGCGCGGCGCGCCAGTTTCATGATATCGTGAGCCCGCGACGCGATCTCTCCGCGCACCTCCGACCACCATGTTCTTCTCGGGAACGTCGAGATTCAAGCCCATCCGTCTCCTCGGAAGCGGAGGCATGGGCACGGTTCACCTGGTGTACGACGAGCAGCTTGAAACCGAGGTCGCGCTCAAGACCCTCAACCTCTCTGGTGGCACCGACCTCTATCGCTTCAAGCGCGAATTCCGCTCCCTCGCGGACATCAAACATCCAAACCTGGTGACGCTGTATGAGCTCATCTCGGAGAGCGCGCTGTGGTTCTTCACCATGGAATATGTGGCGGGCGTACCTTTCGATCGCTACCTGGTTCCGGCCTTCTCTTCGCCCGGTGCCTCGTCAGACGAACCGACCCCGCGCGAGCCGAGACTTCCCAATTTGTCCTCGGAGTTGAATCGCGATCGCTTGTTGCAATCGGTCCGGCAACTGTGCGCCGGCGTTCATGCCGTGCACGACGCCGGCTGCATCCACCGCGACCTCAAACCGACCAACGTGCTCGTGACCGCCGACGGCCGGGTGGTGATTCTCGATTTCGGGCTGGCCAAGCAGGCGGGCAGCAAGACCATCTCGGGCGAGGGCCTGTCGGGAACGCCGGCCTACATGGCGCCCGAACAAGCGCTGGAAAAGCCGTGTCTCCCCGCCGCGGACTGGTACGCGGTGGGTACCATGATCTACGAGGTGCTCACCGGTCGTTGTCCTTTTGAAGGCACGCTGTTCGAGGTCCTGCTGCGAAAGCAAACCGAGGATCCACCACCGCCTGTCCAAGTCAATCCACTGGCGGACGAATTGCTTAGCGACCTGTGCATGAAACTGATTCACCGCGATCCTGGCCAGCGGCCGACCGGCGCGGAGGTCTTGGTTCGCCTGGGCGTCATCCCCGACCAGCGCCGACTGTCACAAACCGGCCGCCACACACCGGTGAGCGTACCGGCGCTACACGTCCTCGGCCGCGAGATGGAGTTGCAATCGCTCTGTCGCGCCTACGCGAAAATGCGCAATGGCCACCTCGCCGTGACGATCGTGGAGGGAACCTCGGGCATCGGGAAAACCAGTTTGGTCGAGACGTTTCTCGGGGATCTGTTGAACGCAGGCTCGCCATCGTCGGCTCCCCTCGTCTTGCGCGGGCGCTGCCACGAGCGCGAGACGTTGCCGTTCAAAGCCTTCGACAGCGTGGTGGATGGCTTGAGCTATCGGCTGGCCAACCTCAGCAGCGAGGATCAAACCTACGTCCTGCCCGACGGCATCCTGTACCTGTCCGAGATATTCCCCGTCCTGCGCCGGCTCAAGCTCATCGAGCACGAACGATATTTTCTGCCGCCCCTGCGCGACGCCAAGGAGTTGCGCAACCTCGCCTTCGACTCCTTCCGCGATCTGCTGGTACGCATGGCGCGCATGCAGCCCGTGGTCATTTTCGTCGACGATTTGCAGTGGGCTGATCGCGACAGCTTCGCGCTCCTTTCAGCCTTGATGCAGCAGCCCGGGGCGCCGTCACTCATGCTGGTCGCGACTTGCCGGCCGTTCACCGACGACGATTCTGGCATCCTTGCGTCCCTGTTGCGCGAGCTCGGGGAGCGGCCGGGGGTGGAAACCATCGCGCTCGGTCCGCTTTCGCCGGACAATACCCGTGCGCTGGTCGAATCGCTCACTGATGCGGACGAGGCCGTGCCCGCGGTCAAGAAGCGCATTGCCGACGCTGTCGTCAGCGAAGCGGGCGGCAATCCTTTCTTCGCGGTGGAGCTCGTGCAGCACTTTCGCAGCGTGGCTCTGCCCGAGGGTGGACCGACGACATCGTCCGTTGGAAGCGGTTTCCACTTGGACGAGATGATTCTCCGGCGGGTGGCCAACCTGCCCGAAGAGAGTCAGCGTCTGCTCGACGTGATCGCGGTGGCCGGCGATCCCTTGCCGCAACGGGCGCTGGCGGGCGCGGCCGGCATCCCGCTCGGGTCCGAAGTCTGGGAACGGGGAATCTCGGCTCTCGTCGAGGAGCGCCTGGTCGGCCGGCGAGGACGGCAAGGTGCGGATGCGGTGGAGGTCTATCATGATCGCATCGCCCAAGCCGTGGTCGGCCATCTCGACGAGGTGACCTCGCGCCGGTTGCACCACCAGCTTGCCCAGGCCGTCGAGCAGTGGGATCGCGAGCGCACCGATATGCTGGCCCGCTACTGGTTTTCCGCCGACGATCCCCAACGGGCCAAGCGCTACGCCTGCGAGGCCGCGGCCGAGGCTCGCACCAAGCTGGCGTTCGACCGGGCCGCTCAGCTCTACGAAACCGCCATCGCGCTTGAATTGGACGATGGCGCGAAGCCCGAGCTGCTGCGCGCGCTCGGCGACTGCCAAGCCAGCAATGGGCGCGCCATTGCCGCCGCGGACGCCTACCAGCGCGCCGCTGCGCTCAGCGAAACCGTGCAAGCGGTGCGCCTGCGCCATCTCGCCGCCGAGCAACTATTGCGCGGCGGACAGATCGCGCAGGGGCTTGAGATCCTCAAGGATGTGCTCAAACAGGCGGGGCTGCGCCTGGCCAGCGGGCCTCGGCACGCCGTGTGGTCGGTGGCGTGGCGCCTGATGTGGTTGCGCCTGCGCGGCGTGAAGTTCGAAGAACAGCCAGCATCGAGCGTTTCTGCCGGCGACAAGCGCCTGCTCGATGTTCTCTGGTCGGTCAACATCGGCCTCAGCGTGGTGGACACGCTGCGAGCCGACGATTTTCTCCTGCGCTTTCTCATGCTGGCGCTCAAGACGGGAGACATCCGGCGCGTGGCCCAGGGGCTCGGCGTGCTGGCCGGGCAGCTTGCGGCCCTCGGCGGCTCCCACTTCGGCTGGGCCATGCGCCTGGTGTCCGAGGCCGACGTGCTGGCGCGCCGATCGCTCGATGCACCGACCATTGGACTGGCCAGGATGTGCAAGGCGATGGTCCGCTACTTCGCCGGCGAATTCGACGCCGCGGCGACCGATCTCGTCGAGGTCGAGCAGTATTTTCTGAACCGTTGCCACGGCGTCAGTTGGGAGCTGGCGACCACCCGCTCGTTTGCGTGTTTTTCGTTGCGGCTGGCGGGACGCGTGCGCGAGCTGTGCGAACGATTCGATCGCTACACCGCCGACGCCGACCGCGTGGGCGATCGCTACCTGGCGACGAATCTACGCACCTATCAATCCATCGTATGGCTCATCCGGGACGACGTTGCTCGCGCGCGCAGGGACATCGAGGGGATCTTGGACGCGTGGCCGGCCGACCTGTACCACGTTCAGCACTTCTTCCACCTATACGCTCGCTGCGAGCACGCCTTGTACGCGGAAAGCCCCGAGCTCGCGTTTCAGGCACTTACCGCTGAAGACAGCCGCTTCCGGCGCTCGGCCCTGCTCAAGATCAGCGGCATCCGTATCGAGCACGCGTGGATCTGCGGTCGCGTGGCGCTGGCGATGGCCGAGACGGTCGCGCAACGCCAGCGCATCCCATTTCTGCGCCTGGCCCGGCAGCAGGCGCGGCTTTTGCGCAAAGGCGAGCATCAGACCGGCGTGGCGATGGGCGCCGCGATCGATGCGGGGGTACGCTGGCTGTCGCCGGGCGCCGATCGCGGCCTCGGCCTCATAGCACTCGATCGCGCGGTCGCGACGGCAGAAGCTGCAGGGGCCATCTTGCTGGCGGAAGCGGGTCGCAGGTGGCTAGGCGAGATCATCGGCGGGCGCCGCGGAAACGAGCTGCGCGCGCGATCCAATGGCTGGATGGCGGGGCAGGGAATACAAAACCCGGCACGCCTGGCCCACCTGGTGGCGCCGGGTTTTCGTGCGCGCCCGGGGTAGAGCACATTATATTCACCTGGCTGTGCCCGCCGCCATCGAAGCCGCCCTCATCGCAAGAACGAACATCGCCTCGGGTGTGTTCGACCTGGTCTTCGCCATGAAGTCGCCGAACCGGTTGGATTTCCGCGCCGGCCAGTTCGTGACCCTGCGCGTACCCTCGGGAACCAGGGACGGCTTCTTGAGGCGCAGCTATTCCATCGCGTCGCCCACCCACGCCGGCGAACAAATCCGCTTTATCGTGCGCGAGGTTCCCGGCGGCCAGGCCAGCGACTTCCTGCTCCGCCTGCCGCTCGGCCAGAGCATCGCGATGGCCGGCCCCTATGGCGTCTTCGCGCTGGAGCCGTCGCACCCCGGAGACGTGGTCTTCGGCGCCACGGGAACAGGCCTGGCCGCGGTGATGCCCATGCTGGAGGAGCTGGTGCGGGCGCCCGAACGCGTGCCGGGACGACGTTTCGTCCATTGGGGTCTGCGCCGCGAACAGGACATTTTCGCTCGCGACGAGATCGAGGAGCTGTGCCGACGCTCGGGCGCCGAGCTATCCATTCACCTCACCGCGGCCGGACCAGACTGGCAAGGTCGGCGAGGTCGCGTAAGTCAAAGCATCCTTGGCATCGTGGCGACGCTGCGTGCACCGACGTTCTACCTGGTCGGCAATGGGGCGATGATCTCCGAGACAAAGTCAGCGCTGATCCAGCTCGGCGTCGACCGCAAACGGCACATTCGCACCGAGGCTTTCTTCGACTAGCAAGCTCAACTTCTCCGCGCAATTGCCGATGTAGCCAGGATGTAACGGTCAACCTGGGAGGATCAGAGCCACAGGTTGTCGGTGAGAAGATGCACAGACAACGCACAGTGATCGCCGCTATCGCAATCGCGGCGATCATCGGATGTTTCCTGCCCTTCGCGCACACACCGCTCGGCGCGCCCACGAGCTTCATTCAGGTCGCACGCAAAATCGCCCTCGGCCTCTTCGTGTTGGCACTCGCCCTGACGCTGGTGGGTGAGCGAAGGAACGAGATGGCGTGGCCGATGCAGCTTGGCAGCGCGGTCGCCACAACTCTCGTAGCGATGTTCTGCGTCTACAGGATCGTCGCGCTCAACATCCACAGAATGCCGACGTTCGATGAAGACGACCCGCGCGCTGGCGTTTTTTACCAGAAGGCTTGCGACGCAGGCGAAATGGCCGCCTGCGCACTGCTTGGGACGTGCTACTGGACCGCTACCTGCGGCGTGATCAAGGACGGCGCCCACGGCGTCGACCTATTTCACAAGGCCTGCGACGGCGGCGACATGGGCGCGTGCGGGCAGCTCGGCGTGTGCTACGAATTCGGCGGGTGCGGGCTGCCCAAGAATGGACTGCGCGCGGTCTCGCTTTACGAAAAGGCGTGCGCCGGCGGAGAGATGAGCACCTGCAACAACCTCGGCGTCTGCTACCACCAAGGCCAGTGTGGGCTCGCCCAGGACGATGCACGCGCCGCCGAATTGTTCGGGAAGGCCTGCAAGGGTGGCGAAAGCGGTGCCTGTCACAACTTGGCGATCATCAAGCCCAGCGACGGGCCGAGGTGACTTTGCCACAAAATGCGTAGCCTGACTTTCGCCAGGTAGGCCATAGTGCCTGGATGAACCCAGCCTTCCGCGCCCTGATTTTCCGATGCATCCCGCTGTCCGCCTACGTCCTGGTAGGCCTCGGCGGATGCGCATCATCCGCGTCGACCCCGGACGCGGGTCCTGCGCAAGAGGCTGCCGTGGCTAGCTCGACCGACACAGCCACGTCCGGTGCCGGAGCGGCCGACGCAGCAACCGTTTCTGGAACGGTCGCTATCTCCGCGGCGCCGCGAACGCCGCTGCCCACGCCGGGACTCGGCACCAGCTACTGGTCCTGGAGCCCGACCTACGGCAACGGCGTGGCGGGAACCGAGACACAGATCCTGGCACTCAAGCCCTTCGTTCTGCGCGCGGGAGGCTACAACAACGACACGAATTCGCCCGACAACTTCGACAACACGCAGGTGGACTTGGCGATGACCTACGCGCAAGCCATCAACGCCGATCTGATCATCCAGGTGCCGCTGCTCGCAGCCGACAAGACTGGCGCGCCCGCTACCGCCGACACAGCCGCTGCCATGGTGTCGTATGCGAATATTACGAAGCAGTACGGGGTCAAGTACTTCTCCATCGGCAACGAGCCCGACCTGTATCCGGACGCGACGGGCTCGACCAAAGGGATCCCCGGTTACACGGCAGCGGCTTACTGCGCGTCAGCCCAGCTCTACGCCGCCGCGATGAAGGCGGTTGACCCGACGATCAAGATCGTTGGGCCGGATCTGTCGTGGAAATACCAGTCCGGCGCCAATGACTGGCTGACCCCAATCCTGACGACTTGTGGCTCGGTCTTCGACATCGTGACGATTCATCGCTATCCCCTCGACCCAACCCTGACAACCATCGCAAACGCCGCCGCCGACGCGCCCAAACTGCGCGGTGTGATCGCGCACGTGCAAGCCATCCTGCAATCGACCGGCAATGGTAGCAAGCCACTCGCTATCACCGAGTGCAACATCACTTGGGATGGCACGCCCGCCAAGAGCATCCTGCCTGCATCGCCGGGAACGGTCCCCGCCGGGCTGTGGGCGGCGGATACATTTGGCGTTGGCCTGGAGTCGGGGCTGTGGGCGAGCATCTTCTGGAGTACGCGCGAAGGTTGGACGCTGGGCCTGTTTGCCCCCGGGGGCGGCACCCCCAGCCCGCAACCGGAATACTGGGCGCTCGATCTTTACGCCACCCACTTCGGTCCGACGCTCCTTCAGGCATCCACCACGGCCGCCGGAGTTCGCGCGTACGCCAGTCGCAACCTGGCGAACGACGGAACCCAGCTCATCGTGGTGAACTGGAACGACGCTCCGGCGAAGCTCACGTTCAACGTCGAGCGCGCCGACCCCGTCGATGGCGGCGCTGACATTGATGCCGCAGTCGAGGTTGACGCGACTGCTACCATTGACGGGGCCGCCAGCATCGACGCGACCGTCGGCGACGACGCGACCATCGCCGCTCCGTCCTTCGTTCTTCCCCCGCTTTCCGTCGGAGCGATCGAGATCCCGGACATAGGTACAGCGTCTGCCTGGACCTACGGCGAGACGCAGCACCAATCCAACGTGGGACCGCAGCCCTTGCTGGGCATGTAACCTCGGGGGGCTCAGCCCCTGAGGTCGGGTCGCTTTCGCTGCGATTGCATTTGTCGGTGCCGGAAGCCATGATGTTGTGGTTGGCGGATGCGTGACGACATCCAGAAGGGTTCCACCATGACAAACAGGCGATGTCTCTTGGGCGCTGCGATATTGGGCATCGGTCTCGTCGGCGCATGCTCGGGCAGCGGCGGCGCAACCGCCACGGGCGGGAACGCCATCTCGGGTGGCGCTCTGGCTGGAAGCTCGGGCAGTGGTGGCGTCGTTGCAAGCGGAGGCAGCCCAGGCAACGGTGGAACGACACGGACGGGCGGCGCGACAGGAGCAGGTGGGACCGCCGGACAGATGGCAACTGCCTCTGGCGGCGCTGCTTCGGGCGGTGCGATCGGCTCCGGCGGCGCGACGAGCAGCGGAGGTTCGGCCGGCGTTGCGATCGGTACGGGCGGTACGACGAACGGGAAGGGCGGCGCGACCGGAACAGGTGGTGCAACGGGCTCGGGGGGCGCAAGCGGACGAGGCGGCACCTCGGGGGCAGGCGGCACCTCGGGGGCAGGCGGCACCTTGGGCGCAGGAGGCGCCTCGGGGACGGGCGGCCGATCCAGCGCGGGCGGAGCAACGGGTGCCACGGGCCCGGCTCTCGCGTTTCCCGGCGCGGTCGGGTTTGGCAAGAAGGCAACTGGCGGACGCGGCAGCGCCGTCTATCACGTCACCAATTTGAGCGATACCGGCACTGGATCCTTCCGCGACGCCGTCGGCACGGGAAGCCGCATTGTGGTCTTCGACGTCGGCGGCTACGTCAATCTGCAAACGCCCGTGTCGGTCAAGAGCAACCTAACCATCGCGGGGCAAACCGCGCCCGGCGAAGGCATCGGCTTCATGGGGCGCGAGGTTTCGTTCGACGCCTCGTCGAACGTGATTGTGCGCTACGTGCGCTTCCGCCAGGGCTTGCTCGATGCCGGCGCCGCCGGTGCCAAGAAGAGCGGGATCAACCTGCTCGATGGCAGCAACCTGATCTTCGACCACGTCTCGGTCGAGTTCGCGCAGTACGACAGCATCGACGCGGTGGGGGCGACCAACATCACCGTGCAGAACTCCATCGTTGCAGATCCGACCGGACAACAGTTCGGGGCGCACACCGAGATGACCGGGGGCTTCTTCAGCTGGTACGGTAACCTGTGGGCCAACGCCCATGGTCGGCAGCCTCTGGCCAAATGCAACACCCAGTTCGTCAACAACGTGGTCTACAATTACGGCTACGCCTATTGTGCCGGCGACACCAGCGGCGTCTTCTGGCACGACGTCATCAACAACTACTTCATCGCGGGCCCATCGACGAGCAGTCCCGGAGATGCTTGGTTCCAAATGAACGCTGGGCAGACTGTCTACGTCAAAGGGAATCTCCTAGACAGCGACAAGGACGGCACGCTCAGCGGTACGGATGCAGGCTCTCCGGGGGGCACGACCAAAGCGAACGCGGCGAACTCCGCAGATACCGCGACCATGCCGACCACGAGCGCGGCGGACACGTACGCCACCGTTGTGGCAGGCGCCGGTGCGTCGCTACACCGCGATCAGGTCGATGCGCTCGTAGTCGCCGATGTGAAGTCGCTTGGAAAGTCCGGCTCGCTATGGACAGACCAAACCGCGACGGGCCTCACCAACAGCGGCTACGGGACGTTGGCGGGCGGAACCGCGCCCGTCGACACCGACAAGGACGGCATGCCGGATGCGTGGGAAACCAAGTACGGCCTGAATCCCAACGACCCCTCCGATGCCACCGGCGACTTCGACAAGACCGGCTACACCAACATCGAGAAGTACATCAACGGAATCGTCGACGGCCTGTACCCGTAGCAATATCTCGCGCGGCGGCGGCGCGGATTCATTGTCCCGTTGGCCGAGTTGCGGTGCCGCTCGGGGACGCGGCGACCAGAATGGTGGCGACAGCGTCTTCGTAAACCACATGCCAGCCCGGCTGCTGCCGCAGCCAGAACAGAAAGTTGGCGCCGCGGCCGGCTCGCTGAAGCACGGCCAGACGAAAATGCCAATGCCGTTCCAATTCGCGAAAAAAAGTCGGCTCGTCGTACAGGCGCAACAGTTGGCGAAAATGGGACTCGGAATAGACCGTGAATGCACGCCCGTCGATGAAGACTTTCTCGTCGGGATAGGCCCACTGTAGATAGCCGCCGAAATTGTAGCTGTTCAACATCGGCCCAGGCGGGTGGTGCTGGCGCAAAAAAGCGACCGCGCCCTCGGGAAAACGGCCGCGCTCGGGAAAGAAACCGAGATGACTGGGTGACATTAGATGCGCCGCCAGCATGAGGCAGAGACCTGCCACAGGGCCGACCAGGCGGCTCGCGAGCGACGGCGCCCAAGCAGCGTCAGAGGGCGGCGATACGCGCGCCAAGAAGGCGGCAGCGAGCAACGCGAGGTCGAGCGCAAAACGCGCATACAGCGCCGCCACGAGCGCGAATAGCAGCAGGGCAAGCGTCCAGAAACGAAAACGTTCCTGTTCGCGAAAACGCTGTCTCCAGTTTCCGGGCAGGAGCAGCGAAAGCACGGCCAGCAGGCCGACGAGAAACGCTACTCCGGTCGACACCGAGTGAAGCGCCAAAGCCTGCGCCAATGAATGCCACTCGCGAATCTCGGGCAGCGAACTGTGCGCGCCGAGGAAATGATTGTGAACGAGAATTCCGTAGGGATTGGCGAGAGTAAGAATAGTCGAGCCAAGGGCCACCCACACGCGACGCCAGGAAGGTCTGGCCAGCAGGAGCAGGCCCACAAGCGCGAGCCCGGTGGGATTGCCGCCGTGCAGATTCGTCCAAAGAATTTCGATGGGCCAGGCAAGGAAGAGGCGGGGCGATGGACGATCGATGTCGTCGAGACACAGGCGCAGGGTCGCGGCCAAGAGAATCCACGAGAAAAGCTGAGCCCGTGGTTCGGCCGCGATCGCCAGCGCGGCGCCGGCGCCCGCCACTCCGACCCACCCACGCCAAGTAACAGCCAGGCGCCAGCGCTGCGGAAGCACAAGAACCAGCGCCGCCACCACGGAAAGACATTGCCACAGCACCAAGCCAGCCATGCCGGCGGCGCGATGGATCAAGGCTAGCAGAACTTCAGCCAGCCACTCGTGATTGATCCAGGGTTGGAACGAGGTGTACGAAAATGGATCGCGGGTGGGGAGTGCGTGCCGAGCCAGAATCTCATCTCCGGCACGCAAATACCAAAATAGGTCGAAGGAGACAGGCCGGTGGGCCGCCAGCACCCCCGCAGTCAACAGCAAGACCGCCCACGGCAATGGCCCAGCCGACAGGTTGGCGTTCGAGCGAGCTGGCGTCTCGGGTGGGTGGAACAGCACTGCCTTGAAAGAGTAACGAAGATTCGCTCAAATCACGCGCATTTTCACAGCCCCGTTGCCGACGCCGTCCTATTCGGGGGGCGCGGGTTCGAGCTTACCAGAGCCTGACAACCCTACACCGTGAGCTTGAAGCCCGGAGGCACAGCCAGGGCGGATACGCCGTTGCGAACGCTCCAGTTTTCAAGGGCAGGTTCGCTGAGGATCACGAACAAATCAGCGGTGGGAACTCCTATTCGCGCCAGGCGATTCCCAATTTCGCGATAGAGGTTG
>Ga0182027_10007143_pt1 | contig 16550 bp, 9 predicted proteins | sample 712E1DmetaG_FD_121300 | JGI IMG/M metagenome (GOLD analysis project Ga0182027, IMG submission 121300) | Permafrost microbial communities from Stordalen Mire, Sweden - 712E1D metaG (Illumina Assembly) | ecosystem: Environmental > Terrestrial > Soil > Wetlands > Permafrost | place: Sweden... | reverse complement strand
TCCGCTGCAGCTGTGGCGAGCGATAACAACCAGATCTCGTTCCTGCAGGCGCAAGACGGCGTCCTCAAGACGGCCGGCGACATCGCGACCCGCATTGCCCAACTGGCGACGCTCTCTTCCGATCCGACGATGACTTCGACGGATACGGCCGGTTACACGACGGAATCAAGCACGTTGAGTGCCGAGCTCGGAACTCTGGCCAAAATGAAGTATAACGGCACGTCATTGTTCGGATCCGGCAGCCTCGACGCGGTCTCGCTGGGGAGCGGCGACACCATCGCCACGATCGCGTCGTCCCGCGCCGCGAATGGAGCGCAGCAGAGTTCACTCCAATTCGACGCCCAGGCGAACGCATCCACCCAGACGAATCTGCAGGCAGCTGCCGGCCAGATCTCGAATGTCGATGTGGCGGCAGAGTCCACCAACCTGGCCAAATACAACGTGATGGTGCAGTACGGTGCATCCATGCTTGCCCAAGCCAACCAATCGACGCAGGTCGCACTGAAACTGATCCAGTAAGCGTCGCCTGGTCGTGGATGTTTTCCGGAGAATTGGCGCCCGTTTCGCACGAAGGTCTTTCTGTTTCTAGGAATGTGAAACCTAGTGCCATTTCTCATTGGAGCTCCCGAGATCCAAAATGGCGCTGACAGAGCAGCGCCCTCCATTCTCCCGTGAGTGTCCGCCAGTGCAGATACCGCGGTCCGTGACGCCAATAGAAGCCGCATTGAACGCATCCAACCAAGGAGCGATCCCGTGGCACTCTACATCAATACCAACACTGCAGCCCAAAATGCTGCGAACAGTCTGGCGTACTCGAATACCCAGCTGCAGATCAGTCTAAACAAGCTTTCGAGCGGTTCGGCCATCGTCAATGCTTCGGACAACGCCGGCGGCCTTGCTGCGTCGATGGGCCTGACCGCAGCGGCCAACGATTCCGCTGCAGCTGTGGCGAGCGATAACAACCAGATCTCGTTCCTGCAGGCGCAAGACGGCGTCCTCAAGACTGCTGGCGACGTTGCGACCCGAATCGCCCAACTGGCTACGCTTTCCTCCGATCCGACGATGACGATGGCGGATAAAGCCGGTTACACGACGGAATCAAACACGTTGCAGACCGAGCTCGGATCTTTGGCTGGCATGAAGTACAACGGCCAGGCGTTGTTCGGTGCCGGAACCCTCGATGGCGTCATGCTGACCAATGGTGACACCATTGCCACCATCGCGGCCTCCCGCGCCACAAACGGAGCGCAGCAGAGTTCACTCCAGTTCGACTCCCAGGCGAACGCGTCCACTCAGACCACTGAGCAGGCCGCTGCCGGCCAGATCTCGAACGTCGACGTGGCTGCGGAGTCCACCAACCTGGCCAAGTTCAACGTCATGGTGCAATACGGCGCGGCCATGCTTGCGCAAGCCAACCAATCGACCCAGGTCGCGCTGAAGCTGATACAGTAGCATGAGCCCCAACAATCGTCAGGAAAGAGTGTTGATCTTCGCACCCTATGCCCTCTGGAATGTCCATTCTTTCCCGGAGATCGCCGTTTTTCATAATCTAAAACACCGGGATGCGAATCCCTTGTTCATTGTGTGCGACGGCGTCTTCAAGGACTGCGATCTCTACTGGAAGGCAATTTGTGGGGATCGCACTCCCAAAGCGTGTCTCAATTGCAGCACCTGCGTCGGTCAGATGCTTCAGCAGACCAAGGTCGAATATCAGTGGATAAGCCGGTATCTGACGAGCAGGGACTTGTCTGACGCGGCGACCTACGCGGCCGAGCTTTCCCCTGACACGGTTTCTGGAGCGCTCTTTGACGGCGTGCCTTTGTTCGACTGGATCCGGTCGTCGATCCACACCCACTTCCGGGTCAATCGGATCGACTTCTCCAGACCGAGCCATTTCCATGTGGTGCGGAACTACCTTGAGGGGGGCGCCCTCACGTTGCGGGCGGTGCGCCGGATACTCCAGATCGAAAAGCCGACGCGCGCATTTCTTTTCAATGGGAGGGTTGCCTACGCACGGGTGGCGCTCGAACTCTTCCGCAAAGCGAACATCCCCACCGTATGCCATGAACGCGGCCTGATCAAAGAGTCTGTCTGTTTCTGGGAAGGAGAGAATTGCACTTCATTGCTCCCATTCCGGCAGATCGGGGACCGGTGGAACGGGGAGCCTCTCAGTCCGGAAGAGGTCCGGGCCAGTGTGGGCTGGCTGCAGGACCGTCGCTTTGGCAAGAACATGAATTGGAATGTCTATTCGCGGGCCGGAGGGCTGCGGTGGGTGCGCCGGTTCCTCGAAGGGCATCAGGGGAAGCGCATCGTGACCTTGTTCACCAGCAGCACGGATGAGGTCGTGGCGGAACCGGATTACATTTCGGTGTTTGGTAGCCAGGAAACCTGGATCAAGAGCACTGTCGATTTGGTCGCCAGGCGTGACGACTGCGTTCTTATCATCCGCGTCCATCCAAACTCCGGGAGCCGGGTGTCGCACGGCAGAAATACGGACGAACTCGCTTTCTTCGAGGAGTTCCGGAAGCACCTGCCGGCGAATGTCGCAATCGTCCTGCCGGACGATCCCGTCAGTTCTTATGTGTTGATGGACATCTGCCACGTCGGCTTAGTGTACGCAAGCACGGTTGCGATCGAACTCGCCTGCATGGGCAAACCGGTCTACGTCGCGTGCACCTCGGCGGGGGCCTATTGTCGGTCCGTGCTGCGGGCCGACGACGCGGCCGCCTACCCCGCGATTCTCGACCGCTTGATCACCCATGTGCAAACCCGCGAGGAACGGCTCGAGATCCTGCGCCTCGGACTGCGGTTTGCGCGCGGCTACCAGCGCTGGAACGTGGATTTCCCGATCGTCCACCTTCCGAACTTCTACCGAGGGGAGCTGGCGGTCCCGCTGGAGTCGCTGGGCCCGGGCAACCACCCTTGTTTGGATCATAGCGTCGAGATCATCCTAGGCCAGCGCGACGCGGTGCCCCGGCCGGATCCCCAACCGACGGGTGCTACGGATCGCGAACGCGAGGCTGTTCAGGAATACCTATTTGATGAGGAGGCGTGTCGGGCTGCATATATGGTCCCCAAAGTCTCGATCGTCATGGTTGCGTGTGACCAGTCCAACCTCCTGGCTGAGTCGGTGTACAGCATCATCAACCAGTCGTACGAGGAATGGGAGCTGATTCTGGTAGGCAATGGCGGGACCGACGCTCTGACGGAGGTAGCCAAAGCTCTGATATCGCTAAATGCCCGGGAACGAATTCGATTGCTGACCCTGCCGGGTGTCACGGAGCCGGCGCGGGCTCGCAACGATGCGTTCAGGCTCGCCCGGGGGGACTATTTCCTAGTCGTCGATCCGGGGGATACGTTGACTCCTTGCGCCTTGGGCGAATGCGTGGCTGTGCTCGACGGAAATCCCTCCGTGGACATCGCATGTCCTTCGCGTCTCAGGATGTTGGAAGCCGGCGTCATCCGGGTCGAGAATCCGCCCCCCTTCACTGTTGAAGCGCTGCGAGAGACCGACGGGATCGGGCATGACGCGCTTTACCGGCGTCGCGTGTGGAGGGATAATGATGGTTATCGCGATAACGTGGGCATCTTGGTTGACTGGGATTTCTGGCTAGCGGCTGTCGGAAGAGGTTTCCAAGGGTCCCAAATCCAGAAGCCTTTGTTCATCCACCGAGGTTCGGTCGAGGTTGCCCAGGATGATCAGCTCAAGGCCGGCGAATACGGCTTAGCGCAGCTGATTGTCAACAATCCCGGGTGTTTCCTCCCTGATGTGAAGGAGCAGGCCGTACAGGCCCTCGAAAGGCGCCGATTGCTCGCAACATTTACGGCTGCCGAAAAGTCCGGGGAGATCAAGTCATGGGCGGTCGAGCGGATCGCGGAAGCAGTCTTCACAGCGGTCGAGCTGAATGACTTGGGGTTGTGTATGCGGGCTTGCCGACAGTTGTTGAAATTGGATCCTGGCAACGAACGGGCTTCAGAAATCCTTCGGCAATGCGAAAAACGGACCGGCGATATCGGACTCCGGCTGAAGGAACCGGGAGATTCGACGGCGCGGGATGTGCAACCCCGGGAACCTGCGCTTGCTGCGGCCACAACCTGAATTTCCGTGCTTCCACCGCGAAACTTCGGCGGGTTCCCCGCCAAGAGTCCCGCGAAATGAACCGTTCGAAACCTAGACGTCCCTATCGGCTGCAGCCATGGAACCAAAGGTTGAAGCAAACGACGCGTTCCCGGTGACCTTCCCGGCCGGCTTGAGTTCCGGCGGGCACCGCGTCCGTGCCTGTTTCGTTCTCGCCGATCTCGCGGATGCGCTTGCCGCACCGGTTGCGACTGCGGCTAGTCTGGCGCTAGCCGACTTCCTGGCGGAGGCAGGAGACGAGATCACGGTGCTGTCAGTGGGCGAAGATGGCATGCCCAACTCGATAGCCCGAACCATTCCCCGGATGGGTTTGGGCGCGGCGAGCCGGATTGTCTGGAAGCAGCTGCCCCCGCGGGCCTGCGGAATTCCCATCCGTAATTTCGCCAGCGTCGCCCGCTCCAATGACGTATTTCAATGGCTGCTCGGCCATCCCTTTGACGTGGTCCATTTCCAGGACGCGAAGGGGCTCGGCTTCCACTCGATCGTCGCCAAACATCAGGGCCTTGCGTTTGCGGAGACGCTGTTTTGCGTTCATGCACAGAGCCCTACGCTGATGTGTTTGTCTGCAGATGGTGAATACGTCACCCATCAGCAGCATCTGACTGCCGACTATCTCGAGAGCGAAAGCGTCCGGCTGGCCGACCGCCTGGTTAGCCCCACACGTTTTCTGCTGCAATGGATGGCCGAATCCGGCTGGGTCCTGCCGGCGAATCGCGACGTCTTGCCGCCGTTGTCCCGGCGGGTGGGCGATGGCGTCCGTGCCGACGATTCCCTCGCAAAGGGACCGGCCGTCGAATTTGTCTTTGCGGGCCGGCTGTCGATCGGAAACGGTCTGCTCCTTTTCTGTAACGCACTCGACCGGATCAGGAACGACGATGCGCTCCGCTCCATGGTCGTCCGCTTCCTCGGGACAGCGGCGAAGGTCGGCAACCAGAGCGCCGGGGACTACATCCGGGAGCGGGCCCAGCAGTGGCCCTGGGACGTCGGCATCAGCACCGACGCCACGCGGACGCAGATCGTCGACTATCTCACCGGACCTTCCCGCGTGGCGGTGCTGACCTCGATTCAGGGCCCGCTGCCGGAATTCCTGCCCGACTGTCTGGATGCGCGCGGTGCGTTCATCGCCAGCGCAGGCGCGGGAATTGACGAACTGATCGCTGCGGAAGACCGGGCCGGCGTTTTGTTCGCGCCGACAGCGGACGCGCTCGCGGACAAACTGCGGGGCGTAGTGAGCTGCGGACTCAAGGCCGCCCGTCCGTCGGTGGCCAGTGTTGAAAACCGGCAGGCCTGGCGGGCCTGGCATGTGGCCCTGACCACAGCGGGCGGAGTGTTGCCCATGGCGCCGGCGCACGGGGCCGACGACGAGCGGCCACTGGTCAGCATCTGCATCGCGCACCACAACCGCCCCGAGTATCTGCGCCAGGCGCTCGCTTCGGTTGTCGCCCAGGACTATCCCAACATCGAGGTGGTGCTCGTCGACGACGCCAGCACGGATCACGCTGCCATCGAACTACTGGAAAGCCTCCGAGCCGGGTTTGGCGAACGAGGCTGGCAGCTGATCCGCAACGATACGAACCGTTACGCCGGGGCCTCACGGAACATCGCGGCCAAGGCTGCCCGGGGCGCGTTCCTCAAGTTTCTGGACGACGACAATTTCTCCAAACCCGGCGAGGTCTCTACTTTCGTGCGGGTCGCCAGAAAGACGGGAGCCGACATCGTCAGTTGCGCGCTGGACTTTTTCGGCGAAACCACTCCGCCCAACGCCAATCAGATGCCGCTGTTCCGATTCTTTTTCCTCGGCCCCGCAGTTTCCCTGGGCGCTTTCCAGAACGCTTTCGGCGACACCAACGCCCTGTTTCGGCGCGAGGTCTTCCTCAAGCTGGGCGGCTTCATGGAGGATCGCCACGGGCATGGACACGAAGACTGGCGGCTCATCGCCGACGCCGTCCTACAGGGTTACCGCCTGGAGGCGATTCCGGATGCGCTGGTGTGGTACCGGAGGACCGCGGCCGGCGACAACCTCTCGGCCCAGCACCCGATCGCCTTCAAACACAGCCAGAGTATCAAACCCTATCTCGCGGCCCTGCCTCCCTCGTTCCGGGGAATGGTTTTGTTCGCCCAGGGAATGACTCAAACCTCCAACCGACCGAGCGTGGTCGATATTCAGAACTACATCAGCCAGACGGTCCTCTGGTGTTCGAAATTGGAGGCCGGCGCGGCGCTCGTCGCGCTGGGCCAGAAGCAAGCCGGGATCGGCCTGATGGTCGAGAGCGTCAAGGCGGTCGAGGGCGGCAAGAATCCCCGGGTGATCCTCGACGCCTTGCTCGGGGTGGCGAAGCCCCTGTCGCTCCTCGATCCGATCCGCGCTCGGTCGTTTCTCGAAACAGCGGTGGATCTGGCGACCTCCCTACAGCTCCCTGGGGAGGCCACGACGGCCAACCGGATGCTCGCCGCGCTGCATCCGTCCCCGCCGGCCGCCATGGCCGCCGCCCATCATTGACGTCTCTGCTTCCGGAAGCCCGCGGAGGGCGAAACGGAACTGGGAAGGTACCATGAGCCAGCAGAATCGCTTAGGGGCTTCGTAGTACCCTCGCTTGGGGCCTTTGTCGTGCCCGGGCGTGCGGGCCAAATGTCGCGAACGGTTCGACTGCGGCTCCGATTGGGGCGCGCCGGTCGCCTGCTATTTAGCGGGGATGGAGTAATACAGGAATTGCGCCTTGTTCTTCGCGAATGCCGCAGGAAACCGGCGCGGTTCATTGGGCCAGCGCTGGCTTGCGGGCGAGGGCCCAGAGCATGCTCCTCCGGAAGGCGAATTTGGTCCGTGTGCGGAACAGGATCTTAAACAGGAAACGGACATGATCGCGCAGCGGCTGAGCATAAGGGGTTCCAAAATACGGATGGCACAGATCCACCAACGCGAAGCCGCAATTCGACAGGACCATTCGCAAGGAGGCATCTGCCGGAATCCAGTAGTTCACCGGTTCCTCCAAAAACGGCAGGGTGCCGAAATGGCGGTAATACGGAGAGTTCGTGTTGGGCGTGGCGATGAATACGATGTGCCCTCCCGGTTTCAGCGATTGAAACGCCCGCTGAATGTAGTGAAACGGGTTGGAAATGTACTGAATCGTTCCGCGGAACACAATCAGGTCGAAGAACTCCTCCGCGTTGAGCAGGTCCCGGTCAAACCGGACTCCCTTCCGCGCGGCGACCTCCCGGGCATACGCCGAGATTTCCATCCCGTAGATTCGGTCGCGGTTCCAGCCGAGGGCGTCGATGAATTCGCCAGTGGAGCAGCCAACGTCCAGCAGCGTTCCCGTGACAAAGGCTTCCTGGCCGAGCCAGCGGAGGAGATACGCGCGTTCCTGGGCGAAGCTTCGTTGCCGCCGGGGATCGTTTCCCTGGCGCTGGCAGAAATATTCGGCTCCGAAATGATCGGAGGCGGGGCTGGCGCCTGCAGTCTCAACCGGGATGTGGGGCATTACGGGTGTCCTCAGGGAGGTGGGGTGAGCCGCAGCAGGCCGGCCGACGCCAGCCGATCGCAGATCGGCCGCAGTCTCCAGACGGGCTCCCCGATGATCTCGGCGATTTCAAGCAGCGACTGTTTCCCGTCCGCGTAGGCGAGCAGGTTCATCATGGCGCGCACCTGGGCTCGTGTCTCAAGTGTGCTCAACGTCGGGTAGAGTCCGCGTTTTCCAAGCTGGGGCTCGCCGAAGACCGTAGCATTGGGGACGGTGTTCATTTCGAGGCACTCGATGGCCCGCTGCAACATCCCAAATCCGCCGGCTAACCCCGCCGGACTCACGAGGGTCAGGTTGTCGTCGGACGTGTGGTATTCCGGATAGGTCCCATACTTCGAGCGCATCAGCGAGGCCATCGGCAGGTCGACGCCGGGGCTGCAATACTGGCGCTCGTCACTGCCGCGATCCAGGAATGGATAGGCTTTGAAATCGGGGGCGAGGTGGCGAAGGACATGCTGCGCGACCACATCGGCCAGCGTATCGCCCGCCCGCGAGGGTAGGTACGAATGAGATCGATCGTCGCCCACGCAGGTGACGACGAATCCGGCCTCCACCCGCCGCTTAAGCTCGGCAAGATTCCTGCTGAGGTAGACGATCGACCCGATCGTTTCGGGGATGAAAACAACGCGGTAGCTGTAGCGGCGTGGTTTCAATCCGAGAAGCCAACGGGCGAGGAACAGGGTGACCGTGGGCCCTGAAAGCTCGTTGTTGGCCATCGACGGATGGCAGATGTAGGTCGAGATGAAGATCTCGCGCTCCGTCTCGCCGGGGAGCAGGAATTCTCCGTAGGTCAGGTTTCCGTCCTTCAGCTCGCTGTCGATCCGCACCCGGTAGTTGCCGGGGCGCAGCGTCTGCCGTACTGCATCTGTCAGGCAAAAGCCCCAACGCTCCTGGTAATAGGAGGTGATGTACGGGATTGTGTGCGGCCGGTCGGGCAGGGAATGGAGGTGCGATTGGAGTTCGCTCAAGGGGAGCGTGGAGTCGACCGGCACCGAGTAGCCGACGACATGCAAATTGTGTTCTCTAAAATCGACGATGCGGCGCCCGGTCGGATCTTCAACGTACGCTTCGCGGATGTTCCATTCGCGAGGGACTGTCCAGTCGAAGCATTCGGTGCCTGAGGGTACCTCATGCAGCGTCAGGCCGGGTAACCGTTGCTGCAGGACGTGGAGCGTCTGCCGGACGCCGTCGCCCGTCAGGCTTCGGCAAATCGGGAAGAGCTCCTTTACCAACTTGTAGATCTGCGGTCCAATTCCGGCATCGACGATCATGGATTGGCTCCTTTGCCGGCGCCTTCGGGACCGAGCCCGGTCGTCACCATCGGCCACTGAAGCGGCGAATCCTCGGCGATGGCGCACGCCGCCACTTTTCCGACCACCTCGTCCCAATGCACGGGACTGATTCCGTGGGCGGGGCGCTTGGCCATCAGATTCTGGTCGGAAAGCACCTCCCCCTGGAGGATGTTGCGCGCGGCCACGATGCTGCGCCGCGCATGCAGCCGGGCGGCTTGCTCGAACTCCAGGTTTTTGGAATTGCCCCCGCGCAGGGCGGAATACACCTGGCAGCGCAGTGTAAAGCGCCCGAGATCGCCGGCGTCCATGGCGTGATAGTGATCGTTGCCCGGCAGGCGTTTGTCGTGGGTGAAGTGCTTCTCCAGAATCGCGGCTCCCATCATGCAGGCGAGCTCCATGGACATCATCGTATCTTCGGGAACCACATGGTCGGAGTATCCAATGACGCAGTCGGGGAAGACGCGCCTCAAGACAGCGATCATTCCCAGTTGGGCGTGGTCCACTGGCGTCGGATAGTTCAATACGCAGTGTAGCAGTGCGATCTTCTCCGCACCGGCGCGCCGGAGCGCGCTTACGGCGAACTCGATCTCCGGCAGGCTTGATGCGCCCGTCGAGAGCAGCACTGGCTTGCCCTTCGCCGCGCAGCGACGCAGGAGCGGCAGATTGGTGATGTCGGCCGAGGCGATCTTAAACGCCGGCATCAATGGAGCGAGGTAGTCCGCCGCTTCCAGGTCGAAGGGCGTCGAGAGGAAGTCGATGTCCACGCTCGCACACACGCGGGCCAGGGTTTGATAGTCCGCTTCGCCGAAGGCATCGTATTTCTTGAACAGCTGAAACTGACTCGGCGTCGGCTCTTTTGAAACGTCCCAGTAGGCCGGACTTTCGCGGCAGGCGATCTTCTCCGCCTTGTAACTCTGGAACTTCGCCGCCTGTGCCCCCGCCTGGGCCGCCTCGCGCACCAGCTGGCAGGCCAGATCGATATTCCCGGCATGATTCACGCCGATCTCCGCAATGACATAGGGAGCGGCATTCGAATTGGGATGGTCCCAGCGGTCTAGAATGCTTGGTTTCATGAAGAGGTCCTACTGCAGCAGGCCGGCGATGGCTTCCATTACTCGCACTCGTCCCTTGCGCAGGTCGATTAGGGACATGCGCTCGCACATGAAATCGCGCAGGGTCTGTCCGTCGACGATCTCCCGGAAGACTCGCGTGATCTCGGCATCGCTCACATTGCTGTGCAACCCCAGGTTGATCACCCCCAGGTTGCCCGAGGCAAACGTGTGCGTGGCTTCCCGGGCATTCTGGCAGAGCACCATGGTCGGCACGCGCAGGGCAGCCAGTTCCAGCACCGTCCGTCCGCCGGCGGTGATCGCGAAATCCGCCCGCGCCATGTAGTCCGATATCCGGGACGTGGTCTCGACGACGTTCACCGCATCGGCGGGCCATTGGGTCGACGCCTGCAGGATTTGCGTCTTGTTGTGATTGCCCGGCCCGAGGACCACATCCACGCCGATGCCGCGGGCAATCGCCAGCGGCGCAATGAGCCCGATCACCCGCATTGCGAGATTCCCTTCGTCGACGCCGCCGAACGTGACCAGGACTCGTTTCACGTTGTCGTGGACCTCCCCCGTCGGAGGATACATAAACTCGTCGCGCAACATGAAATAGTCGTGTCCCGCCAGCACCTGCGGATAGGGCACCGTCGACGGGTACATTGCATTAATCACCAGATCCGCCTCCTTGATGCCGCTACCCAGGTCTTCGAAGTTCAACACGCGGCAGCCCCGGTCCTTCAGCGCCCGGATATAGGAGGCGTCCGTATCAAGCACATCGTTGATGACGAGATCGGGTTCCTCGCGGAGAATGGTTTCCAGGAGCGCACCATCGGGCGCGATCACGACCCGGAAGTTCCGCTTCTGAATCATCTCCGCCGCCAGCTGGCTGGTCTGCTCGCAAACAAACACGAGCTCATGATGCACCAGCTCATTGGCGACCATCAAGGCCCGGTAGACGTGACCGAGACCGACCTCGGGGTAACCGATCACGGCCAGCACCACCCGCTTGCGCTTCATTACGCTTTCGCACAGCGAAATATCCTCGAACGAGTCGACGTCGAAGCTGCACACCAGCGGGAGTTCCAGCAGGGCCACCCGGGCTCCAAATCGGGTTCCCTGCAGCAGCTGTTGCCGGCGACAGGCCACGACCGCGCCGGTTTCGCGAAAGCGGGGCGGCAAAGCCTGTCGATTGACCCGGGCTTCGTAGGACGGCGTGGCGGTGCCGTTGACAACGGTCCAGCAGAGATGCCGGTCGTCCACGACCGATACGACAGTGTCATTGTCGCCGGATTCAAGGAGCTCGATGGCTTTTTCGATGTTGCTCACCCGTACCAAGGGCGAGGTGGGCTGCACCGTCACGATCACTTCGTAGGACTCGGAGAACTGCGTTTCGCAGGCAATCGCGGCGTGCGCGATCACCGGATCGAGCGTCGCTTGGTCGTTTGCCAGCTCGTCGGGCCGCGCGATGACCTCGGCTCCGAAGCGGCGCGCAATCAGAGCAATCTCCTCGTCGTCGGTCGACACGACAACCCGCGACACCTTGGAGCAGTGTTGCGCCGTGTTGATCGCGTAGAAGATCATCGGCTTTCCCGCGACAGGACGGAGACATTTCCGCGGAATGCCCTTGGATCCGCCGCGGGCGGGAATGATCACGATCGCATGCATGGGTCGGTGGTCTTGCGTCATCATCAGGTGGAAATGGCAACGGGCGCTGCCGTGGCGGGGACGGCGAACGTTGCCTCAATCGCGGTCAGGGTGCGCCCGACCATGAGCTCCTCTCGAAAAAGCCGCAAGGCTCGCTCGCGGCCGCGGCGCCCGATCGATGTGCGCTCGGCCGGATCGAACGCCCAGCGCGCCAGCGTCTGCGCGAGCATCCGAATGGTCTTGTCTGCGCCCAGCGCGGGGTCGGGCAGGAGTTGTCCCGTGTCGGCCAGCTCCTCGGGGATTCCGCTCACGCTCGATGCGGCAACCGGCAGACCCTTGGCCATCGCCTCCATGATCGAGAGCGGCATGCCTTCCAGCAGCGACGGCAACACGAAGATGTCCGCGGCATCATACCAGTCGGCCGCATCCAACCGGTGGCCGAGCAGGTGCACATGGTCCTTCAGATTCAGACGTGCGATTTCTTTTTCGAGATGGTGTCGTTGGTCGCCGTCCCCCGCCCATACGAACTGGAGTTTTCCCCATGCCGCCGTTCCACGGAGCTGCCTCATCGCTTCCAGTTGGATCGAAAAGCCTTTTAGTGCCCTAAGGCGCGCGGTGGTCAGGCATACGACGGCGTTAGCTGGGATCCCGTGTCCGGAGCAGAGCCTGGCTCGCACGGCCGGATCGGGCGGTTGAAAGTACTTCGCCGGCCTTCCGTAGTGGATCACCTGTCCGCGACCCGGAGCCAGGCGGAAACATCTTTCGAGAAGCCGGAGGTTTTCCTGGGAAACGGCCACAACGGCCCGGGCTGCCTTGAACTGTTCCTCAAGGATGGGAAGGCATTGGGCGTAGTCTTTCGCAAGATAGGCCCCGACAAAACCGATGACCACGACATAGGGAATGCCAAGACGCATTGCGACCTCCTGGGCCGCGAGATTTGAAAACGGACAGCAGTCGCTGAACACGATCAGATCAGGACGATTCGTTTGGAAGACGCGAAGCGCATCGGTTTCGTCGGAAAGCGTCCGGGCAAATTCCCGGCCGGTGTGAAAACCAATCCAGTGATGGGCGATGCCCAGCCGCCGCTGTTCTTCGATCAGCGTGTTGTCCGCGCTGGTTTGCATGCACGCTGTCCGGTATCCCGCATGCGCCAGACCGCACAGGATCGAATGATTGTATTGGGCGACTCCGCCGGACTCGGGATCGTCGGTGTAAAGAAGGACATGTCGCGCCTTTTCGTGATCTGGCGCTTTCGCGAGCCGAGGGAGGGATGCGACCATTTCAGGCTGGCGCGAGAAAATGGCCACTTTGGTGTTGGCCAGATGGTAGGGAGGGTTGAATTGACGGGCGAGATCCGGAAAATCGGCATCCTGTGCATCCCAGCACCACAGGCGCTGTGCGTTGAAGGTCATTCCTGCCGCGGCCTCAGTCCGGCTGAGCACGGCCAGGTCGGCTTCTGAACCGCCTGCATCACTCACAACCGAAATGCGCGGAAGAGTGGCGCACATCGCTGCCACGTCCCCGGATGTGCCGGGACTTAACGCCACCCGTACGCTCTCCTGTTCCCGATGCAGTTCCTGGATGTTCTCATATGCGAGCAGGCTTCGCACAAGGCGGATGGTGTCACCGTTGAAAATGACCCGGGACTGGTCATGCTCCGACCAGGCCAGAAGATCGGGTGCTGATCCGTTGAATACAACCTGCTCGAAATACGTCCGCCGCCGCTGCTCGCTGAAATGGGTGTCGAACCAAAGGGTGCCTGCAGCGCCGATGGCTTGTGTTTCCTCCGGGTGGGCGAGAGCGTGCGCGGCCCGTTCCGCAAGTCCTTCGGGTGTGTCATAGGCAATCATCTCGCGGCCGTCTGCGAGCAGCCTGGCGAGCCCGGATTCAGGCGCCAGACTGTCGGTTAGCAGGGTCGCGCCAGAGGCAAGGATTTCGAAGATGCGCAGATTGAGATCGCCGTTGAGGCTTGCGTTGAAACCGGCAAGCGACGCGCCGTAGAAGCTAAGGCCGGGGAGTTGCTGAAGCGGCTGCCGTTCGATCGAAAGGCCGCGCTCTGCGAGCACAGCGAGTAACCTACGGCGCCGCGGATGGAAGCCGGCGGCCTGTCCGACAAACGCGATCCGTTTGATGCGCCGAGTCTGGCGGGCCTCGCGAACCGTCGCGTCCGAGTGAGGAAAGGTTAGGCCCGGGATCCAGAAAAGATTGCGAATGCCGGCGGCCCTGAAAAATCGCGCATGGTGGCGGTCGTAAAGCAGAATAACGCGATCGAACGGTTCCGATGACACATATCGCAGCATACCGTTCAGCGGCGAACGCATGTGGTGGGTGTCGGCCACAAGCAGAACCCGCGGACATTTGAACACCTCAAGGTTGCGCGGCATGTTGCGCCAGCTTGCATCGACGAGGCAGACGACCGCTTCGGGTTGTTGTTCCGAGGGAAGCCTAGCGGCAACCTTTGCGAGGTCGTATTCGCCGGTTGGCGTGGACAACGATCGCATCCGGCCGTCGGAAGAGGGGGCATCGGGCCAGTCCGGACCGCAATTCACCTGGTCGTCCCCGAGTTGCGGAGGAAGCATGTAACGGGCGGGACTGCCGGTCGCGAAGAGGACGCGCATTGGGAGGCACAACATCGGTCCGGCGCAGCGGACCCCCACGAGGAAGAGTCCAATGGGTCGGGACCGAACTAGTACTCAAGCAGTGATGCAATTTACGGGCCAGTTGGATATACGGATGTGTAAGTCTAAGGTGCGTATATATTACCGATAATCGATTAGGGTGTTATTATGGAGTATTCCATGCTTCTGATCGGCGGGGATCCAGCGCCGGCAGGATTTGCCGCCAGACGCGGTCCCCCGGGGGACCGGGGCATCGCCGGCCGTGGCACCAAATCATCAACTGGGTTTAGGCTCTGGTTTGGGCGGCTTGCCCCCCGGCCATTTTACGTGACCGCTGGTCCCGACACTTGCGCGCTCGGCTCGGCCCGGGTTTGGGCGCCATCGGCGCGGCCTTGCAGAGATCCGCCCGGGAGGGCAGCGCGGGACCCGGCGCAGTAGTGCGACCACATCGTCCGGAACGCAGCTTCCAGATTCCGGGTAAAACGCGGTGCGTCGCAGAGCGGGCTTTGCCGCATTCGCTCCCGCAGCGACCCCCGGATCGTTGCGAGCCGGGGCGGGTTGCTTGCGAGATTGTGACCTATGTCCAGGTACTCATCCGGCGTATTGGCGATCCATTCCGAAGCTCCGAGATGAGTCAGCAGGCTGGCGCCGACGCGGGAGACGTGGGTCTGGCCGGCCAGGGTGACGACAGGAACGCCCATCCACAGGGCTTCGCAGGTGGTCGTGGTGCCGTTGTAGGGGAAGGTGTCTAGGGCGATGTCGACCCGCCGGTAGAGATCGAGCTGGTCCGTGACGGGCAGTCCATCGCCATTCAGTTCGATCCGCTCCGGGGCGATTCCTTGCTATGCAAACGAATCGTGGATCAGCCCGGTCGTCTCCGGATCGGTCAAGCCCCATTGATCCCGCTGAATCGAATTCGCCCAAGCGATCCTACCCCCCAGGGTGATTTTTGCCGAAGTCGCCGAGAAGCCTGCGATTGCGTGATCGCTATGGTTCGGAGATTAGATTAACCTGAATCCCGCAGTTGAGGCGGAATCGGCTTGCTGGCGCTCGCCGCTACGAGGAGCCGAAGCCTCAACTGGGGAATTCAGGATTAACAGTAACCCTCGGGGTTTCGCGACTGCCAATGCCACGTGTCGCGACACATGGCGGCCAGGTCGCGCGTCGCGCGCCAACCGAGCAAACGGTGGGCTTTGGTCGGATCGGCATAGCAGGCCGGCACATCGCCTGGACGCCGGGCCACGATGCGATTCGGGATCCTTTTGCCGGATGCCTGCTGGAATGCTTCGATAACCTCCAAGACGCTGTAGCCGCGCCCCGTGCCGAGATTGATCGCCTCCGCTCCAGCGCACTGTTCCATGTTTTCGATTGCGCGAACGTGCCCTTCCGCGAGGTCGCACACGTGGATGTAGTCGCGCACGCCCGTGCCATCAGGCGTCGGATAGTCGCCGCCGAAGATCTGGAGCTCCGGGCGCCGGCCCACGGCGACTTGTGCGATGAAAGGGAAAAGATTGTTGGGGATGCCGTTGGGGTCCTCGCCGATGCGTCCGCTCGGATGGGCGCCTACCGGGTTGAAGTAGCGCAGCAGGGCGATCCGCCAGCGCGGGTCGGCTTTTGCCGCGTCGCGCAGCATCTCCTCGATGAAGAGTTTGGTGCGGCCGTACGGGCTGGCCGCCGAGAGCGTGGCGTCCTCGCGAAGCGGCAGCGCCTCTGGCTCACCGTACACCGTGGCGGACGAGCTGAACACGAGCCGATGGCACCCGTGGCGTGCCATGACCTCAAGCAGGACGAGGGTCGACACCAAGTTATTGCCGTAATAGTCCAGCGGCTTCTGCACCGATTCGCCCACCGCCTTCAATCCGGCGAAGTGGATGACAGCATCGATCCGATGCGCGGCAAATGCCCGGTCCAACGCAGCCCGGTCCCGCACGTCCAGCTCGCAGTGCGGGAAAGTCTTTCCCGAAATCTCCTCCGCGCGCTCGAGCGCCGCGGGCTTGCTGTTGCTGTAATTATCCACCGCGATGACGTCGTGCCCCGCCCCTAGCAGGGAAACGAGCGTGTGGCTGCCGATATAGCCGGCGGCGCCGGTGACAAGAATGGTGGACATCCCCAAGAGCGTTGGCTTCCGGTAGATTCCCGGCAAGTCAAGATGTTGCGCATTGACGCGTCCACATGTCGTGGAACGCGGCTTCCAGATTCCGGGTAAAACGCGGTGCGTCGCAGAGCGGGCTTTGCCGCATTCGCTCCCGCAGCGACCCCCGGATCGTTGCGAGCCGGGGCGGGTC
>Ga0182027_10007140_pt1 | contig 16556 bp, 15 predicted proteins | sample 712E1DmetaG_FD_121300 | JGI IMG/M metagenome (GOLD analysis project Ga0182027, IMG submission 121300) | Permafrost microbial communities from Stordalen Mire, Sweden - 712E1D metaG (Illumina Assembly) | ecosystem: Environmental > Terrestrial > Soil > Wetlands > Permafrost | place: Sweden... | reverse complement strand
TCCGTATGTCATCTGATTCACCTTCTGTTGGGATCATTGGCGCCGGACTCGCGGGAAGCGAAGCGGCGCTTGTTTTGGCGCGGCAAGGCGTCAAGGTTGTGCTTTTTGAGATGCGCCCGCAAACAATGACACCTGCGCATAAAACGGGTCTGCCCGCTGAACTTGTGTGTTCCAATTCGCTAAAATCAAATGAACTGCCTTCAGCCCAGGCGCTTTTAAAAAACGAACTTCTAATGTGTGACAGCCCGCTTTTACAATGCGCCCTTGAATCGTCGGTTCCCGCCGGCAGTGCGCTTGCAGTTGACAGAATTATGTTTTCTACAAAAGTATTGCACGCCATCCAAGCTTATCCGGGAATAACCCTGCAAACAAAGGAAATGTCCAGACCGGATGACGACCATTCATATTATGTCATCTCGGCAGGTCCATTGGCCTCAACCCCGCTGGTACAATGGCTTATCGGAGCATTTTCCGCGGAATCGCTGCAGTTTTATGATGCCATTGCCCCGATAATCCCCCTCGATTCCATTAATACGAAGATCGCATTTTATTCGTCTCGCTGGAAACCGCTTGAAAAGGATTATCTTAATTGCCCGTTTACGGAAGATGAATATAACCGATTTTATATGGAGCTGGTCGCCGCGGACACGGCGCTGGTGCATGATTTTGAAGACGAACATTTTTTCGAGGCCTGTCTGCCTCTTGAAGTCATTGCTCGGCGCGGTCGCAGGTCCATGGCGTTCGGGCCTCTCAAGCCAATAGGGTTTACCGACCCGCGGACAGGGAAAAGGCCTTATGCAGTATGTCAATTGCGTCGGGAAACAAACGACGGCGACAGCTTCAGTATGGTCGGTTTCCAGACACGGTTGACGATTCCCAATCAACAGAAAGTGTTCCGCTTGATCCCCGGGCTTGAAAATGCCCGTTTTCAAAGGTTCGGAAGTTGTCACCGCAACACGTTCATGAATTCTCCACAACTTGTGTCGTCCGATCTTTCTTTTAAACAACATGAGACATTTTATTTGGCCGGTCAGCTGTGCGGAAATGAAGGCTATACGGAAAGCATAGCCACCGGGCATTTAACCGCGCTTTTTATCTGGGCCCGATTGCAGGGTAAAAGATTGGAACCTCCTCCGGTTACCACCGCCTGCGGTGCTTTGCTGAGACATGTGACCGCCTCGGAAGTAAGGCCGTTTTCTCCAAGCAGCTTTCATTTTGGTCTCTTGCCCGCTCTTTCACAAACTGTTCAAAAAAGAATAGGGAAGCGTGAAAAACACGCGATGCTCTGTGCGCGCGCGTTGAATGATTTTACACAATGGAAAAAAAAGCTCGATTTAAGTAATTGACTTGACCGATTTCGGAAAAGTAATTTAAAATTCCTTCTAATTTTTCAAATAAAGGAAATTTTATGAATATCCCCGTTGTAGAAATGATTTTAAGGGCCGGATGGGTCGCACGGTTCATACTGATACTCCTTGGTTTATTTTCAATTATGACCTGGGCCATCATTTTCAACAGGATAGCTTTTCTGGGAAAGGCCTCCAAAGGCAACCGTTTATTTTTACGGAAATACAATGCATTGCGAACGGTGACCGAGATCAACACCTTGGACAAAAAAGTGACGGCGTGCCCGATCGGAGTTTTGGGAAAAATGGGCGTCGGCGAATATACCAGGATCATCGAGGATTCTCACGCGCTTTCCGGGGTGCGGGACTGGTCATTTTTTTTGCAAAACCAGTTCGGCATGGCCCTGGAAAAAATCAATACGACTTTTTCAGAAACGGTCAGGGCACTTGACAAAGGCCTGATATATCTGGCAATATCGAGCAGTGTTGCTCCTTTTTTAGGGCTTCTGGGCACGGTGTGGGGCATCATGGATTCATTTTACCAGATAGGCAATCAAGGATCGGCCAGCTTGCCGGTAGTTGCGCCGGGCATAGCGGAGGCGCTCATTGTGACCATGATCGGTCTGGCCGTTGCGATTCCGGCGGTTTTCTTCTATAACTACTTTGTTCACCGTGTTGAGTTGATTGAAAATGAAATGGACGAATTTAAAAATCTTTTGCTTGCGCATTTAAAACGGGACATATTCAATTTATTATACAGTAAAAGCAAGGCTCAATGAAATCGCAAAGAAGAAAGGTCATTGCCGACCTCAATATAACAAACCTGGTGGACGTGGTTTTAACCCTGCTCATTATTTTCATGATTACCGCTCCCATGATGACCCAGGGCGTGCAGGTTGATCTGCCCAAGGCCGATGCCAAAAATGTCGAGGTGAGCGACTATATCCAGGTGTCGATAAACGGCCGTAACGAAATATTTATCGATCAGGAGCGGGTCAACCTCGTTGATTTTCCTAAAAGGTTCAAGGAAGTATTTTCGGGCAAAAGATCGGCGCCGGTTTTTATCAATGCCGATAAGAAAGTGCCCTACGGCCTGGTCATCAGGCTTATCGCCGACGTTCAAAATGCGGGCGTGGTAAAGCTTGGTTTTCTTACCCTGCCCGCAAAAGAAGAAACGGGCGGATTATAATCCATGGTTTCGTCCCTCGCGGCTTCGACCGGCAATACTGTTTCACGCGAGCCGTCATTCTGGCCGGTAATTTTCGTTTCCCTCGCTTTTCATGCGGTAGTGTTCATAGGCATACCGGTTCTGACCCTGCTTTTAAACCATTCGGAAAAATTCCAGAGACCCCCCACATTCCAACTGGTGTCCATGAAAGCCTCCCAGGCGCTACAGGCAAGAAAAATGATTCATAAAGCCCAGTCGGCAAAAACGACCCCAAGGAAACCAATCACGCCAATCCCCCAGAAGAACAAATCAAAACCATCAGCCAAAAATGAAACAAAACCTCAGGAAAACAATGAAGATCTTTCGGAACTTTTGAATTCCCTACCATCGATGCCAGTGTCGGAAATCGCGTCCACGCAAAGCTTCAAATACAACTGGTACATTCAAAATGTGCAATCGCGCGTTGAAGGTAACTGGAAGCCTCCCGCTGGACTTACCGAAAAAAAGGACGCTTCAGTCATCGTGACATTTACTATTTTTCAGGATGGAAGCATTTCAAAAGTAGCCGTCACGCAGTCTTCGGGGACCTCGACACTTGACAATATTGCAATCAAAACCATCCAATCTTCAGCTCCTTTCGGTCAATTGCCCATCGGGTTCGCCGATAACAAATTGGACCTTACCTACACCCTGCATTACGATAAATAAGGGCAATAAGCGGCCCTCTGTGACAATATTCTCCCAAAGTGAGTATTAGAATGAAGCCATTGTGCAGTGCGATCCTGATAGTGTCGTTTCTTTTTTCTCTGTCCCGTGGTGAAAAAGTTCATTTGGAAGCATACGCGACCAATCCCGACAGCTTACCGATCGGCATTCTTCCATTTACGTCTCTATCTGATGCCACGATCAAATCCAACGAACCATGGAAGGTGATTGCCGACGATCTTGATTTCTCGGGAAGGTTCGTGGTGGTCCGTGGACAAAAGGGCGACAGCCTGCTTTTTGCCCAAAAAAACGTCGCGATTTATATCGCGGGCAGGTACACTTTGCGGGGGTCGATGGTGGCAGTGGACTGTTTTTTACGCGATGCAAAAACCCATGAGGAATTGGTGATGAAACAATGTAATGGTGAAACTAAGCTGCTGCGTGGAATGATGCATGGTTTTTCCAACGACATGGTTGAAATGCTTTTCAACACCAAAGGGGTCTTTCGCAGTAAAATACTTTTTGTGAAGGACGATGGCGCTGTAAAAAATATCATGATCATGGATTACGACGGGTTCAACCAGCGACAGCTTACTTCGAATAAAAGCATCAATATTTTTCCGGTATTCGCCGATTCAACCATCTTCATCTGGACATCATTTATCCGTGGTCATCCCGATTTATTCAAAGGGTCGATAGCAACGGGAAGGTCAATAGCTCTTGTATCGAGCCGGTTTGTGCAAACGTCGCCGGCGGTGTCAAGCATTGACGGAAAGGTTGTTTTTGCATCAACGCGCGATGGTAATATGGAAATATACTCATGTGACGCCGACGGCACCGGCATAAAACGATTGACCTTTACCAAGGCAATCGACACCTCGCCGTGCTGGTCACCTAACGGTTATCAGATAGCTTTTACATCCGATCGCGGCGGTTCGCCTCAAATTTATATCATGGACGCCGACGGAGCCAATACGCGTCGTTTGACTTTTGAGGGAAACTACCAGGATTCTCCAGCATGGTCTCCTAAAGGGGACAAAATAGCCTATATGTCAATGAACGGGGGCAGGTTTGATATCTGGACGATACAGTCCGACGGATCGAACCCAACTCAAATTACTACGAATTCCGGCAGTAATGAATATCCCGCTTGGTCGCCGGACGGTTCATTTATCGCGTTTTCATGCCATACAGGCAATAAAACCGATATTTATGCCGTAAAAACCGATGGAACGCATTTAAAAAAAATCACCAATTGCGGAAATGCGAAAATGCCCGATTGGTCCAGCTTTTATTAAAAAATCTTGAAGAGAGAAGAAGCCATGAAAATCAAAAGAATTCTGTTTTGCATTTTGGCGTGTTTGTCAAGTAGTTTTCTAATGGGATGCTCATCCATCACGCTTTTAAGGATTCAAGAGCTCAAACAGGTTGAGGCGCACGTGGATTCGCTTAAAATCGAGCTGTCTGTTATGGAGCAGGAAGTGATCAAGGAACAGAAGAACCAGAGCGATGTCCTGCGGCTCATGCGCGCGGACCAGCAGGTGCGCTTTGATGAATTAGGGCAGAAAATATCTTCCCTGGAAGGGAGCCTTTCTGAAAACAAATACAAACTTTCCCAGATCGACAAAAAAACCCAGGAAATCCAGGAACAATGGATGGCCAAGGCTCAGAACGATTCCCAAGCGGCTAAACAAAAAAATGCGCAGGTCGACAAACTCTACCAAATTGCCTATGGCGATTTTAATGCCGGGAGGTTCGATCTTGCTTCGACTGGTTTTGCCGATTTCATAAAGCAATTTTCTGATTCCCCTTTGTCTGATGAGGCCGCTTACTGGTACGCCGAATGTTTTTACGGGAAGCGGGAATTCGACAAAGCCGAGGAGGCATATTCGGATTATTTGAGAAAGTATCGAAATGGCAAGAAAGTCTGTTCGGCTCTCTATAAGCTTGGGCTGGTTTTTGAGGCCAAAAAGCAAACGGAAAAAAAGAAAATGGTGTGGCAAAAACTGCTTACAACATGTCCTGAATCAGAAGAATCAACAATAGTAAAGAGCCGAACAGGAAAGTAAAAGACAATTCTTTTCCTCTCTCACCGGCGGGAGAGAGGAAAAGGGCAAAAACATGGTATTATTTCTTATCGGAGTCCAATTTATTCATTTCTTTCTTTAATTTATCTATCTGCTGATCGATTTCCTTTTGCTTGTTTTGCATCTGTTCCTGCACTTCGGATTTATTGGATGACTGGGACAGCTTTTGCGAAATCGCCAGCGCATATTCGATATCACCCTTTATGACGTCAATGTTCCTTGAAAAGAATTTCTGGCGGTTGAACTCGTTGGTGAACCGGTAAAAATCATCGAGCTGCTTTTTCCCTGTTTCCTGGCTCTTGTGTAAACTGTCAATTTGCTGTAGAACGTAGGAAGATTGCAGCTCCTTTGCGATATCGTCGGTTTTTTGCGCCACCCCGGCGTAGTCTTTGCGGTTGGCGCGGTAGCTATTGCGCTGGCTTTCCAGAGTGTCCGCTGATGGCGGCTTCATTGCCTTCGCCTTTTCATCGGCGTTTTCCAGAATATCAAAGGCCTGTTTGTAATTCTTAAGCATCATAGTTGCGTACCCTTCAATGAGAGAGGCATCACACTGCAAGGGGGTCTTGGCGCTTGTTTTTTCAAGGGATTGCGCCATGGTTATGCAATCATTCCATTGACGGGCCCGCAGCGCCGTCCAACAAAGCCCTAAGAGAGCGTCTTCGAAATAATAGCTTGATTTGGGGACCATTCGCAGGGCGGTCACGGTTTTGGACAGGGCCATCTGCTCATAGAAAATATAACCCAGAAGCACATACGATCTGTTGACAATTTCTTTCTGCGACTCAGTCTGGGCCTTGGCCTCGATGCAGTTACCAAGCGCGTTCAACGCATCTTCCATTTTCAGGGCCAATATTTGAGTGATCCCTAAAGAATGTTGGGCGAAGATATAATCGGGATGCGTCTCGGGTATCTGCGAAAAGAGCTCGATTGCAGGTTCATAATTCTTTTGTTTGAGATAGGTTTCTCCCATAAGGTAATAGGCATGGTATTTCAGAGAATCGGGGACTTCCGGTTTGTTGAGCAGCATATACTGGTTATATACGGAATTGCTGATATCGTCCCGGTAATAAATTCGCATTTGTCCCAGGTGCACATAGGGAACACTGGAGCTGCGGGGATATTCCTGTTCAGCCTTATTGTAGTTTTCCATGGAGGCTTCCCGCATATCGAGGTTTTCGAGACACGAGGCCTTATAGTAATGGACCCAGTCATTTTTAAAGAAATTAGGATACTGGACAAGGATTTGACTGAACACAAAAAAAGCGTCCCAATATTTCCCGGCGAAATACAATTTGCAGGCCTTATTATACAGCTCGCTGGGCGCAAGGTCGACGAACCGGGCCATGCGCTCGGCATAGGTTTCCTCACGGTGCTGGCCAAACTGGACGCGGACGTAAAACGAGTTGGAGGCCGGAGCCGGAATAACGTTGTTATTGTTTGCGGTCAACGACATAAATTGATACATAAAAGAAAGGTCGCGTCCGTTATTGCCCTGCGGCACGTTGACGCCTGCGGCAAGCCCCCAATAATCCATTCCGGCATTCGAAAAGCCGGTCAGACCAAACAGATTGATAAAACGAAAAATGTTAAAACCAAGCCGATAGTTAAAGTTGTATTCTGGTTGTTTTGCTGCGGATATTACACCCGTCCAAGCCGAATCATTGGACCAAAAATCCTTTAAATTGTAATCAAGTCCCATTTCGATGCGATGTTCCCAGTAATTGGAAAGCCAGGAAATCCTCAAGCTACGCGAGTATTCCGCCGGGTTTCCGAAGCTCAATAGCGAACTGCTGTCCATGGAAGGTGCTATAAGATTTATCATTGCGATCCCTATGATGTGCGTGCCGAAAACCGGATTCAGAAGTACCCTGTCAGTTACTCCGACATCAAGCCCTATTCCCATAAGAGGCTTTCCGAAATTACTCTGGTAAGCAAAGTTGATATTGACGCCCGCGGAAAACGTTCGCCAGAAATTATAAGCATACGATGCGGTAAAAAATGAGTTTGTATTGCTGCTTGAACTTGAGCTTGATGAGTCCAGTATCTCGCCGTTGGCATTAGGATTAAATTGCAATACGTCCCCGTCAGCTTCGCCCAACCAGGTAAATCCAACGGATTGGTCCAAACCGATGGGTAACGTTACTCCCGCTTCCCAAAGATTAAAGGAATTAGGCCCGGGCAAAATATTCGTAAATGCTCCCCTTAATGAAATATAATTTTCCTCAGTCAATAGAGCGGGATTGGTTAAAGGCGAATAGGGTGCGTTAAGGTCGCGCCAGCGCTGGGTCAAAAGATATTCGCCTGGAAGCCCTTGCCCAATGACGCTACCGACACAAATAATACAGAATAAAATACCAATGTAAAATCGTTTAGATTTTTGGACATTAAGCATAGGCGCACTCCCAATATATTAATCGTAACGGTTTAACGGTTAAAGCCGACTTTAATAGGCGTAGTTTTAGTCGTTTGATTTGCGTCAGTCGTCGAAACCATGATCAAATAGGTGCCATTCCCGACCCAACGGCCATACTGATTATGGCAGTCCCAATAAATGCCATAACTTATGTGAGCGGAATCAAGAGCGGCAACATAATAAACATGAAGGTCTTTCGCAACGACGTTTCCAACCGCGTCATAAACAACCGCATCACCATATGAAGCATTTGCTACTGAACCACTGGTCCTTGGCGAAAGCGGTACCCTTGATTGTATTCCAACGAGCGCACCGTTCACCGTGCTGGGGTTTCCAGAATTTTGAAGGACATTATGATAAAAATTAATAACGTTTGGCTCCTGAATGGGATTTTTAGGACCGGCAGGATTGTGCGCGGGAGTTGCGGCCACAAAACTTTCAATTTTCCTGGTCAAAAGCGTGACCGCGACGGTGTCGGGGATTACGCCCGGCGCAGAAGCGATAATAAAAATTTTCCCTGCCTTGACTTTGGTAACAATTCCCTGCCAATTTTTGGGCCCCGGGGCGATTGTAGCGATGGTAATGTCGGTGCTTGTCCACGTTGCATTATTTGCCGAATCAATGTAATCACCGAGACTGTCGCGCAGCACGGCGTAAAGATTACTATATTGCGGAGTATTTTCATTCAGGGTTATGGAATCAACTCTTTGGTCGCTCCTTAAGCTGGTTATGACCGGCGAGCTCTGAATGTCAATGTGGTTTGGTTTGCCCGGCCCGATATATATCTGGACGGTTTTAATGATCGTCGGTGAATTCGGGTCGCTTGGGTTTTTATAACTGGCGGTCAAAGTGACCAGTCCAAAAGCCTTTGGGGACACTAAGGCCGTTGAATCTCCCAATTGCTTGGTTATTGTGGAACCAAGGGAATCGTAGGTGATCGTCCAGGTGATAAGGCTGTCGTATTCGGGCCGCATGGCCCCTGTGCTGTCGAATACGTGGGCCGTAAGGTTAAAAGGCGTTAACACGGAACCGGTGGCGATGTTATTAATGGGATGCGTAGTGTCGGAATAATTAGGTGGCGTTACGGCATAAATTTTGACGGCCGCCGCCGAGGTGAACAGATTGGTGCTTATCATGATGTCGGAGCCCGTTCGATGTCGTTCGCAGAAAAAGAAATCAAACATGTAACCTTTTTCGTTGGTCAGTCCAAGACTATCGACGGAAACGGAACCGTTCGTCGTATTATGAATGCCTCCGATGTCCATGACAAGCCTGTTGTTGATAAAGGCCCAAACATCGTCGTCGCCCGCAAATTGAAACGTCAAACCTTGGACTTTGATGAATTGCCAGTGCAATTCCATGGTAAAACTGTAATTATGATTGGTGGCGCCCGATCCGGCCGGCTCATCCGCGCCGAACCCTCTTCCGTCTAACGGAAAAAAAGCGGCATTTGTATATTGGTAAGTACCTGCTGATCCCGGGACAAGGGTAAATATAAGCGTGTCTTGGAAGACCATATTCGTAAAGGCCGTATCGTAGTTTACCATGCTGTCCGGATTGCTGCACGTGGTTGTGACCGGATTGGTATAATTAGGAATGGTAAAATCCCCCGACTGCCAGGGCCTGAACCACTTAGCAATATAACAGTTCCAGTAGGGAACGGGTCCAAGAACGGGTTTTCTTTGTGCGTCAAGAGTATCCGCGACCATCCCCAGATGCGTTCCAGTGCCGGTTGGGCTCTTTTCAAACTCTGGATTGCTTCCATCCGCATGGTAATCATAATAGGTCACAGGGATGCGGATGGTTGGGGGATACGTCTGGGCGCTCAGGCGTGAAAATGGGGCGGTCAAAAAAACTAAAGCGATTAAAACCATAGGTATCGAGCAAAGGCAACTACCATTGTTGGTAAGAGCAACATTTACTTTTTTTACCATTTACATTGCTCCTTTCCATTATTTTTAATTTGAACGCTGTAAATTGGCACACGAACTAACGTTATATAATATAACAAAAAAAACATTAATTGGAAAAAGAATTCATGTAATTAATTTCTTTGGCGCGTGAAAACATAGTAATAAATATATTCTGCGAACCAAAGTATTCACGAAAATTAATAATAAAAAGATCTTTTGTATTGCACATAAAAATGAATAAGACCAATTTCACATTTATAAGCAGTATCATTATTCTTTTCTTCAACAGGGTCCAGGGTTTTGAAGGCGGTACTGCCCAGGCAGCCTGCTTAATGGATTCCGCGAAAATATATCTGATGACGCAGGATTATCGAAAAGCGGAACGGATGCTCAACGCGGTTTCTTTTAAGCTTCCTGAAAAAAAAGAAGCTCTTTATCTTAGTTGCGCGATTAAACAAACCGAGATTCTCGATTATGAATCATATCCCGTTGACGGGGAAGTTTTTTTAAAACATGCCGATTCAGTTTTTAAGGAACTTTGTCATCGTTTACCGCTCGAAAAAGGGAGGGACTCGCTGAAATGCATGTTTTATATTGGAAGCACTCTTGGCGGAATAGGAATAATCCAGGCCAGGACCGGTAATTGGCCTTTTGGCGTCCGAAATGCAATGGCCTCCGTCGGTTATTTTAAGCAGGTCCTGAAAATTGATCCTGATTTCAAAGCGGCCTACCTTGGCATAGGAATATTTAATTACTATTTCAGTGATAATTTTAAATGGTTGCCTTTTTTTGGCGACAAGCGTGACGATGCGATAAAGCAGATTCAAGCGGCCACGCTGGCGCCTTTTCCTTATAATTACGCCGCTTGCAATTCATTTTGCTGGATTTTGCTTGAACGCGGTCAAATAAGAATGGCCGATTCCATCGCCACGCAGGTGTTATTGAAATATCCAGACAATACCATGTTTATTCGAATAAAAGTCAGGACCACTCTGGCCAAAAACCAATGGAATGACGCAATAAATCTGGCGCAAAAACTTATTGATTTATCCAAAAAGCGGGGTCCCGAGAACTGGTCGGACATTCTTTCCGGGTATCAGGCGGTGCTTTTAAGTTATGATAAACTCGGCTTGAAAAAGGAATGCCTTGACACTTCAGATAAAGTGCTCGCGATGGACATTCCCGAGCGGTTCAGGAAAATCCAATATGTAAAGAAACACCTTAAATACGCCGCTGAAATAAAGAAAAAATATTTAAATGACAAATAAGAACCTGCGAACTGGAAGCATGCTCATCGTCCTTGCGCTGTGCGTCCTAAAAATAGCCGGGCAAGGTAGTTCCGTCGGCGCTTCGCCCGATTCATATGCGCCGAACCTGCGCAATAGCGCTGATATCGACAGGTTTTTCTATCAAATTTCGAGCCGCTATCATCAGGCGTTGCCGGCCTCTTTCTTTTCGCAGCCCATGAATGTGAATGATGCGAAGTGTTTTCTCAAGGCCGTTGATTCTTTAGACAAAGAGAACAGGCTCAGTTCCCAGGAATCCGCCGATCTCCAGGGAATAAAAAGGATCATCGATTCGAAAAACAGTTTGTATTCTTATGTTGATGGCAAGCATGCAAGAAGCCTTCATGTCGGGATTTCTCTTTTAGACAGCACTCATTTAAAAGTCCATGATTCGACGTCGATTTTTACCAGAGGGATTATCAGCCCTCATCTTTCGGGAAACCTGGGCAAGTTTTCGTTCTATACCAGCGCTGACATCTGGACGGATTACCGCTCCGATACTTTATGGAAGCCAAGCAGCTATGAGCCTTATGACGGCGTCCCGTATAATCTTTACGGAAGAAAGGATTCTTCCAACACGCGAGCCTCCGACCTTCCTCGCGGCGGCGTTCGATATGACGGCGGGGTTTATGTGGTGGAAGCGGCGATCGACTACCTGAAACAAGGTCCGGCGGTTTTTACTCCGCTTACCTTTTCGGGAAACGCGCCGCCGATCACGTTCGTTCGAGGGACCCTTGATTTGGGGATTGTAAAGTATATTCAAACCGTTGGCCAGTTGAAAAGCGACAAGGACAAGCCGAAATATCTCTATACGCACCGGTTAAACGTCTCGCTTTTTAATTCACTGGTTGACGCGGGGATTACCGAAGTGGTAATTAACGGCAGCACGACCAATGAGCCGCATACGGCCATAGATTCCGCCAATGCGCTCAGAAAAGATTATTATAACCAGACCCGTAATTGGGAACCGGTTTATATGATTCCTTTTGTTCCTTATGTTTTTGTGGAGCATTACGCCGGAGACATGGACAATAAGGCCTTGTCATTTGACGGAGACATTCATTGGCCTGAGAACGCGCGTTTATACGGTGAATTCTTCATCGACGACATGACCGCGCCCTGGACGCTTTTCAGTAATGATTGGGGTAATAAGTGGGCATTCACTATTGGAGGTCAGTATTTCAACAAAATCATGGATAAAGATTTTTCCGCCACTGCCGAATATACGCGCGTCGAGCCCTGGGTTTATACCCATTTTTACGGCGGCGCCGAGCGGTACGATAATTTTAACCAATGCCTCGGGGCGCCGTTGGGCCCCGATTGTGACATGATAACATTGTTTGGTGAAACAGCCTTAGCCCCGCTTCATTCCGTTGGCCTGCAATTCAGCAATACCCGGAAAAACAGCTCCGTACGGGGAGGCTCCATTACGGACGTATTTCAGGACTCAACCCATAATGGGTTTCCCGCGGATTCATGGACCAACATTTTTTAGGACCGGGCACCGTCACCACGACCCAATTGGGGGCGTATTGGAAATTTAATCAATATGGAATTTTTCGCGCAACTTTGAAATATACCTATGATTTTTCCGGTGCGTCAATTTTCGAAGTGTTCGGCGGGTTGGTTTTTTAAAAAAATTCCGTGGTATATTCTGGTAGGGGCACGTTGCAACGTGCCCCTACTGATAAACGGTCAACTTCAAAGAATCGAGCAGTTTTGCATTTTTCGGATTGCCGAGATTTTTGAGAACCCAGAGGTATTCGGTATAGCCTCCCGCAAGACCGGTACGAAGGCAGATCTTGTCCTGGGCGCTGGAGAAGTCTTCCTGGTATCGTGTAAGCAGCATGGCGTCTTTTATTTTAAATGAATCTTGATAAAAAATGCTCAGCGAATCGAGAAGGGAATTACAGAGATTCATCTTTTTAATCTGATCAATTGTCACCGATGAATCCGCCGGAGGCACAAATTCTATTTTTTTAATTTCAGATGGCGACAAGGTCTGAGGGGCCTTATTTTTTTTCTGGCATACGCAGAAAATGCAGAAAAAAATAAGAATAGAGAGCAGCAGTTTCGTTTGCATTTGAGAGTTCCTTCCGCTCAGGGAACTTGAATATATAGGTATAAATTTACGTTGTATGGCAAGAATTGTCAATTTTAAAATAATTTTCCAGTTACGCGCCTTGTATGCGACCCAAAAAACACTTTGGACAACATTTTTTGAGCGCGCCGTCATATGCCAGGAAGATCGCCGCATCCATTGACGCCCAACCCGATGATAATATTTTGGAAATAGGACCGGGCCGGGGCGCGCTCAGTATTCATTTAAAACAACGATTTCCCCGTTTTCACGCGGTGGAACTGGACCACGATGTTGTCCCGCAGCTTTATAGCAAGCTTGGCGCCGGTGGATGGGTGCTTCACGAATGCGATGCGCTTGAGTTTGATTTTAAAGAAGCCGGTTTTCCGCTCCATGTCGTGGGCAATCTTCCTTATTCCGTCGCGGCCATGATTATAAAAAAAACATTACTCTACGGCACGGACATTCTTTCATGCACGTTTATGGTGCAACGCGAAGTGGCCCAGCGCATTGTTTCTCCGGCCCATTCCAGGCGAAATGGATTCTTATCGATATTTTGCCAGTTTTTTGGAAAACCGCATATTTTATTTCACGTGCCCGCCGGAGCATTTTTTCCAAAGCCTAAAATTGATTCTTCGGTTTTCAAGCTTGCCGTGCGCCAAGACCTGATGACCCGCCTGCCGCGGAGTAAATGGGAAGAATTCTTCCGGTTTGTTGACAAGGGGTTTTCCATGCGACGCAAGACCCTGGTCAATGTTTTGGGACGTGAAGCGGATAAAAATATATATGTCGACATGCTGAGGGAAATGACGATTGACCCGAAAGTCCGCCCTGAAGACCTGTGTGTCGACCAATGGCTTGAATTGTACAAAAAATCATGCTTACTATAAAAACGCGATGCGCGGTCGGATTTATTGCATGGCTGACGACCGGAATAACCTATTGTCAAGTTAATCAATGGCCGGTTGAATTAAGGCTTTCCCGGGATACCGCGAAGACTGTGCCGGATTCAACCGGCACGGCTTTTATTTCCGGGCAACGACAGTTTATGAACACGTTCGACAACGTTGATACCTTTAAAATCAATCAAAACGATTCATTGCATGAGGCGCGGCAACTTATGGCTTATTGGCTGGAAAGAAACGATTTGGTTGATTTACGCAAACAATCTTTTGATGCCTCGGGAGCTGCGCTCAAAAAAAACGTTTTCTTGCCCGGGCTTTCGGTGGGAGTTGATTGGACCCCCATTTTTGTACTCAATACTCAGGAGAAAAGTCAGGGGGCTTTGGGTTCTTTAGACATCGGGCCTGTTACACGGTTTAATCTTTTTCAAGTCCCGATAACCATACGGGGCGGCGCCTCGGAAAAAATTGAAAACGATAGCTTGCCTGTTGAAAGCTTCCGTTCCATGAACGAAGGTGATTTTAGCAAAGACCACGGATATTACGGCGCTTTTGAGATAGGCAAAAACAATATTTCTTTGCCATACCTGCCGTTATTTATTAATGCTCAGGGATATGGCCGTTCCTTGAAATCATCTCACTTGTTTTCCGGTATCGGCCAAGCCTTATATTTCAGTGACCTGCCGACCGGAGACAGCGTTTCCCTTCTCTACACGGATTCACTGGTAAATGGCAGTGAGGCGTTGATGGGAGAGGAAGGAACAAACGGGAAATCGTATTTTTTGAATGTCCCCGACCGTATTGAGAGGTCATACGAAATTAAAGGCGGGATAAAAGGCAAGTACAGGTTTTCGTTGCAGCCCGCGTTCATATATTCTTTTTCGAGGTACTCTTTAATGTATCCATCAACAAATGCATCTTCACCGGAAAGGCCTAATCTGGGCGACCGAAGGAACACGAACCAGTCCGTGGCCCTGATGCTCAGCAACGACCCTTCTTTTTATGTCAATTATTCCGGCGGCCTTCGCGTGGATTGGGAAAATGAAGAAAAACTTTTTGGGGATAGAATAGATTTGACGAAACCGGCCGATTCATCGAACCTCGATACATTTAAAGTCAAATTAAACGATTATACCGGGTACAAAGCGACAATGGACCACACGCTTTCGATTCTATCAAAAAGCGGAAGGGGATTGCAGTACGCTTTTAACATTTCGCGCTATTCAAAAACATTTTCAAATTATTTTTCTTATCAAGACTCCGTTTATAGAAATTACAACGACCAAGATTGGATTGTGCAAAGCCATCATCTCGATATTACGCCGTTATCAGGCGACTAAGGGAAGCTCACCTTTTCGGGGGCATATTCCACCAATCTTCGCTATTATTTGAAAGCGGAAGAAAGCGCGAACAATTCCACTGATTATATTTACAACTTGGGAATATCGACAACGGCCAAGAAGTCCGAGAACCTAAACATGCTGTATAGTATATCCGCCGTAACGAAGAGGACCGAATATGAGTTTCCCGCCGAATACGCTCAGGTTACAAATATTCCACCTTATTACTCAAGAGGCATCACCTCTGATCTAACTTTGAATTGGAAAATGGTGAGGTCAGTGTGGTTAAAAACGGAGTGGACTGAACATTATGAAGACGCAGGCGCATGGTATTCCGATACGATATCGCCCAAAACCGACAGCACTCAGGCGGTTTTCAACTCCTTTTACGGAATCCTGCGGAAGCAATGGAACCATAAGATTCTATTGACAGTATGCGACACAGTCGACGGGCCTCTGCAATGGCAATGCGGTACATCCGTCGAAAGGATTATCCGCAATAAATTTGAGGCCAGCCAGCGTATGTTTTTTCCTGATTATCAAGGAACAAAATACGTTATTGTCCCGTTTCTGGCGCTTAATTCAAAAGTGGGCGAGCATTTTTCAATACTGCTGAAACTTAAACGATATATAGATACTGTTGATGATGATTATTGGGACTTCACTTTATTATTTACCGCGAGGTTTTAGCATGAAATTACCGATTTCCGCGCTGGCGGGCGTCATTATTGGCGGAACATTATTGACGTGCGATATGTTTTCTCCCAGGACCGTTGAAAATCCTGTCATAAACAGCTCATCAATAAACGACCCGTTCAGTTTATATACTATTTTAAACTATACTGGAGAGGAATTTTCAAAAACAGACTATGAGGATATTTTTGATTCCAATTTTGTTTTTATCGATTTTAACGGCGCGCAATCGAGTCGTGAAGAGGAAATTGAGCGGCTGAAAGGGATTGCAGCCTCATGTAAGTGCGACAGCATAAATACCATTTGGGACACCTGTAACGGCGTAACAGAAATTCAAGGAGACAATACATTGACATTGTGCCGTTCCTACAAAGTCTCTTTTTTCAGCGCAACCGGCCCGACGATTGATAGCGGAAAAGCGCAGTTTTATGTGCGCCGTTCCGCGGAGAATACATGGACGATTTTATCATGGACCGAAGAAGGACTGCAAAGAAGTATTTTTCATCCGTAACCCACAAGGTGGATAAGGTTCTGTACGGGTAATTATCTACGCTAAACGCCTGCCTGCCGCCTGCCTGCCGAAGCGGCAGCGCAGGCAGGAAGCGGCAGCGCAGGCAGGCGTA
>Ga0182027_10007138_pt1 | contig 16557 bp, 8 predicted proteins | sample 712E1DmetaG_FD_121300 | JGI IMG/M metagenome (GOLD analysis project Ga0182027, IMG submission 121300) | Permafrost microbial communities from Stordalen Mire, Sweden - 712E1D metaG (Illumina Assembly) | ecosystem: Environmental > Terrestrial > Soil > Wetlands > Permafrost | place: Sweden... | reverse complement strand
GGGAAGAAAACCAACAACAGCAAACCGGCATACAAAAAACAAACAAACGCAAAACAATGCCCGCCGCCCTTGTAGCGTAATTACCCCGCGCTTGAGGTCATTGATTCAAAAACGCGCCGAAAGGAAATCCAACCATAAGCAACATGCTCCGCACCACTTTCGCCTTTCACTATCGTTTGGGCAATAAACCGAACGCGGGAATTTGGTATGTCAAACTGGAGCCTGTCACACGCCCATTCTGAAGCTATTTTCCCAGCGTTGTCGTATGATTGTCCGTTATAAACATAGCCATCTGTCTCTGCGTTGTAGTCAATCGAGATGGCGCCGTATGGCATTCGTGATCCCTCGTCTTGGGATACAAACCAATCGCCCTCAAAGCGCGCGCGTTTGTCCATGATCTTTCTTATAAATAAAAAATACTTTTTCGCGCCAATAAGAACTTCATCGGCAATTACAGCAAAACTTGCAGCTACGCATACGGCGATGAAAACAGCCAAAATCTTGGGCGTATTTAATTTTTCTAAATACGCACTTCCCTTGATAGCTATGGCGCTTGCAATACCAGGAATAATGAGTTTCAAGATTTTGGAAAGCATGCAAATGAAGATAGGTTTGTGGCTTGGTGTGGCAAGTGCAAAGTGGCGGAACAGAAAAATGCGTTGAAGATTCAGGCACCTTTGGTCACGAGGAAACAGGTTGCCGAACTTTTGAGCATCAGCATGCGAACGGTGGACCGGTGGATGGTTAGCGGGGTTTTGCCACACTACAAGATTGGCAAGGTGGTGTGGTTCAAGGTAAGCGACATCCACGAAAGGTTGGAAACGAAATGGGAAGTGGGTTTGAAACGGTCACGATTTTGATTCCAACGCGGGACGCATGGCGTCCAGATGCGCTGCCGGCGCGAGAGGCTAAAAGACAGACGCAGAGGAGCGCGAGCGGAACTGCACCCTAAAAGCACGGAATTCCTTGTATTTATTAAATTCTCATTTCGTGTCTTGACAACCTAATTGCGCGGTGTATTGTGAGCTTACGTTTTGGCCGGCTGGTTTGCCGGCTAAAATTTTAGATTAAACGGAAGACGAAGAATGTATCGTGACCCATTATTAACTACGACATCCCCGAGTGACCAAACCAAGGCCGCTTGGGAAGAATTGGGTTTTCACTTTGGCGACAAGGGGACGCACACAAGCCGCACCATGATGCTGGATGAGCTTTCGACCCTCTTCCGGGCGAGCAACCCGGCGGCGACGCGGGCGGATTACGTGAAGGCGTTGGTGGAAGACAACTGCCTGGGCAAGCACACGCTTTCCACCCGGCGCCTCACGTTGCAACGGATGACAGAGCTTTATGCGCTCGATGTGTCTGTGGCAATTTTTCGACTGCTTCGGCAGTTCTGGTATGCCGACGAAAAGGCACATGGGCAATTGGCTCTGCTGGTATCCATCGCACGCGATCCGTTGCTGCGGGCGACCTGCCCGGTGGTGCTCTCAATGTCAGTTGGCGAAGAAATTGCGCGGCAACATTTCACGGATGCAATTCGCGAGGCCGTCGAGGGTCGCTTGAATGATGCGACGCTCGACAAGGTAGTGCGCAACGCCGCGTCATCGTGGACGCAATCGGGGCATTTCGACGGACGCAGCCGGAAGAAGCGGCAGACGGTTGAGCCGACGCCGGTGTCGGCGGCGTTCGCGCTGGTGCTGGGTTACATGCTCGGGCTACGCGGCCACGACCTGTTCGACAGTCTGTTTGCCCGCGTGCTCGACCGGGATGAGAACGCGCTGACGTTCCTCGCGATGGACGCGAAGAGGCTCGGACTGCTGGACATCAAGAGCGGCGGCGGCATGATGGTGGTGTCGTTCGACGCCATTCTGACGGAAAAAGAGAAAAGGCTGATTCATGGCACACATTGAAGAACTTGTCGGCAGTTACAAAGCACACATCTCCGCCCCGTGGCAGCGGAATCTGGCCGGCCCACAAAAAACCATCTTCGTAGTCTATCCGAAAGCGGATGAACGCCGGCTGCGGGCGCGGCTGGAACTTTTCGAGCTGGCGACAAAAGAATCCGGGCACGGGTGGCTGCAATTCGACTTTACCAGCGTGTTCGCGCGCTGGATGGCAGCGACGAATTATCGCGAGGAATATTTCCGCGAACCTTCGGATATGGCGACCAAACTTGAAAATGATTTTTTACCGTTCGCAGCCACGCAACTGCGTGGCGCATTAACTGACGGCAAGGTCGGGGAGGACACGGTGGTGGCGGCCTGTGGAGTGGCAAGCCTTTACGGATTCACGCAAGTCTCGGAGGTGTTGAAGGAAGTGGAGCAAGCCATCCGGGGACGGCTGGTTCTGTTTTTTCCCGGCGAATTTGACAACAACAATTACCGCCTGCTCGATGCACGCGACGGGTTGAATTATCGGGCCGTGCCCATCACCATACACAGTGGAGTTGAACTATGATCCTAAACAAAGACCTGTTCCAACGCGATCCGACGAAGACGAAGCTGCTTAACGACGGCGTGGCCGCCGTGAAGGACGCAGTCACCGCCGAGGAAATTGAAACCCTGCGGTATGAACTTTCACACTTTGTGTGCGAGGGCCAATACAAGGATGGCATCATCAGGATTTTGGAATCCTACATCTCGAACATCAACTCTGCTTCCCAGCCGGCGGGATGGGTGAGCGGCTTCTTCGGCAGCGGCAAAACACACTTGGAAAAGATGCTGCGGCACTTATGGGTGGACACCAAGTTCCCGGACAGCGGGGAGACGGCGCGCGGGCTCGCACACCTGCCCGCCGAAGTGAAGGAATTGCTCAAGGAACTCGACACGCTGGGCAAGCGGTTTGCCGGATTGCACGCGGCGGCGGGCGCGCTGCCTACCGGCGGCGGACAGAATGTGCGGCTGGCGGTTTTAAGCATTATTTTCCGGTCGAAAGACCTGCCCGAGTCGCTGCCACAGGCGCAGTTCTGCCTATGGCTGCAAAAGACAGGGCTTTACGAAAAAGTGTGGAAGTCGGTGGAAGCGGCGGGGCAGGATTTTCTCCGGGAGTTAAATGATCTGTATGTCAGCCCGTTGATTGCGAAGGCCCTGCTGGCGGCGGATCCGGATTTTGCGACGGATGAGAAGAAGGCAAAGGAAGCGCTGCGTGCGCAATTCCCACGGCGCGACACGGTGACGGATGCGGAGTTCATCGGGCTTATCCGCGAGGTATTGGAGGAAAAAGGCAAGCTGCCCTGCACCTTGATTGTGTTGGATGAAATCCAGCTCTACATCAACGACAGCCCGCAGCGTTCACTGGACGTGCAGATGGTGGCGGAAGCCGTCTGCAAACAACTGAACAGCCGGGTGATGCTGGTCGGCGCGGGTCAGACGGCGCTGGCCGGTCAAGACTCGCTGTTGCAACGCCTGCGCGACCGTTTCAAAATCAGCGTGGAGCTTTCGGACGCGGATGTGGAAACGGTCACGCGCCGCGTGGTGCTGGCAAAGAAGGCGGACAAGCGGAAGATCATCGAAGAGACTCTGGATGCGAACGCGGGTGAAGTAGATCGTCAACTTGCGTCAACCAAAGTCGGCCCGCGTGAGGAAGATAAACGGGTCCGGGTGGATGACTATCCCTTGCTGCCCGTGCGGCGGCGTTTCTGGGAGCACGTTCTGCGCGCGATTGATGTGCAAGGCACGGCGGCGCAGCTGCGGAATCAGTTGACCATTGTATATCAGGCCGTGCGCGACCTGGCAGAAAAACCGTTGGGCACAGTATTGGCGGCGGATTGCATCTTCGACCAGCAACAACCGATCCTGCTCCAAACGAGATTTCTGTCCAAAGAAATTGACGAGATGATCCGTAACCTACGCGACGGCACGCCCGACGGCAAACTGGCGAGCCGGCTGTGCGGCCTGATTTTTCTCATCCGGAAACTGCCGCGCGAGAAGGTGGCGGACATCGGCGTGCGCGCCACGCCGGCCATGCTGGCCGATTTGCTGGTGGAAGATTTGGAGAAGGACGGCCCGCGTCTGCGCCGGGACATCCCGCGAATCCTGGACGGATTGGTGACCGACGCGAAGCTCATCAAGATTGACGACGAATACAGCCTGCAAACACGCGAAAGCAGCGAGTGGGAAAACGAGGTTCGCCGGCGTTCCACGACGCTCAACAGCGATCTGACTGGAATCAATAACAAGCGGGCGGCGCTGCTGAACGCCGAATGCCTCAAGATGCTTGGCAACACCCGGATGCCACATGGTGTCAGCAAGACGCCGCGTGATTTGAAAGTCCATTACGGCAGCGACGCACCGGCGGTGGTCGGCACGGAAGTGCCGGTGTGGATTCGCGACGGCTGGGGCGACGCCGAAAAAGTGGTGGTGACGGACGCGCAGAAGGCCGGCACGGACAGCGCGACGGTGTTCGTGCATATCGCCAAAGCGAGCGCTGACGATTTGAAAAAGGCCATCATCGAGTTTGAAGCTGCCAAGGCAACTCTGGAATTCAAGGGCGTGCCGACGACGACGGAAGGCAATGAAGCGCGCTCGGCGATGGAGACGCGCCGCGCCACGGCCGAAAGCAACCGTGATCACATCATCCGCGAACTGATCGGCACGGCCAAAGTGTTCAAGGGCGGTGGCACGGAAGTGCATGGCCTCGACCTGATTGAGAAAGTGAAATCCGCCGCCGAGGACTCGCTGGACCGGCTGTTCCCGCAATTCCGGGACGCCGATGACAGCCGCTGGAACAGCGTCATCAACCGTGCGAAGAACAAGGACAGCAACGCGCTGCTGGCGGTAGATCACAAGGACAACCCGGATAAGCATCCGGTGAGCGCGGCGGTTTTGTCGGCCATCGGTTCGGGCAAGAAGGGCAAGGAAATCCGCGAGCAATTTGAGGGCGCACCCTATGGCTGGCCGCGCGATGCCATTGATGCCGTGCTGATCACGCTGCACACCAGCGGCCATGTGCGCGCCGTCCACAAGGGCACGGTGCTGGCGTTGGGGCAACTCGACCAGGCGAAAGTGCCGGTGACGGATTTCCGTTCCGAGACGGTGGCGATTGACGTGAAGGGCCGCATCAAGCTGCGCCGGTTGTTCCAAGATGCCAACATTCCGTGCAAGGCCGATGAAGAAGCTGTGGCAGCGGAGAAATTTCTTACCGCAATGGATGACCTGGCGGCAAAGGCCGGCGGTGAACCGCCGCTGCCGGCGTGTCCCAAAACGACCACGCTAGAAAGCATCCACGCGCTGGCCGGCAACGAAATGCTGGCGGCGATGCTGGCGGAGCATGACGAATTGAAAAAGCTCGTGGAGAAGTGGCAGGCACAAGCGACGCTCGCGGCAAAACGGAAACCCGCGTGGGAGATTTTGGGCGACCTGCTCGACTACGCGAACTGTTTGCCGGAAGCAGTGGAGTTACAGACCGAAGCTGACGCAGTGCGCGATGAACGACGGTTGCTGGAGGACAGCGATCCAGTGCCGGCCATTCACGACAAGGTGGTGAAGCTCCTGCGCGCGGCGCTGAAGAAGGTGCATACGGCAACGAAGGAAGCGTTTGAGCGCGCGATGGCGGCGCTGGAAGAAAACCCGAATTGGAAGAAAACGAAAAAAGCCGACCAGACGCGGTTGCTTAAGGAAGCGGGCATTGAGCCAGTAGGCGATCTGGCCGTTGGCGACGACGCGGCCATCATCAAGGCACTGACCGAACGCTCACTGCCGATGTGGGCGACGACGGCGGATGCCTTACCGGAACGTTTCCGGCAAGCTGCACTGGCGGCAGCACGGTTGCTTGAACCCAAAACGCAGCGCGTGAGTTTGACGAGCGGGACACTCAAGACGCCGGAAGATGTGACAGCGTGGCTGGCGGAAACCGAAGGGGAACTGCTTGAAAAAATAAAGAAAGGGCCGGTGGTCATCAACTAATGAGCACGCAACACAAAAAGATATTTTTGAGCCACTCATCGGCTGATGCAGCGCTCGCAACGGAGGTGCGCAATCTGCTGATTATCGGCTGTGGTGTAAGCACCAATGACATTCTGGTTTCATCCGTGCCGGGCAACGGGATTCCGGCTGGAACGCCCAGCTTTGTTGATTACCTGAAAGCGAGGCTTCAGGACGCGGAAATCGTGGTTCTGCTGTTGAGCGAAAACTTTTTTTCGAGCCAGTATTGTCTCTGTGAATTGGGCGCGACCTGGACGCTCGACAGGCCGTATTTTCCGCTGGTCGTTCCACCCCTCTCAAAGAGTGAACTCGGCTCGACACTCGAAGTGGCTCAGGCGGGAGAAATCAATAATGGCCGCTATCTCGACCAACTGCCCGACAAAATTCGGGACACGGTGGGAACCAGCGTGGGCACGGATGCCTGGGGTTTGCAGCGCGACGTCTTCCTTGCCGGTTTGGGTGAATTGATAAAATCCCTGCCCGCGCCGAAGGTTGTGCCTGCGGACAAACTAAAAGAGGCGCAAGACAAGTATCAGGGAGCGATTATCAAAATTGGTGAAAAAGAAAAAGAAGCGGCGGTATTGAAACAACAGATTGCGGACTTGGAGAAGTGCAAAGACAAGGACGAGGGGAACGCCGTTGCCCGCAAGTATTCCACTACCCAAGAACAGTTTGAAAAACTTGTTCAAAGCGCAAAAAATGCATTAGGAAAAGTTCACCAAATCACCGCTACAGCATTATTTGCAGAGCAAGCCGGCCACCCTTGTTTTCCTGGTGACGGTGAATGGCCAGAAGCGATGAACGCTCTTCAAATTCAAGAAGTCGAGAGGGAAGGGGATCGTCTTTCACCACGTTTCGAGCACATTCGAGTTTCGAGGGCGCAGACTGCGTTGCAAGAATTAACTGATTTTCTAAAGGCTGATGCAAATGCTGAATTCTTGTCCAAACTCGAACAAGATTTAGAGTTTCCACCGAATGTTGCGAACAAAGAATTTTGGCATCGTTACCTTCGTTACGTTTGAAAGGATAAATATTAAGTCATGAACACACTTCCCACCGAACTTCGCAACAAGCTGGAACAGACGTGCATCGCGGCGCGCAATCTAGCGGAGCGGGCGGCGAATGATGCGCTGAAGGCATTGGCGGTGCATCAGGACAGGTCTTACGAATCCATGTCAGGAGAGCAGCGCAAGCTGCGCGAAAAACTTCGTGCTCACGCCAAACAACTGGGAGACGAGCGAGACGAAAGGGGCAACTCCAAAATTGAGCATCTCGCGCAGGAGTGCGCTTATGAGCATTGGCATCGGATGTTGTTCGCAAGGTTTCTGGCGGAAAATAATTTGCTGATCGAGCCGGACATGGGCGTGGCGGTGAGTCTGGACGAGGTCAAGGAACTGGCGAAGGACGCCAAGACGAATTTGTGGGCGCTGGCCGGGCGTTATGCGCAGACAATGCTGCCGGAAATCTTCCGCGCCGATGATCCCGTGCTGCAAGTGCCGTTGGCCCGCGAAGACCAGATCAAGCTGGAGCAACTGCTGGACACATTGGCCAAGGACACATTCACCGCCGGTGACAGCCTTGGTTGGTGCTACCAATTCTGGCAGACTGAACGGAAGGATCAGATCAATGCCGCCGGCAACAAAATCGGCGCGGATGAACTGCCGTCCGTCACGCAACTGTTCACCGAAGATTATATGGTGGATTTCCTGCTCGATAACACGCTCGGCGCGTGGTGGGCCGGCAAAGTCCTCGCCGCGAGTCTCAGGCTGGCGGAAAATGCCAAGAGCGAAGATGAACTCCGCAAGGTCGTTGCGTTGCCGGGATGCTCGTGGAAATTTCTGCGCTTTATCAAAGGCAAGGACGGCAAGTGGACGCCCGCCGCCGGCACGTTTGATGGTTGGCCGAAGACGGCGAAGGAATTAAAATGCCTCGACCCGTGCATGGGCAGCGGCCATTTCGTGGTGGCAATGTTCGAGCGGTTGGTGGCGTTGCGCATGTCGGAGGAAAAGTTGGACGAAGCGACGATGGTGGCGGCGGTCATCCGCGACAATCTGTTTGGTTTGGAGATTGACCCGCGCTGCACGCAGATTGGCGCGTTCAATCTGGCGTTGGCCGCGTGGCGGCGTGTAGGCCACCGCAAACTGCCAGCGATGAACCTGGCCTGTTCGGGATTGGTGATTGGAACAACGAAGGACGAATGGATTAAAATCCTGGCGGATGAAGGTTCGGAAGCGACGCCGTTTCGATTTTTCTTTGGACAGCTTTACGACCTTTTTCAGAAAAGCCCGGTGTTGGGCAGCTTGATCAACCCGAAGCGGGTTTTGGGAGGCGGGATGTTGAGCAAGGAGCAGATGAACCGGTTGATGGAACTGCTGGGCCGAGCTATTGAACTAACCACGTCGAAACCAGAGCGCCATGAGTTAGGAGTGGCGGCACAAGGGATCGCCAAGGCGACGGAAATTCTCGCCGGCCAGTTCACGCTCGTCGCCACCAACGTTCCCTATCTCGGCGCGAAAAAACAGGATGATGTGCTAAAAGATTACTGCGAACGCGTTTACCCTGAAGCTAAAGCGGACCTCGCCACTTGTTTTGTGGAACGTAGTCTAGACTTCTGCGCTTCTAAAGGAAGCACCGCCCTAGTCACTCCACAGAATTGGTTGTTCCTTGGAAAAGACGAATCGCTTCGGCGCAAGTTGCTGCCACTTGTCGAATGGGACTTGATCGCCAGATTGGGGCCAAAAGCATTCCAGACTCCGATGTGGGACTTCAATGTCATGCTTATCATTTCGACCCAGACGCAACCCAGTGATTTGCATCAGTTCGCCGCACTTGACGTCAGCGTTGATCGGGATTGCGAGAATAAATCCCTGCATCTAGCCGTTATTCCACCCTCTGAACATAACCAGATAAGCCAACTGAAAAATCCAGACGCTAGAATAATTTCTGCAGACATTGCACTAGACATTCCAAAGCTGGCCGAATACTGCACAGCACTGTCTGGTGCCAAGGCCGGAGACCTAAACCGTTTTACCAAGTGTTTTTGGGAAATTCCTGCCAAAGAATTCGGTGGTGACTGGGAATTCTATCAGACAGCACCTAGGCGTTCTGAGCCATTTGTATCCAGAGAAATGGGTGTGTTCTGGCAAAAAGAGCGAGGCGAGATGTTTGAACTTGCACAAAGCGTCAAACATCTGAATCACGTTGCGCAAAACTGGCTCCGCGGAAAGCCAAACTGGAAAAAACATGGGGTTGTTGTGGGTTTGATGGCAGAAATTCCAGCCACAATTTATTCAGGCGAGATTTACGACAGCACATGTTGCGCAATTATCCCAAACTCGGAGGACAACGTTCCTGCACTGTGGGCTTTTTGTGAATCCGGTGCTTATTCCCGCGAACTGCGGAAGTTAGATCAGGCACTAAATATTGGAGGTAACACAACGCTCTTACAGGTGCCCTTCGACCTAGCGCACTGGCAGAAGGTGGCAGCGGAGAAATATCCGCACGGATTACCGAAGCCGTTTTCGAGTGACCCGACGCAGTGGTTGTTCAACGGTCAGCCCAAAGGTTCGGATCAGCCATTGCAGGTGGCCGTGGCGCGCCTGGTCGGCTACCAGTGGCCGCGCCAGACGGGTTCGAGTTTTCCCGATTGCCCGGCGCTCGGCCCGGATGGTCTGGAAAAGCTGGCGGATGACGATGGCATCGTGTGCCTCCCATCCGTGCGCGGTGAATCGCCGGCGGCGGAGCGACTGCGCCAGCTTTTGCAAATGGCTTATGGCAAGGACTGGAAAGCGCAAACGGAATTGGAACTGATCCGCGCCAGCGGTTCGGACGCGGCCGACCTAGAAGAATGGTTGCGGAACGATTTCTTTGATCAGCACTGTGACGTGTTCCATCAAAGCCCATTTGTCTGGCATATCTGGGACGGGCGCAAGCGCGATGGTTTCCATGCGCTGGTGAATTATCACGTCTTGGCCAGCGGCGACAAAGGCCGGCGGACTTTGGAAAATCTGACGCACAGTTATCTAGGCGACTGGATCACGCGGCAGAAGGATGGCATCAAGCGCGATGAAGAAGGCGCGGATGAACGGCTGGCGGCGGCACTGGTCTTGAAGGAAAAACTGGAAGCCATTCTCGTCGGCGAGCCCCCGTTTGATGTATTCGTGCGTTGGAAGTCACTGGCACATCAAGCCGTAGGCTGGCAGCCGGACATCAATGATGGTGTGCGGATGAACATCCGCCCCTTCATGGCGGCGGACATTGCCGGCGGCAAAAAGGGCGCGGGCGTGATGCGCATCAAGCCGAACATCAAATGGGACAAGGATCGCGGCAAAGACCCTCACCGGGCCAAAGAAGAATTTCCGTGGTTATGGAGTTGGGATGAACAAACGATTGATTTTGCCGGTGGCCGGGAATTTGACGGCAACCGGTGGAATGACTGTCATTACGCGAACAAGGTCAAACAAGCAGCCCGATCACATTCAAAGAAATGAGGAAACCATGAATATCAACGCAAGCATTATTGATCAACAGGTGCGGAAACTGGCGGAGGAGTGCGCCCAGCAATTGGTAGATGAGCTAGGCATCAACCAAGAAGAGAAGCAACGAACCACCGCCTTTGTGCTGTTGACGGTGCAAACGGTCCTGGACCTCACCACGGACAAGGCGTTTGAATGTCTGACCGAAGGCGGGGACGATTTCGGAATTGATGCCATCCACATTTCCGATGTGCAGGACGACGAGTTCGTGGTGACGATATTTCAAGGGAAATATAAAAGGGATTTGGAGGCGACCGCCAATTTTCCAGAAAACGGGGTGACCAAGGTCATTCAAGCCGTGCGGATGCTCTTTGACCCGAACGCGACTTTGAACGTCAATCCGCGATTAAAGCCAAGGCTGGAAGAAATCAGGTCTTTGATCCGCGATGGCAACATACCGCAGGCGCGCGTCGTGCTCTGCAATAATGGACTCGTATGGACTGCGACCGCGCAGAGCCTGATGGATCAGGCGGGATTTGGAAACCAAGTCACATGGGAACACGCGAACAGCGATAGTTTGATCGCCCTGATGCAATCGGTCAAAGCAGTGGATGATTCTTTGCATTTGAGCGGGAAAGCCATCATAGAGGAGTATGATTTTCGCCGGGTGTTGGTCGGGCGCATATCGGTAACGGAAATTGCCGCCTTGTTCACACGGCATGGCGAGCGGTTACTGGAGCGGAACATCCGCCGCTATTTAGGGCTGCAAGGCAACCGGGTCAACGAAGCCATCAGCAAAACCCTGGGAGTAGCGACGGAAGCGCCTAACTTCTACTTTTACAACAACGGCATCACGATGGTCTGCCGGCGTTTCAGTCACAATGCACTTCAGCAGGGTGACTTCCAAGTGAAGGTGGACGGTTTGCAGGTGATCAACGGAGGACAAACGTGTGTGACCATTCAAAAAGCCCTCGCCAGTTCCCTCGCGGGACAACTCAGCGTGGAAAAATCTTTCGCGCTGGTCCGAATCTATGAGCTGGCCGACGAGGATGTGGACTTGATGCGAAACATCACTTTCGCAACCAACAGTCAAAATCCGGTTGATTTGCGGGACTTGCGCTCAAACGACCTCGCCCAGCGACAGCTTGAAAACGCCATTGGACTGCTGGGATATAATTATCGGCGGCATCGGAGTGAAGTCTCCTTTCAAGCCACGGACATTTCCACCGCCACAGCGGCGGAGGCGGTTTTGTCCGTGTGGCGGAATCGTCCGCATCAGGCGAAATATCAGTCGCGGGAACATTTCGGCAAGCTATATGGCATTATTTTTTCGCCAGACTTGAATGGCGCGCAAGTTGTCATCGCCACTTTGCTTTTCCGTATAGCAGAAAACAAACGCAAGCGGCCGCCGTTCGGTGCGCCGCCATTTATATCCTACGGCTCTGGTTTCCTGGCGATGTTGATGGGGAAATATCTACTGGGTGATCTCGGTATTTCACTCGGGGAATTGAATCACCTGAAATTTGCGGCAGCAAAGCAATTGGTGGAGGAAAAAAGCGATGCGTATTACCAAAGGGCGGTCACCGCAGTGGAGGCCGCGCTGAAAAGGATTTATGGCGAGCAGGAGATTTCCTGGCAACGCTTGGCGGCCACATTCCGTCGGGGCGACCTCATTCAGGAGTTAGATTATCAGCCCGTGTTACCCCAAGTCCCAACCGCGAACGGAAATAGCAATGCCCATTGAAAAAACAACCACGGCCGGAACCTTCGTCGAAGCCGTGAGGGTGAGCCTCGCGGCGGCGGGCCGTTTTAATTCCGGCGACAGTCTGCCGCCGGCGGCGATTTTGTGGACGGACGTGGAAGGCGACTGGCAACCGATCGTGGCGCGGCTGCGCGCCCTGATGCCGGAATTGCTGACGCTGGGTGAATACGAACCAGAACAACTCACCGGGCCGGCGATCTGGCTGCGCTGCATCGTGGACGGCGCATTGCCGATGCCGGGAATGGAACACCTCATCCGTCCTGCGGACACCTTCTCCCCATCGGATGCGGAGAAGGGCAAGCGTGCCGTGCCGGTTTTGTATCTGCCGAAGGTGAGCCGGCAAGATTTGCGGTCGCCGGAGGAGTGTCCCGAAGAATTGAAGCCGCTGGTGGAATTGCAATATCGCGGCGCGGTATGGACGCAAATGAACGGCAAGGACTGGACGTTGGAAGCGTTTTTGATGTCGGAGAATGGCGGGCTGGGTCTGGACATGGCGCGCGATCACGCGACGCATAACGCTTTAATGGGGGCGCTCGACATGCTGGCGACGGCACCGATTTCCACGCTACGCGGACACAAGCTGGAGGCGGAAGATTTTGACAAGCTGATGGTGGGCGACACCGTGCGCGACTTGCTGGCATGGGTCAGCGACCCGAAGACGCGCGACGGTTGGGACACGGCACATTGGAAAGCGTTTTGCTCGCGCTGCAAGGATGAGTTCAAGTTCGACCCGGTGAGTGAAGGCGATTTGGTGGCGGCAGAGCGATTGGGATTGCGGAAAGGTGCGTGGGCGGAAGTTTGGCGGCGGTTCACGGAATCACCCGCGTTGTATCCGGGTATCCCCGCCGCGCTGCGGCGCGCGAGGCCGGGCGACTTGTTCGTGCAACGGGATTCGTGGCCGGACGAAAACGAGAAGGATGAAAAAAGCCTGCGCACGGCGCTGATGGCGCTGCCAAAGTTCGTAGCGGAAGAAGGTCGCAAGGCGATTCTGGAACTGGAGCAAGAGCATGGCGCAAGGCGGGGTTGGGTGTGGGCGCGGATGGGATTGAGTCCAATGGCGGTGGCGCTGGAACATCTGCGGACATTAGCCGAACACACGGCGTTGCCGCTGGTCGGTGATTCACCCGATGCCATCGCAAGTGCCTACCTAAAGGGCGGCTACCGGGCGGACGACGCGGTGTTGCGAGCGCTGGCTTGCGTGAAAACCAGCGATGACATGGCGGCGGTTAGCGCGGCCATTCGAAGCATTTATCTTGGCTGGCTGGATGACACAGCGCGGAATTTCCAAGCGGCGGCGCGCAAATGGCCGCTGCCGGGGCGGGCGGATTTGAAGGAACGGCTGGTGGTCGCTGAACCGGGCGAGTGCCTGATGTTCGTGGACGGGTTGCGCTTTGACGTGGCGCAACGGCTACTGGCGAAGGCGCATGAGCGGCAACTGCTGGCGACGGAAGGCTACCGCCTGTCGGCGCTACCCTCGGTGACGCCGACGGCCAAACCGGCGGTGACACCGGCTGCGCTCGCGGTGATGGGCGAAGAAGCGGGAGCGGATTTCTGTCCGGTCATCGCCGACGGCAAGAGGCCAGTGACGGCAGACCGTTTGCGCGACGCGATTACTGCCACGGGGCATCAAGTATTGCGCGGATTGGATACTGGTTTGCCGGCGGGTGAGGATGCCCGCGCATGGACGGAGCATGGCGAGTTCGATGCGCTGGGCCACAAACTGCAAGCGCGGCTGGCGGGGCAGATCGAGGAACAACTCGACCATGTGCTGGAACGCATCATTCATCTGCTCGAAACCGGCTGGCGGACGGTGCGCGTCATCACCGATCACGGCTGGCTGCTCGCGCCGGGCGGTTTGCCGTCGTTGCCGCTCAAGAAATATCTGGCGGAGTGCCGCTGGTCGCGCTGCGCGGTCATCAAAGAAGGCGCGCAAGCGGACGTGCCGGCGGCGGGTTGGTTTTGGGACACGCGGCAGCCGGTTGCCTACGCGCCAGGGGCGTATTGCTTTTCAAGCGGGACGGAATACGCGCACGGCGGATTGAGTCCGCAAGAGTGCGTGACGCCCGACCTGACATTCCGCAGCGCCACAGAAGGCAAGGCCGTGGTGGTGAAGATTGAGAGCGTGCAATGGCTGGGGCAACGCTGCCGCGTGGTCATCGAGCCGGCGGTTGAGGGATTATTCGCCGACCTGCGATCCAAGCCAAACGACCCGAAGACAAGCATCACGCAGACGAAATCTTTCGACAAAGAGGGCAAGGCCGGGCTGCTGGTGGAAGATGAGAACCTCGCGGGAACGGCGACGAGCATCGTCGTGTTCGACGCGACCGGCCGGGTTCTGAGCAAACAAGCGACGATGGTGGGAGGAGATCAATAACTATGACAATGGATGATTTAGACAAGCTGGGCGCGTCGGCCTTTCAAGGCTATATGGTGCGCAAGGATCTGGTGCGGAAATACAGCCGGCAATATCCAGTGCCGACGTATGTCGTCGAGTTCCTGCTCGGGCGCTACTGCGCCACGACGGATGAAAAGGAAATCGAGGAAGGTCTGCAAATCGTCGAGCGGCAACTGAAAGACCGGACGGTGCGGACGGGCGAGGAAGAATTGTTCAAGGCGCGGGCCCGCGAGAAGGGTTCGGTGAAATTGATAGACATCATCAAGGCGCGGCTGGATGCAAAGAATGATTGCTTTCTAGCGGAACTGCCGAGCCTCGCCCTGAAGGACGTGCGGATTGAGGACAAGCTGGTTCACGACAACGAGCGGATGCTGACGGACGGGTTCTACGCGGAAGTGTCGCTGACGTATGACGCAGCCATCGCCGAGGAAAAGAACGGGCGGCCCTTTGCGATTGAAAGCCTGCGCCCGATTCAACTCTCGAAACCGGACGTTCTCCAAACGATGGAAGAGGCGCGGAAGAAATTCACGGTCAAGGAATGGACGGATTTACTAATTCGTTCGATTGGGATTGAGCCGGCGGCATTGAGCGAGCGGGCCAAGGCGGTGACGTTGCTGCGCATGATTCCGTTCGTCGAACGGAATTTTAACATGGTGGAGCTTGGGCCGCGTGGCACGGGCAAGAGCCATTTGTTCCAACAGATTTCGCCTTATTCGCATCTGATCTCCGGCGGCAAGGCGACAGTAGCGAAAATGTTTGTGAACAACGCAAGTGGCCAGCGCGGTCTGGTATGTCATTACGACGTGGTGTGCTTCGATGAAGTATCGGGCATCTCGTTCGACCAGAAGGACGGGGTGAACATCATGAAGGGTTACATGGCGTCGGGCGAGTTTTCGCGCGGCAAGGAAAGTATCCGGGCCTTTGGCAGCATCGTGATGGTGGGCAACTTTGACGTGGATGTGACGCAGCAGCAGCGCATCGGACATTTGCTTACGCCACTGCCGCCGGAGATGCGAAACGACAGCGCGTTCATGGATCGCATCCATTGTTACGTGCCGGGCTGGGAATTCCCGAAAGTCAGCGCGCGGGAGCACCTGACGGATCATTTCGGGCTGGTGAGCGATTTCCTCGCGGAGTGCTGGAACAAACTGCGGACGGGCAGCCGGCTGTCCGCGCTGCAAGGCCGGGTGAATTGGGGCGGCGCGTTGAGCGGACGCGACATCGAGGCCGTAAGCAAGACAGTGAGCGGCCTGATCAAGTTGCTGTATCCCGATGCAGCCATGAAGATTCCCGACGAAGATTTAGAAATGATCGTGCGGCTGGCGTTGGAAGCGCGTCGGCGCGTGAAGGAGCAGCAAAAGCGCGTGCTGCGGACGGAGTTTCGGAACACGCATTTCAGTTATCACCTTGGCGTCGAGGGCGTGGAGCAATTCGTTTCCACGCCAGAATTGCACAGCGATGAGCACATCGAGAGCGACCCGCTCCCGCCCGGACAGGTCTGGACCATCAGCCCCGGCGGGAACGGAACGAATCCGGCACTGTATCGGCTGGAAGTGACGGTCGGACCGGGCGGCGGCGTGAAAATCCTGAACGCGCCGGTGTCGCCGGCATTCCGCGAGAGCGTGCGTTACGGCGAGCAAAACCTTTACACGCGGGCGAAGGAGTTAGTCGGCGACCGCGACCCTCGCGCGCACGAGTTCTCCGTGCAATTGCGGGCACTGGACTCCGACACGTCTGGACACGGCGTGGGGCTGGCCGTGCTCATGACGCTGTGCAGCGGGTTGATCGAACGCAGCGTGAAGGGTGGATTGATTGTCGTGGGCGCGCTTAATCTGGGCGGGTCGGTGGAGATGATTGCGAACCCGGTGGCCGTCGCGGAATTGGCGGTGGAGAAAGGCGCGACGACGTTGCTGATGCCAATATCGGCACGGAAGCAGTTGTTTGATCTGCCGGACGCGCTGGCGACGAAAATCAGCATCGAGTTTTACGCCGACTCGAAAGACG
>Ga0182027_10007137_pt1 | contig 16558 bp, 18 predicted proteins | sample 712E1DmetaG_FD_121300 | JGI IMG/M metagenome (GOLD analysis project Ga0182027, IMG submission 121300) | Permafrost microbial communities from Stordalen Mire, Sweden - 712E1D metaG (Illumina Assembly) | ecosystem: Environmental > Terrestrial > Soil > Wetlands > Permafrost | place: Sweden... | reverse complement strand
TGCCGATCCTCAGAAACCGGCCGTTAATGCTCACCCTCGCTCTTGTGGGTGACAACGCCATCCGTGTAAACGTCATTCCGAAACGCGTAAAGGACAGCGATTCTGGCGATGACGCTCTGACAACGCCGCTGACCGTCACCGGTGCGCCGGACGAGCTGGACCGGGAGTTCGCCGGCCAACTCGTCGGGTTCACCGACGCATTTGTGAAGCTCGGATCAAACCTTGCCGAGATCGAAGCCGCCCACGCCACTGCGGTCAAGGCCGTTGAGGCGGAAAAGAAGAAGGAGATCGAGAACAAGCGAAAGGGATCCATCTCCAAGCCTTCCTCAACGACCACTGAGGCGAAACCGGGGCCAGTGGTGAAGGATGGTAAACCGGTGTTCGGGACCAAGACGGGCACCGCGGAAACACCGAGCCTGTTCGATTCGCACGCGACCGCGGTGGTTTCAGGAGAGTCGCAGCAGGAACGGGCAGCTTCACCTGACAGGCAGCCGGTTGGGGCGCCTCAGGTGGAGGTTGCAGAACCGGTGGACGAATCGGACCCGGAGGTCGAGACTACGGCGGCGCGACTGCCCGGACTGCAAGAAAAGAAAGCTGTAAGATGCCAGAACAGTTGACATCTCCGCCATTGATTCTAAACGGTCGGCCAAGATCGTCTTGCCAGAATTGCTGACAATTCGTGTCACCATTCCTGGCATAACCCTACGCTTTTGCCATTGTTGTTGGCATAATCCTACCTAAGCCGGGCTCCGCCGCCCAGATTGAGCCGTTCCTTTGGCGATTGGTGCCGAACGATGCGGCTCGCGTCGATTCGCCCCGTCATTCTGCGGGAACACCACGCTGTCAGGTGACCTTTCCAGGTCGCCGACGATCCTCCCACTGGTCAGGAAGCTAAACCCATCGGCGTCAGGCAGGATCTATGCGCGCTCGGTGGTGCGAAGGGGATTTCGCAACAGGAATCGGCCGAGCGATTTGGAATACCCTGACGTTTCCGGCTCCCAAAACAACAAGGTATAAAACATTCTCGCGGCGTGACGTTGAATAGGCATGGCCGGGGGGTGCGGCCGCCGACGTGTACGATCAATATCCGTTGGGATGCAGAACGTGCCACCGCCAAGCCGACATGACAATGCTTCGGAGATCAGAATGCCGAGGCTTCCACCCAAGCTCACGTTCGACCCTCGAGATACAAGCGATCAGCGTTGCCGGATCGCCAGGCCTGCGAGGTGCGATCCGTATACTCAATCCACTTCCGGTCACGGACTCCACTGCTGCCACAAGCTGTTGGATCGATACCCCCAATCCAGACCCAATGTTGTAGAATCGACACCCGGACACTTCCAAAGAAGCCAGGGCTGCAATATGAGCCTCAGCTACATCCAACGCGTGAATGAAATCCCGCACGCATGTCCCGTCCGGAGTACCGTAATCCTCACCGTAGATCTCAAACGTTTGAGACCGGTCACCCGCGCACCGAAACAGATTCGGCAGCACATGTGTTTCCGGGCAATGATCCTCGCCAAGGGAATCCGTCGCACCGGCTGCGTTGAAAAAGCGAAGCACTACGGAGTCCAGCCCGTATGCCCGGTGGTACCACGCGAGAGCCCTCTCGATCGCCAGTTTTGTATCACCATACGCGTTGACCGGAACGGTCCGATGATCCTCCGCTATAGGCATCTCCGTCGCCTCCCCGTACACCGCAGCGCTCGATGAAAACACCACTTTCTGGACACGCGCGCTTATGATGCCATCGAGTAACGCCAACGACCCCGTGACGTTATTCCGATAGAACACTCGCGGGTCACACATCGACGCTCCAACCAAAGCGCTCGCAGCCATATGGACCACAGCGCCGATACGGTATTCGCAGCACACCCTTCTAACTGTTGCGCTATCTAAAATGTCCCCCTCAACCAACACAACTCCTGGCCCGACCGCTGCGCGATGCCCAGTGCTGAAGTTGTCATATACCACAACCTCACCGCCCGCCTTGACTAACTCGGACGCACAGATGCTCCCGAGATATCCCGCCCCACCAGTGACCAGTACCGCCATTCGCTTTCGGCTCCCATTTCGAAGCAACGCCACAAAGGCCTACGACCATAGTGCCCGGGCGCGTTCGGCCCGGCTGCTGGTCCATTCTCGCTTCCGGCGTGCATGACCTCCCACAGCTTGGAATCGACGATGAGCCGAAAGCCACCCGGACCTAGTCCCAACCTTCATCACGCACTCACGCCCCTACGCAACTAGTCACCATGGAACAGGCGTACCGAATCGAACCAATGCGCCAGAGAACTCCGAGTGCATTGCAGCGCTGATTATGTCGTCTGCAGCATCTTCCGCTCCTCGGGGAGCATCGACACCGCCAAGTCGCGTCCTAACCCAGCCGGGATCAACCGCAATCACCGAAATGCCGCCAACTCTCAGTTCCTCTGCCAGAATGACCGTCAGAGCATTAAGGCCAACCTTGGATATGCGATAACCGGAGTGCATTCCACCGGGCATTCCACTGAAAAACGATCCCAAGCCACCGGAGACATTAACGATCACTCCGCTCGAAGAGCGTCTAAGAAACGGTATCATCACCTTCGAGACCAGAAACGCACCGCGGAGGTTCGTGGCGACAATATCGTCCCATTCTGCTACGCATTCTTCCTCGACCGTCCGTTCCGTCCCGATAACTCCTGCATTGTTGACCAAAATGTCAACGTGATCAGAGAGCCGACCGAGAGCCTTGGCGAACGCCTCGACGCCTTCCAGCGACCGCACATCCAATGGAAGCCACTCTAAGCGCCCGGCGCAAAACGGTCCGCTTACGTCGCCTATTTGTTGAGTGTCGGCGAGCGTCCTTGTTGTGCCAATCACGAAATACCCTGAAGCGACCAGTTTCGCTGCGACCGCATAGCCAATTCCGCGACTCGCGCCCGTCACTACAGCCACTCTGCTCATCTGTAACCTCCATTAACAGTATCCTGTGCTCACCAAGCGCACCAGCCTCGACTCAGTCGGCATCCTCGCGACACTTAAGGTGATCTCCGGTTCATGGCTGACTGCCCCACTAACCGGCTTGCGTTCGTATGAGTTCTCGCGCAAGGCGCTCACCTAACACTGTCTCCAAATACGGAATAACATTAAAAAAGCGTTTCAACGCCTCATATTCAGCAATAACTGTCAAAGGGGCCGTCGTGCCTTGTAGATTTACCGCGCGAATCATGATGTTTCTGGCCGTGTATTCGCCTGATACAAACTGAATCACATCAGTCTTGTAACCGCATATCCGGAGGATCAGCGTTCGAAAAGCATCCGTCGTGATGTCGCAAAGACGTTCATTCAGTAACCCAAACCGTTGGAACGCTAGCAAGGGCTCCGGCAACCCAGCGCTCTTTGTCTGAGATTGTAGATGCTGGTGGCAACAAGGTACACAGATGATGGAGTGACTGCCGTTCATAATGCCGCTAGCGATAGCGTCATCTGTTGCTGTATCACAAGCATGGAGTGCTAGAGTTACATCGGGTATCTTAGCAGGCACGAAGTCTAAAATCTTACTGGTATGGAATTCAATGTCCCGCCAGCCCAAGTAGTCGATCAGGGTTCTGTGGCGCTGAAGAGGTTCGGGGCGTTGGTCGATACCAACTAGTTGCACTCTCATGTGAACTATATCATGCAAGTAGTGGTAAGCTCCGAATGTGAGATAGGCATTCCCGCAGCCGAAGTCCACGACATAGAGCGGCTGGCCTCGTCTGGCACGCCCTTCTAGACTCTGGGCGAGTATGCGGACGAACTCATTGATTTGCTGATGCTTTCGTCTCTGTCCCTCGCGGATCTTACCCATGCTCGTCATAACACCAGTGTGAACAAGGAAATTGTCCACTGTGTCCGCAGGCATGGCGCAGGGGCGCTGTATGTTGTGAACGATTGGATGTGGTGTGTTAGGGGCTCGGTGTACTGTAAAGTGCGCGTGCCCTTTCTTGCTGATGCTGATGTGTACTTCTTTCTCTTTCAGATGGATGTAGGCGCTCTTTAAGCGTTCCGTCAGGCACGTCTTCAGCTCGGTCGTTACATCCCCAAGATCGTAATTCTTAACAATGGTCTGCTTCGCATTGCGGTACGAGAACTGTTGATGCAGTATGCCTTTCAGTAGTACGGGCCTAATAGATATGAACTCCCATTTCGGACTTGAGCGCCGGGATTCGAAATGGAGCTTCACTTCGACCAAATCAGCGGCTTTCGACACGGCCTCGTAAATCAAGGTCTCAGGAGAAGGTTGGGCTGTCATTGTCCTTTCGATCTGGTTCTTGGCCATTCCACGGATCGCTCCAGCGCGCTTTTCTTGCCGCCCGGTAGACGTCGGACTGGCTCTGCCGAATGGACTCTATTTCGATCCGTCCGTCGACGCATAGTGTGAGGTGGACCAGTCCTGGGGAGTAGCGCGGGTGTCTGACAATCCGACCTGTCGGCAGGGCGACTGGTTCCTTGGAAGCGGCAACGTAGGAGTATTTCTCGTCTTCAAATCCATGCTCGCCTGACTTGAGGAATCGGTGGAGGCGCGAGCGTTCTATGCGTGCGGCAAAGTGACACCAATCGGTCCGTTCCATAGGACAAGGAAGTTCGTGGGGGCAAGGTGCAAGCAGGTTAGCACCGGCCTCCAGCAAAGAGGTTCTAGCGGCGATGACATGAGCGAAGGCTGCGGGCGTCCCCGGCTCAACAATGACGAGCGCCTTCCGACTGGACGTCCAGGCCTTTGCGAGAACAGACTTTCTAGCGACCTTTGGGAGTTCGCCTAGGGAGTACGACATGATCACGAGATCGTGTTCACCGAATCCTTGATTGACAATGTCACCAATCACCCAATGGGCGGCTTTCAGTGCTGTGCTCTTGGCGAAACGCGCTAGATCACGCCCCAACGCCACCATAGCAGGGTTCCTTTCGAGCAGCGTCACCTCCTCGATTGTACTGACCGCCGCCGCGGTGGCCCAACTCGCAGTTCCAGGCCCCGACCCAAGATCGAGGAGCGTCTGCACTCTCGATGCTTCGAGGAAGGACTTGAGCCGTGTGAGGACCTCGAATACCGCCCCATACGTCGCGGGCATTCGAACTGCGAGGTAAGCCAGTTGGTGCGCTCTCGAATCCAAGAACTGGTGGTGGGGTGGCTGTTGGGTCTTGTACAACTTCGAGAGCTCGGCAGCTGCCCTCTTGAGTTCCGAGGGGTTGACCCCCTTCGTCTGGGTGTCGAGAGCGTCTCGCAGATCAGAAGGCAAATTCATACTCAGGAAGTGCCGCGCCCACACACAACCACTATGTTCTCACATCCGAACCACGTCATGAGAGGACCGCGGCTGGTAGCCGAGGAGGAAGCGGACGGCTGTTATGTGATGGAGATTCACTTCGGTTTTTAATCTGGATTCTACGAGACGTGGCTCACGCGCACCCGTGCGGCATGCCCGCCCGAATGCGTGTCGCACATTCGATTTCCGGGCCAAATCGCAGGCGGCTGCTAGGTGGATGCCGAAGACCTGGCGCGCCAACCCGTCGTCAGAGTCCATGGTTGGGCGCTCCAGATCGTTAGGCTGCGAGAGGTCGTTCCGGTGCACCCTGTTCGGGCGCGCCGTCAAGCGAGCCCGCTCCGCCTTTTCGCTTCCGCGTAAGAGCGCCCCGCTCCCCCACGCGGAGATTTTGCAGTACCACTACAATCTCCCCTGCGCAATGAACACAAATGTCCGGAAATAGCCTTCAGCGCTTCCCAAAAGTGACCCAATCGCGCTCGGCTGAAGTGGCCCACGCCAGGAACGGGATTGGGAGCAGGGACGAGATCCAGAGGGCCATCATCCGCGCCGAAGGCGTGTGTGGGTGGAAGTGGAGGGCAGGCGTTATCATCCACGCCGCAGGCGTGCGGGTTGGTCTTCCAGCATCCGCGCCGAAGGCGTGCCTGCAGGGGCGGCGCAGACGCCGGCGCTACCGCGTCGGCGTGAGGGGTTCGAGCTTCCGACGCAGGTATTGGAAGTAGTCTGGGCTGACGGGCAACTTGCGCACTTCCTCGATCACCGGCAGGAAGTAAGCCAGCGACCGAATCGTGCCCAGCGGCGTCGCATCGGCGGGCCGGATCAGGCGGCGCGACGCCGCCAGCACCAACGCGTTTTCGACGACCGCCGCGGAAATGCCGCGTTGATGGAGTTGGGCGGCCAGCATCCGATCCACACGGCGGACGGTTCCCATCGTCCCCGGCGTTTTGCGAAAGGCCTCCAGGACTTGGCGGATATACTCTCGCTGGCCGCAGCCGTCGTCCACGATGACGCTCCTCAACCTTGCGGCTCGCGCAGCGAGCGACCTTTGATGTGCACCGTGGCACGCCCGCAGGCGCTCCCAGCGCCGGTCGAGTTGGTGAAACTCCAGTTGCATCGGACAGGTTGAATGTACGCGAGAGCCGCCGGGTGGATCAATATGTCGGAATTAAGTCGGGCGCTTCTTTCCAGCGCCGCTCCCGCTTGCGGACGCGCTCCAGCGCGCGCCGGCACGCGTGGGAACGGAAGCGCTGCAAAACACTTCGCCGCCGGCGCGCGAAGCTCTCATAGCAGCCCGGCCGGTCGCAACAATGCGCGAAAAACATGTTCCTTAGCGATCACCCTCGCGGCCCCGTCAACTGCCTCTGGCTGTGGGGGCTATCGGCTGCGGACCCGCTCCCGGTAGCGCTGGCTCTGACCGTTCCGCTTCTGTTTGCCGGCGGCCGTCTCCCGGTAGCGTTGCTGCGCTTTCCACCGCGACCACACCCGCGCCGCCTCTCGACAGCGCTCGCTGCGATAGCGCTGGCGCGCTTGCCGCGGATGAAAACACTGCTCGCATCCTTCCAGCAGACAACGCCGGGCCCTGGGGGCACCCCGCGGCCGACGAGTTGCCCGTCGACGCCGCCGAGCCTCTTGATTTACGGGATAGCGTGTATGATTCTCGGGAAGGCCCATGGGAGGTGATGACTCCCAGAAGCTGCTGCCCTGGAGAGGGGCCTACTCCTCTCCGGGGCGCAGTAAACCTCCGGCTCCTTGCAGAATCAACACCTTAACGCACTATCTGGAGTCCGAGGCTCTTCTTCCCGATGCGGTTTTCCGCACCACCTATTTCCTTTCCCGGAGGAATCGGACCGTATGCCTGGGTCATTTTGCAGTAATTCTCGCGAGCGCCGAAGAAATAGCACTCTTGCGCCGCGCGCGGTTGCTCAACGTAGCCATACCGGCACATCTACAGCATCCCGATGATGTGAGATGATCACAGAAGATGGCACCAGAAGCCGCATCTTCCCCGCGCTTGATGAACGTGGAGATCATGACAACATGCAATCTGCGCTGCTCACACTGCAAATTGCAGCATGCTCGCAATGCACCGGCACGTGCATTTATGTCAATGGAGCGATTCAGTGGCATCCTCGATGCCATCCGTCCTCTTGTGATGGATGCAGAAGAATTCATGTTTTCAACCGCGGAACCTCTTCTCCACCCGGACCTCTTCCGTATGATGGACCTAGTAGCAGATGTCAACCCCCGCATGACCTTCCCAATCCAGACCAACGGGATGCTGGTCGACGAAACGGTTTTGGAGAACCTACGAACGAGAACAGTGCCGTGGATATCGTTTGCGTTGGATGGCGACAGTGCTGAGATAGCGGAATCGTACAAGCGAGGGTTCGACTTTCACCGAGCTGTTGACAATATTGTTAAGACACGCAGGATATTGGGCGGTCATGTCACGATACGATCAGTGTTCGTGGCGCACAAGGCTAATATTAACACCCTCTCCAGATACCTTCTATTCTGTAAGCGCCTTGGGATCGATGCTGTTGATGTCAACGGACTCTTCTGTTTTACTGAGGACCAGGCGCTTAACGCGCTCTATGAGAGAGATGCCGATATCGCCGAAGTAGATGCGATCTTTCAGCACGCCCGACATGTAGCAGAACAACTTGGGATATGTCTGCAGTTACCTACTCTCCGCAAGAAGCAGTTGGGCTGTGAGTGGGCCCGTGCCTTTAACATCGATTACTCAGGAAGCATCAGTCCCTGTCCGCTCTTGTCTAACCAATATGGCTACTATTTTGGCAAGGAGAGAGTAGAAAGCAGTGGCATATCTTTTGGAAATATCGATAAACAGCCTCCCTTTGACATTTGGCTGTCGCCCACCTTTCGCGACTTTCGAGCATATCTGTTGGCTGGGCACTTGCCATTAGCGTGCTCGCGATGTCCTGAAGGGCACGGAGTGATTTGTTCGAACCGATAGCGACTGCCAGAGAGGTGGAGCTCTATGACAGAAGTGGTGCAGGCAACATATCTAAAAGACGCGTTCGTCAGAGACCTGCTCTTCAAGCATTACGAGTACCTCGAAAGATTCGTACTGGGTGTGCCCTTTCCGCCGTACGAAGTCGAACTTCAGCCGAGCAGCCGGTGCAACATCTCCTGTCGGTGGTGTATGGGGGCCGTGTCATGTAGCGCGGGAGGTGGGTTCCTGAGCGACAACATCACTCCCAGTGTCATGGCAGAGATAGTGGAGAGTCTTCTAGCAGTGGAGATCGGCGGACTCGTCATTAAGACGTTTCGCTTTGCCGGCTTCACTGGAGAACCTCTGGTGAGGGGCGACATTACTCTATCGGCCATAGAAACGCTAACGTCAGCAGGCAGAACGGTGGGGCTGTTTACAAACGGAACGCTGATGAGCCGAGCCACATGGGAAACCCTTAGTAGGATGTCATACGTGCATGTAAGCCTAGATGCCGGACGTGACAGTTATCAGTTGCTCAAAGGCGGAAGCCGGAAGATGTTCGATAGGGTGCTGGAGAATATTGAGGGATTGAGGAAATATCGAGACGCTTGTGCAAGAGGAGTCGAGCTTCACGTGGGTTTCGTCGTGTGTCCGGAGAATATTGGTGAATTGTCTCATGTGATCCAGACGGCTCGATCGGTAGGCGTGGATTCAGTGTTCGTGAAGTGTGATGTGACTGGGCGGTTGGGCGATTCGGTTAGCTTGGTGTTTGATACCATCGAAGCGGCTTGCGAGGCATACAATTCGCCAGAGTTCGCCGTGCAGGCGGTTCATTCGCGGAGGGATCACGTGGCGATGGCGGCGGGCCCGTGTTATCCCAAGGAGGCGTGCCATTACCAGAAGCTGTTCGGTACGATTGCGCCGGATGGCAAGATGTACCCGTGCGATTACAATGCGATGCGGTGCGGACAGGTTATCGGCGACGCCCGTAGCTTTGCATTAGGTTGGGTGAGGTCCCATTACAGCGGCGGAAAGAAGGCTGGCCCGCTCCCCTGCGTGAGCGCATTTTGCCCGCCAATTGCCAGCGCAATGAATGCGTTCTTGCAGAATGTCGAACTTGCGGTCAACTGGCACGGCTCAGACGTTGTCCTGGCGTGCTTGAAGGGCTTCGCCAACGGGATGCAGCTCTGATCATGCTGGGGCAGATCCCAGGTACGCGGCGCGTCACGGTGGGGGGGCATCCTCGGAAAAGGCGGCCTGAGTCGAAGTATGCGTTTTGAGGCCGGCTTCGACGGCGTGCAGTACCGTGTGGGGCTGCGCCGCCGCCCGTGAGCTTCATGATTTCCGTGCTCGAGGCAGACCACAACGGGAGCACCGCGAGCGCGTCCGCGTCGGAACCGGCTCCGCTGACAAGGCAACCACGATAGCGCCCCACGAACCAAGAGGCGAAGCCAGATTGTGCAAGCCAAGGCAAAATTAGATATTATGTTTGCTTGCACTACGGATCGGACGCGGGCGTGCCTGGGTGGAGTTGCCCGGCCCAGGGCCGGCGAATGGGGCTGACGTGTGCCAACCTCTGCTTGCGCTGGATTGAGTTGGCCAAAAGGCACTATGGCCGTGCTGTCCTGTCTGCTGAGGTCGAACCAGATCGTCTTGAGCCGGTGGTACAACGAGTGCTATTGCTCCTAGTTTCGAGAGAAGCCTCTTATGAGCAGCGATTCTGTTCTCGTCCTTAGCTACTACCATCCCTGGGTAGCAGGAGGTGGTCATCGGCCTCGTGGTCTCATGAGCGAGGAGTTGTTGCTGAGCCGACAAGTCTGTTTTCTCTATATCGATGGGAGCACTCCCCCAGCAGCGCTTCGCGATAGATGGCAGATGGAGCCGCATGCTGGGAACCTCCATTTGGCGCGCACATCCGCTGATGGCAGCGTAGTGTTTGAGGGTACCTCAAAGACGTGGCATGGGAGTGTGGCCCTCGAACAGCTCTTCGATGAGTTTAGCCCAGCGATAGTTCGGATCCACAATCCGTCGAAGCGCCACCTTCCGGCGGCAATGCTTGCTCAAACCCGATCCATTTCCCTGCACTACGACCAAATGGATCTTTGGGAAGCGTTTACAGCCCAGCCTTGGGGTGCAAACGCCGAGCGATGGTATCTGGACAACGCCGATCTGATCTCGACGGTGAGTCGGTACTTGGCTGACCGGCTTCCGGATAAACGAGTAGCGGTAATCCCCAATGGTGTCCCGCAGTCCTTCATCGCCGAGTGCGCCAAGCGACGCCGATCTAATCACGGCGAGCCCCAGTATGAAATTATCTATGCGGGGGCGCTTTGGCCCGATTGGATCGACTGGCCATTAATCGAGTCCTTGGTTGAAAGCACGCCAGATCGGCAGTGGTGCTTTGTCGGTGCGGCGAAACCGCCGGTTGGTGAAGACCATGGCACTGATGCCCAGGCAATTCTTTCGCGCTTACGAAGCCGATTTAATGTAACGGTCATGGAGGAAGTAGAGCACGCTGATTTGGCCGGGCTGTTGGTCAACAGCCGCATGGGAATCGTGCCCTTCCGAAGGACGCCCGTTACGTTAGCCGCTTCGCCCATTAAGATCTACGACTACCTCGCGGCCCAGATCCCCGCTCTTTGCTTCGATACGCCTGAAGTGTGCGACCTCCATAATGTGATTCGCTGTCCGGGCCCACCAGACTATCTACAAGCGATCAATGCTGTCCTTATGCGCCCTTCACCAGACCACTTTGATATAGACGCTATCACCTGGCAGAGGCGTCTGAGACAATTGGACGCATTCGTTGCTCAGTGCGCACCCCTGCGAGGCAGGGCATGAAAATACTGGGCATTGCTGGTGGTCACGATGCCAACTGGGCACTGGTGGATGACGGGCGCATTCTAGGTGCGTACGAAAAAGAGCGCTTTACACGGCGTCGCCACGATGGTGGAGCAGTTGCCGAATTGGCCCGCCAGAGCCTCGAAGCACTGCGAATAGCTCCCCGAGAGATCGACCTCATCGCCACCACTGAGCCGGTGCATAAAGGGCTCGATAGCGGAGCGCGCCTACTTGCTGGTAAGAAGTACTGCCGCCCGAACGAATGGCAACATCATGTGGTGGAGCTCTTTGATCGCGTCTTTCCGGCGGTATCGGTGCCCCACCACCTGTGCCATGCTGCCTATGCGGCGTACACTAGCCCATTTTCTGAATGCATCGCTGTGACTTTGGACGGCGGTGGCGATCTCTATACAGAGGAGGCTTACACATGCGCTACGGTCTCCCAATGGAAGCAGGGGCGGCTACAATTTCTGGAATCTATTCCCAATGTGGGCTTTGGGTCTCTGTGGTTCACTTACGCTCGCGCAATATTCGGCGATGGGAATGACTCCGGTAAGCTGATGGGCCTATCTGGTTACGGTGATGACGCACTCGTGGAGGCCTTTCGCGACCGCTTCACGGCCCCAGTGCGCGGAATTTTCCGTGGTGCCAGAGCGATCAAGGATTGCTGGCCCGATTTCGAAGATCCGCCGTTTATGAATGGAGTAAGGTCTTGGCAGGATACAGGCGCGAAGCGCATCGCTCGTGCGGTGCAAGTGCTGACAACGGAGTGCGCGGTAGACTTCATGCGGTCCGTCAAGCATGCCACAAGCGCCACTAAGTTAGTCCTGGGGGGTGGCGTAGCATTAAATGGCTACATGACTACCGCGCTTCGACGCTCAGCCCTGTTTACTGATTGTCACGTTCCGCCTGCGGTGCACGATGGCGGAATCGCTCTGGGGGCGGCCCTGTTCGCTTGTCACAACGTGCTTGAGTACCCTTGGGAGCCAGCAGCACAACCCGAGTTGGCGTTTCTGGGCAACAGGTATGCACCGAAGCCGCTCCCGGAGTTAGACGGATTGCCATCGGCCAAGATGGCCCCGGAGGAGGCGGCTATACTCTGCGCGCAAGAGTTGGCCCGCGGCGGTGTCGTCGCCGTGCATGAAGGGCGATCAGAGCACGGACCACGAGCGCTCGGTAACCGCAGTCTCTTGTCGGGCGCCTCCCTTGCAGGGACGCGAGACCGCATCAACTCAACAATCAAGTTTAGAGAGGGCTTTCGCCCTTTAGCCCCGATCGTGCATCAGCAGCACGCGCGAGAGTATTTTGAGTTAGAGTGGCCCAGCCCGTATATGATGTACATAGTAGAGTGTAAAGGGTCTATGAGGGCGACGTGCGCCGAAGGTTGTCACATAGATGGCACGGCACGAGTCCAAACCGTTTCTGGACGGGCGGGCTTTATGAGCCATGTTCTAGAGGCCTACGAGCGCGAGACCGGTGTTCCCGTTCTTCTAAACACGTCCTTCAACTTAAGAGAACCGATCGTAGAGACACCACAGGACGCGATGAGGATGTTCCTCAAAGTGCCGCTAAGTCTTATGTGGATCGAGGGGGAACTGGTTGGTAAGCCTCACTCGTTACTCTGACCCTGAGTGGCGTTCGTTCAAGAGTAGAGTACTCCGCAGTACCTTCTATCGCTTTGTTATCGATCCGGTAGAACGGCACCTCGGACTGTGGCATTAAGGGGGGACAGCCTTAGCAATCGACGAACCTCCAAGACAACCTTAGGAGATGTGGTCTGTATGGTTACCGTCAATGTAGTGATACCTGTTTTCAACGGCGAAGATACAATCCAGAGAGCGATTCGAAGTGCCCTCGCGCAGAAAGGGATTGCTGTGCAGGTCACAGTTGTCGACCACGGTTCGTCAGACCATACGGTTTCGAAGGTTCTGCCGTTCGTACGCCCGGGGCGCGTCACATTGATTCGACTGGACCGCCTAAGCAATGAGAAAAGGAATGCAGCTCGGCCGCTTGAGCGCGGAGTCCGTGAAGCGCTCGCCTCAGCAAAGGATCTCTGTGATCTCTGGTTCTTGCGTCTCGACGCTGACGATGTACTTGCGGATGACGATTGTGTGCTGAATTTGGTCGCGCGCAGCCGAGGGCTGCAACTGGTCATCGGCAGGCTGATCTTCTTCGACGAGCACCACCGAAGTAGCGAGACGTACGCCGTGGCTGCGAAGTATCGAACGAAGCAGTGCCTCTTAAGGGGAGCCGCCTATTCGGTGCCGCACCACGCGAGTTTGATTCGTGTCGATCTAATAAGACGGGTCATTGAGGGCCGTGGGTTCGCCTTTGACTCTAGCCTCGGCTATGGCGAGGATCTAGACTTTACCCTGGAACTAGTTCGCGCCTGTGAGAGAGACGAGATCGGATTTGTCGATTTCGACGTCTGCTACAAGCGGCTTGATGGTCTCACAGTCTCACGGTCAACCTCCCTGTTCAGCATCGCTTGCGATCACACGCGCATTTTTCGCCGTCATCATTTGCTTTGGTGCGAACTGTGTGCGCGGGCAGCGGCTGACCTCGCCCTCCGATTCGTAGGCCTCGAGGACTCGTGGCTGCGTAGTCGGCTCGGATATCCCGGGAAACGGTGGGCCGCAATCAACGCCGTTGGAGGAGATGCCGTCTGGCGGCGACTCGCTAGCCTTGACCGTAGCACAAGCGTTGGAGACGGAACGTGAGAGATCTCAGCGTTGAATCGGCGAGAGTCCCCTTGAGCGGTGGTGTTGGCTTCAGCGAGGCAATATTTATTAGATCTGCACAGCGACAGCCAAATCCGACTATTCTTATTCGCACGCCTTACCCACGTCTGGTCGCAGTCGGTGCGAACGGTTGCCATGAGTTGGCGTTGGCTGGCTACAACGTGGTGATACAGAGTACTCGTGGGCGGCATGGCTCGGAGGGCTGCTTTATACCGTTTATCAATGAAGAAGATGACGGTGCTGCGGCGCTGGACTGGTGTTGCGAAGCTCCTTGGGCGGACGGTCGGGTTTTCCTGATGGGTAAGTCCTATGAAGGGTTCACGGCCTGGGCAGCGACGAGACGTCGGCATCCTGGCGTGGCCGGGCTTGCCGTTTCGATGACGACATCGCGGCTCGCCGATTGGTTCTACGAGTCAGGTGCGTTCCGCCAGTCGTTTGCACAATCATGGGGGCTCAGCCTCGCATACACTGACGCCAGCAAACCTGATGATGAGTTCAGACGAATCCGCCATCATGCACGCCACTTGGAACAGTTATACTCAATAGAACCCGAGTCCTCGCCCCTGCTTGAGTTTTTACCGGGGTACAGCCTCTGGCTATCCGAGAAGCGCTTGGCCGAGATTGGTGCAGGTCTCGCCGACGAACGAACACACCCCATTCACCTCGTGACCGGCTGGAACGATGTTTTTGTGCGTGGGGCTATAGCTGACGTGCGCACTCACGTTCCTGGTGATCGTTTGATCGTCGGCCCCTGGAGCCACGATACCGTCGGCGAGCGTGTCGTTGGTCAAACGGATTATTCTGTTTGGGCGTCAACCGGTGAATTCGATGTTACTGCGGATCGTCTGCTCTGGATGGAGTCGGTCCTTTGCGGCACTCCCCGCGGCGGCGTATCCTATTTTGTTGTCGGCTCAAACCACTGGGAGGAGCGCGATCAGTGGTTTCCAGCAACAAGAGACCATACCCTCGAGTTGTTCGGCGAAGACCCTTCACCAACAGTGATACTGCGCCGGGACGTCCGCGTGCGCACGCCGGGCGGGCGGGTACATGATCCGCTCTTGCCCCTTGCCGGCGGGTTTCGCTTCGAGGACGTTATGAATCAAGAGGGCGCGGTGATCCTAAGAAGCCCTGCATTGTCGTGTTCTCGTGGCTTTGTGGGTGCGGCAGTAATCGAGGTGACGGTAGCCTGCTCGGAGCGGTTTCCACTAATCGCTTGGCTCGCCTCGTATAGCCCACAAGCAGGGTATTTCCCTCTGTCTACGGGAGGCTGTTGTGTGTCCGCAGCGGCAACACCGCACAGGGTTGCACTGGAGCTAAGTGAAGTTGCTGCGCAGGTGCCCGCAGGTTCGGAACTAGTAGTAGGACTATCTTGTTCATCATGGCCGGAGTTTTACTCGCCGCCGCCGTGTCCAACCAGCGCGCAAATAGTCAGCAATGAAGGCGTGAGACTGACTCTTCAGGAGGACGTAACGAAGGTGAGTGGAGAGTAGTGAGGATGAGTGCCCGGTCTTCCGCAAGCAGAAAGAGCGATGGAGGGTTGTCCATGACCCGCTCACGAACTGACTGAAGGACCTCGTCGCAGCAAGCTGACTTTTGTCGCTTCATGCGACTCCACGGATCGTGTTGAGGTCGGTCAGCTACAGCGAGCGCGCGAACCGAGGCATGCGCAAAGACGCTTGCATTTCTCCTTGCCCTCAGGCAATCCTGATAAAGGAGGTTGATATTCCTTAATCAGGAAGTTTATCGCAGCTTCAACTTGATGTCAACACCAAAAGGAGTATGATATCCTTTTAAAGGACAGACAAACCAACGCGCATGCCAGACATCTATGAGCAGATCGGGAAGCAGATTCGGGAGCTGAGGACGACACTCAGGGGGCAAAGTATCAGCCAGGAGGAGTTGGCGCAGGCGGTGGGCACTACCGCCAACACGGTCTCCCGCTGGGAGACTGCCACGTATAAACCCTCAATCTCCGATCTGGAGAAGCTGGCTCGCTTCTTTGGAGCTCCGATCACCGTCTTCTTCCCCCAGCCAGAACCTAAATCACGGACGGTCGCCCTCCTCGGTGCAACGGCGGACCTGGACGACGAGGACCTCGAAGAGGTAGCCCTTTATGCGCAGTTCAGAAGAACCCGGCAGCGGAAGCAGAAGCGGTAGGCGAAGCGGCTGTCTCGCTCCCCAGGCCGCAGCGTCACGCCATGTAGGAGTCTTTCATTAATCGTGGCGAGGTTTTTCAAGAACTGTGGCAAGAAGTTTCAGTAATTCTGTCAACCTACAAAGGAAGGAGTGGCACATGACCATCCGCAAAATGACCCGCAGCTTCAGATACGCCGGGCTGGTACTGCCTGACCCGGCGCCGGACCTTGAGGTAGAAAGCGTCCGGTGCTTGTATGCGGCCAGCTATCCAGAAATTACAACGGCCGCGCTCACGGGACCGGAAGCTGTGGACGGCGTCCTCGTCTACACCTTCACGAAAGCGATTGGAACGAAGGGCTGATCGTCCGGTATCATCATGGAATCGAAAGCGAGTAGTCCGCCGCTTCGCCGATCCGCGAACGCAAATCACGTTCCCATCGTCGCGGATTACTGCCGTGCATGACACGCGCGATGAAGCCCAGTTGTTGTGCCACGTTGCCCCGGTTCTTCCGGATGTCGTCTCTGCAGGTTGTGGCGTACTTGTTCACAAATTCGCGGACATCGCCGGCCTTGGCAAAGATGTAGGTGGCGTGCCCCAGTTG
>Ga0182027_10007136_pt1 | contig 16558 bp, 12 predicted proteins | sample 712E1DmetaG_FD_121300 | JGI IMG/M metagenome (GOLD analysis project Ga0182027, IMG submission 121300) | Permafrost microbial communities from Stordalen Mire, Sweden - 712E1D metaG (Illumina Assembly) | ecosystem: Environmental > Terrestrial > Soil > Wetlands > Permafrost | place: Sweden... | reverse complement strand
TCGCGCGGGATGCGCACGGTCTGCACCACCTGCTGCACTTGAAAATTGCCGAACGCGCCCGGCAGCGGGATTTGCTGGACCTGCGTTTCGACCCAATCCGGCGGCACCCGCCCGAACAAAATGTTGCCCCCGGGGCCGATGATGCGCACGAGCAACGAATTCACCTCCGGGCTGGCTTCCCCGGCGGTGAGCTTGGCCCGCAGCGCGCCAGCCCCACCGCTTTCGTAGAGAGCCGCGTAGTCCTGGGCCCGTCGCTCGACGACGGCGCGCTCGCGCTTTTCCAGCGCGTCGGCGAGGAACCAGTACAGCACGCCGAACACCACCGCCGCGCCCAGGGTGAAAACCAGCGCGTAGAGCACGCCGAGCCGGACGGCCAGCGAATGTCTTACGCGGTCAAGCATCGCGGCGCCAGATGTAGCCCACGCCGCGGATGGTCTCGAGGCGGGTTTTGTCGGGATCGATCTTGGCGCGCAGGCGGTGCACCACGACATCGACGACGTTGGTTTGCGGATCGAAACTGTAATCCCAGACGTGTTCCAGGATCATGGTCTTTGTGACCGGCCGGCCGGCGTGCCGCAGCAGGAATGCCAGCAGGGAAAACTCGCGCGGCTGCAGCTCGACCGGTACGCCGTCACGCGTGACTTCGCGGGTCGCGAGATCGAGAACGACATCGCCGACGGTGAGGCGCGTGGCTTCGGGCGAATGCGTGGCGCGGCGGATGAGCGCCTGGACGCGCGCCAGCAGCTCGGAAAAGGCGAAGGGTTTTGTGAGGTAATCGTCCCCGCCCGCCTGCAGGCCCTTCACGCGGTCGTCCACGCTGGCCTTGGCGCTAAGGAACACCACCGGCGTCGGCTTGCGCGCCGCGCGCAGGCGTTTGACCAGACTGATGCCGTCGAGCTTCGGCAACATGATATCGACGATGGCGGTATCGTACTCGGTGGTTTGGGTGAACAGCAGTCCGGTTTCGCCGTCGGGCGCGTGGTCGACGGCAAAGCCGGCCTCCTTCAGACCGCGCACGACAAACGAGGCGATCTTGGCATCATCTTCGACCACGAGCACACGCATGGGGGAAAGTTTGGATAAAGAAGCGACGACGGGAAAGCCCAGAACGGGCGGAGGCTGCGGATTGTGGCTCGACCGTAGCGCGGTCAGGTTGACCGTGCTACGACGGATCGGATCGGCGGTAGGGCGCGTTATCCCTAACGCGCCGGTTTGATTACGGCGGCTTAGGGATAAGCCGCCCTACCTAGGATCTGCGCTACCGCGCCCGTCTGGGCCTTCACAATCAAGCGAATCAAGGGCACTCCCATTTGCTTTCGCGGGAAGTAGCGCAGGCTTCCAGCCGGCCTCGGCAAAGAAAGCAGGCAAGGATGCCTGCGCTACGAAAATCCGGTTTTTAGGAGTTCCCTCAAGGCGACGGTGCGGCGGTTTCGTCAACCACCGCGAAGATCGTGCCGCCGCGCGACCAGAGCCGGAGGAGGGTTTTTTTGTTGGCGCCGTCCTCGCTGAGTTTGATGGCCTCGTCGGCTGCGGTGACCGGCTTGTGGTTGATTTCGAGAATCACATCGCCCGGCTGGAGGCCGGCGCGGGCCGAGGCTGAGTCGGGCGCCACCTCGGTGATAAGCGCACCGTGAATGCCGGCCGGCACGTTGTACTGCTGCCGGGTGGATGGATCGATATCGGCCACGGACACGCCATTCAGTACGCCGGTGTCGTCGTCGTTGCCGGTGATACCGGCGGGTTCATTGCCGCGGCCCCGGCGCTGATTGGGCGCCGTCGCGGTGGTTACAGTGAGGTTTTCGGTCTTGCCGTCGCGCAGCACGCCCAGGGCGAGCGTGGTGCCGGGCGCGGTCTGACTCACCGCCATGCGGAGCTGACCCGAGTCGGCAATGGCCTTACCCTCGACCTCGGTGATGACGTCACCGTCCTTCAAGCCGGCCTTGGCGGCCGGGCTGCCGGGTGTCACGTCGGCGATGAGCGCTCCGGCGTGGTCCTTGAGGCCGAACGATTCGGCGAGATCCGGAGTGACATCCTGAATTTTGACGCCGATGAAGCCGCGCACGACCTTGCCGTTTTGCACGAGATTATCGACGACGTTGCGCACGAGATCCGAGGGGACGGCGAGGCCCACGCCCTGGAAGCCGCCAGAGCGGCTGAGGATCGCGGTGTTGAGGCCGATCAGGCGGCCGTCGATATCGACGAGCGCGCCGCCGGAGTTGCCGGGATTGATGGCGGCGTCGGTCTGAATGAAATCCTCGTAAGCGAGGCCCAGGCCCGGGCGCCGGCCCTTGGCGCTGACGATGCCAGTGGTGACCGTTTCGCCGATGCCGAAGGGATTGCCGATGGCGAGGACGCGGTCGCCGACCTCAGCTTTGGCGCTTTCGGCAAATTTGATGGCCGGCAGATCCTTGACGTCGACCTTGACGACGGCGATGTCGGTCTGCGGGTCGCGGCCCACGACGCGGGCCTTGAGGATGCGGCCGTCGTCAAGGGTGACTGTCACGCTATCGGCGCCATCGACGACGTGGTTGTTGGTCACGATGTAGCCGTCGGCGCTGATGATGACGCCGGAGCCGAGGCCACTTTGCGGTTGTTCGCGCATCTGCGGCATCTGGTTGCCGAAAAACTGGCGGAAGAAAGGATCGGCGCTGCCGGGGAAATCGCGCGGATTCATCGCGACGTTGCGGCCTTTGGTCACGGTGGTGATGGTGACGACGCTGGGCGCGACGCGTTTGGCGACGGTTGAGTAGCTGGCGGGCTCGAGCGTGCCACGGTTGACGGGCTTGGAATCGAGTTGCACCGCGACGGGCGTTTTTTCCGAGGCGAACGACCGCGCGCCGCTGAGGACGACGGCCAGCACCCCGGCAGCGAACACGCCGGCGGCCATGACAGCGAACCGGCGGCGGGAGGGAAGCAGGGCGAATAGAATGTTATTCATAGCGCCGTGAAGATCGCACGCACACCTCTCCCGCACCTTTCGCCAGGATGACAGTTTTGTAAGGCAGACATGATTCCCGAAGGTCATTTTTTACACAGAGCTCCTAGCGCGACTTCGCCACAACCAAAGCGACGGAGTTGAGACACAGAGCGCACAGAGACTTGGGTCGAGATCACAGAGGAATGCATCCGCCTCCGTGACCTCCTTCGAACTCCGTGTCCTCTGTGACGAAAAATGTGGCTGCGAGCGTGAGCCCCTCGGCAGGCTCGGGGCCCTGAGCTTGTCGAATGGGCGAGTGGAGTCCAAATCGAAGGAAACCGCAAGGGACGCGAATGCGCGCGAAGGCCTGGCAGCTGCCGGAAATACCGCTCCGAATCGGGCTGTAGCCACGAACGTGAGAGAGTGGACTCCTGCGCAGAGGGAGACCACGAATGGACACGAATAAACACGAATTTCATGTTTCGGCTTACCCGGGAGGAAGCCCGGGCTCTCGCGCGTTTAAGATCGCAAAATGCGACCTTAAAACAGGGTCAGCACATCAAGCACCTTCCCTGCGCCTTCACCGAGCATGGCGCCATTCAGGCGGCCAACATCCTTAACAGCGAAGCGGCCGCAGAAATGAGCGTCCACGTCGTCCGGGCCTTTGTCCGGCTCCGCCTGATGGTCGTCAACCACAAGGCCATCGCGGCCAAGCTGGCCGAACTCGACGCCAAGGTGGGCGCGCACGACGAACAGCTTGCGGCCGTGATCGCGGCGATCCGAGAACTTACCACGCCTGCCGGTCCGCGTCATCGGCGCAAGATCGGTTTCCATCCCGGAAATCGCTGATCGCTGTCCATCCCTACCAAGGCGTTTTTACCGAAGGTCGCAAAGCGCGGAGATCCGGCAGAGCCCGGCAAGGGTCGTTTCGAATCGGTTTCGGCCGGTGGCCGCGAGCGTGAGCGAGTGGACTCCCGAGCAGAGGGAAACCACGAATGGACACCAATAGATACGAATCCGGCAAGAGCCACGGCGTGCTTGCGCGGCCCGTGTCGGCGTGCCATCAAGCGTTTGCCTTCACGCCGCCCCTTTCCCTTTCACTCTCACTTTCCCCTCCCGCGCCCCTTTCCCTTTCACCCTCACTTTCACTTCACCACCAACCCAGCACCTAAACTCTAACCATTTCGCGTAGCTTCGGCTGCTGTCCATTACGAAACCTTGGAAATTTCGATCACGAGACGGCGCTCAACGCACGCCCCGACTGGGGGCGTGTCGAAAGCGCTCTCGTGAAGGCTCTCCAAGGTGCCTGTAATGGGGCGTGTGTAGGCACGTCCCTTTCGCGTTTTTAAGCGCAGGCACCACGGCAAGAGTCCTCACGTAGAGCAAAGCCATCCCGACAGAGGGCTGATTCGCACGCGGCGAACTCAGCCACTGCATGGCCAAGCCTAGCATTTACGACGTCCTTGCGCATTTCCGCGAGGAGGCATCCTCCAACCGCGATCTCGGCGACCGTTTCGAGCGACTCATCTGCCGTTATCTCGAACTCGATCCCATCTACGCCGAGCGATTCTCGCGAGTGTGGATGTGGAATGAGTGGCCGCAGAAAGGACGTGTTGGCGACGTAGGCATCGATCTCGTGGCGGAGGCGCGCGCCACCGGCGAATTCTGCGCCATCCAGTGCAAGTTCTACCTCCCAGAGCACACGATTGCGAAGGAAGACATCGATTCGTTTTTCACTGCTTCCGGCAAGGAGCTGTTCACCTCCTGCATGATCGTCTCCACCACGGACCGGTGGGGCAAGAACGCCGAGCACGCGCTCGCCCATCAATCCAAGCCCGTCACGCGCCTGACCGTTCACGACCTCGATGCCAGTCCGATCGATTGGTCGAAGTTCAGCCTTCAGCGTCCGCAAGACCTCAGCCTTCGCGCGCAAAAGAAACCCCGCGACGATCAGAAAGCCGCGCTTGCCGACGTGATCAAAGGCTTCGCTGAAGCTGATCGAGGCAAGCTCATCATGGCCTGCGGCACGGGCAAAACTTTCACGGCGCTGAAGATTGCCGAGAAACTCGCCCCCAACGGCCACGTTCTTTTTCTTGTGCCGTCGCTCTCGCTCATGTCGCAGACGCTGCGCGAGTGGACCGCCGAATCCGTCCGCCCTATTCACAGTCTGGCCGTCTGTTCGGATACCAGCATCGGCAAGCGCAACGAGAAGTCCGACGACGACAAGGGCGACATCACGACCTACGACCTCGCGTTTCCCGCCACGACTTCGGCGCCCCAAATTGTCAGCCAGTATCAGGCGATTCACCGGATGGCTGAGAAAAAGAAGACTCCTGGGCAGATGACCGTCGTCTTCTCCACCTACCAATCCATCGAAGCGGTGTCAGAAGCGCAGAAAGCCGGGCTGCCAGAATTCGACCTCATCATCTGCGACGAGGCGCATCGCACCACCGGCGTCACACTGAGCGGCGAGGACGAAAGCCATTTCGTCAAAGTCCACGACGCCGGTTTCATCAAGGCGAAAAAACGCCTCTACATGACCGCCACACCGCGCATCTACGGCGACGAGGCGAAAGTGAAGGCCAAGGACGCCGAGGCCGAAGTCTGCTCGATGGATGATGCCGCGCTCTTCGGCGTTGAGTTCCACCGCCTCGGTTTCGGTGAGGCCGTCAGCAAATCCCTTCTTTCTGATTACAAGGTGCTCGTCCTCGCGGTGGACGAGAAATACGTCAACAAAGCCTTCCAACGCCAGATTGCGGACAAAAACAATGAGATAGATCTCAACGATGCCGTCCGTATCACCGGTTGTTGGAATGGCCTCGCGAAGCGCTTTGACCATGCCACCGCCACGGCCGCCGATTTGGAGGGCGACGTGCAGCCCATGAGGCGAGCCGTGGCCTTTTCCCGATCCATAAAAGATTCCCAGGCATTCGTGAAGCAGTTCGCCCAAATCGTCGCTGCCTACCGCGAGATGCATCCCGACGCGGAAAACCTGCTCCACTGCGAACTCGATCACGTGGACGGCACCTACGACGCCCTCAAGCGCAACGCCCGGCTCGATTGGCTCAAGGCCAGCGCACCGGAAAACACCTGCCGCATCCTCTCCAACGCCCGCTGTCTTTCCGAAGGCGTGGACGTGCCCGCGCTCGACGCCGTGCTGTTTCTCAATCCCCGCAAATCCATCATCGATGTCGTCCAGTCCGTCGGACGCGTGATGCGTCGCGCGGAGGGCAAGAAATACGGCTACATCATCCTGCCCATTGGTATCCCGGCGGACGTGCCCGCCGAGGAAGCGCTCAAGGACAACGAAAAATACAAAGTCGTCTGGCAGGTCTTGCAGGCTCTCCGCGCCCATGACGACCGCTTCAATGCCACCGTCAATCAGATCGAACTCAACAAGCAGCGCCCCGATGTGATTCGGGTCATCGGCATCGGTGGCGACGACCCAAACGCGCCAAGCGACCAAAAGAGTGACGGCGACGGCCAGCCGGTAGTCCGCGAGGTGCAGAGCGCATTTGCTTTCCCTCATCTGGAAGAGTGGAAGGACGCTATCTACGCCCGCATCGTTCTGAAGTGCGGCGACCGCCGCTATTGGGAAAGCTGGGCCAAGGACGTTGCCGTCATCGCCGAGCGCCACACAGACCGCATCCGCGCGCTGCTTGAAAGCGGCGACGCGCGTCACAAGAAAGCCTTCGCCGACTTCCTCGCCGGCCTGCGCGACAACATCAACCCCAGCATCAGCGAAGACGACGCCATCGAAATGCTCTCTCAGCATCTCATCACGCGTCCGGTCTTCGATGCGCTGTTCGAGAACTACGCTTTCACGAAAAACAATCCGGTGTCCCTCGCCATGCAGCAGATGCTCGATACGTTGCACGACCAGGCGTTGGAAAAGGAAACCGTCGCGCTGGAAAAATTCTATGCCAGCGTCCGCCAGCGCGCCTCCGGCATCGACAACGCCGAGGGCCGCCAGCGCGTCGTCATCGAGCTTTACGACAAATTCTTCCGCACCGCCTTCCCGAAAATGGCCGAGCGCCTCGGCATCGTTTACACGCCGGTCGAGGTCGTGGACTTCATCATCCGCAGCGTGGAGGATGTCTTGCAGCACGAATTCAAATCCTCGCTCGGCGCGAAGGATGTCCACGTCATCGACCCGTTCACCGGCACGGGCACGTTCATCGTGCGACTGCTCCAGAGCGGCCTCGTGCCCGCCGCCGACCTGCTGCGCAAATACCAGCAGGAACTCCACGCCAACGAAATCGTCCTTCTCGCCTACTACATCGCCGCCATCAACATCGAGGAGGCTTTCCACAGCCTGATGTGCCCTGTAGCGGCGGTCTATGACCGCCGAAATGCAGGGAATGGAAATGGGGATGGTGCCGCGAAGGACGGCGGTCACCGGTCGCCCCTACAAAAAACGAATTACATCCCCTTCGAGGGCATCGTCCTCACCGACACGTTCCAGCTTTCCGAATCACGCGGGCCGAAACAGGATGACTACATCCAGACCTTGCCGGAAAACAACCGCCGGGTGAAACGCCAGAAACAAAGCCCCATCCGCGTCGTCATCGGCAATCCGCCTTACTCCTCGGGACAGACCAGCGAGAACGACTCCAATAAAAACCTTAAATACCCGATTCTTGACGAGCGCATCCGCACCACCTACGCCGAACGCTCTACGGCCACGCTAAAAAACAGTCTCTATGATAGCTACGTTCGCGCGATCCGTTGGGCCAGCGACCGCATCAATGGCAGAGGCGTGATCGGATTCGTCACTAACGGTTCATTCATTGACGGAAACGCAATGGATGGTGTCCGCGCCAGCCTGCCCGGTGAATTCTCATCTATCTACGTCTTCAACCTTCGAGGAAATGCCCGCACTTCCGGCGAGCAGCGACGCATGGAGAAAGGCAATGTCTTTGGCGAAGGCACGCGGACACCGGTTGCCATTTCCTTGTTCGTTCGTAATCCCGACAAAACCGGAAAGAGTGAACTGCACTACCACGACATCGGCGATTACCTCGACCGCGCCGAAAAGCTGGCGATCATCCGTGGCTTCCAAAGTCTCAACGGCCTTCACCGCGAAAGGAAATGGCAGCGCATCCAACCCAACGCTAGCCACGACTGGATCAATCAACGCGATCCAGCATTTGAGGCATTCGCGCCGCTCGGCGACAAAGACGACGACTTGCGCGTGGTGTTTGCGGATTATTCCAGCGGCGTAAAAACGAATCGCGATTCGTGGGTTTTCAATTTTTCGCGCGATGCAGTGGCGAGCAACGTGGGCCGGATGATTGCCTTCTTCAACGAGCAGATCGAAGGCTTTATGAAAACCTGTGCCGGCAAGAAGAAGGACGAACTGCCAGAGCTGGTTGAATCGTTCGTTGATACCGACCCGAAGAAGATTAGTTGGACACGCGAAATCAAACAGGATTTGAGCCGTTTCAAACGCGGTGCATTTCAAAAATCAGGATTGCGGGTCTCGCTGTATCGTCCGTTCACGAAGCAACACCTCTATTTCGACCGGCAGTTCAACAACTGCGTTTACCAGTTGCCGCGCATATTTCCGAAACCGGTCTTCTCGAATGTCCTGATTTGCGTTACAGGAACTGGTGCGACGAAAGACTTCTCCTGCGTGGCGACGGATACGCTTCCCGACCTCGAGGTCATATCGAAGAGCATTTGTTTTCCCCTCTACCTCTACGAAAAGGACGAGCCGCAGGAGGCCGAACTCATCAGCCGCGTGCCGGAAGGCGAATTGGTGGACGGCTACCGGCGGCGCAGCGCCATCACGGATGCCCTCCTCGCCGATTTCCGCGCGGCCTACGAAGCGCGGATCGCGAAGGACGACATCTTTTACTACGTCTATGGCGTGTTGCACTCGCCGGAGTATCGCACGCGCTTCGCCAGCGACCTCAAGAAGATGCTGCCGCGCCTGCCCCTCACGCGGGAGACGGCGGACTTCTGGCGCTTCAGCCAGGCGGGCCGCGACCTCGCGCAGTGGCACTTGAATTACGAAACCGTCGAACCGTGGCCAGTGCAGGAATTCGCCAGTGAACTCCTGAGCGACCCAGCGAAGGATTTTCTCGTGCAGAAGATGACGTTTGGCCGGAAGGACCGGCAGGTGGACAAGACGACCATCCACTACAACGCCCGCATCACGCTTACCGGCATCCCGCTCGAAGCCTACGACTACGTGGTGAACGGCAAGCCCGCGCTCGAATGGATCATGGAGCGCTACCAGATCACCGTGGACAAAGACAGCGGCATCCGCAACGACCCGAACGATTGGGCACGCGAGCACAACCAGCCCCGCTACATTCTCGACCTGCTCAAGCGCATCGTCAGCGTGAGCTTGGAAACGATGAAGATCGTGAACGCGCTACCGGCGCTCAACGAACGAGTCCAGGGGGAACATCACGCCAGCACTTCCGCACCGAGATCGACGCCCGCGTCGCCCACCTCTACGGCCTGACCGAATCCGAGTTCACCCACATCCTCAGCACGTTCCCGCTCGTCGATTCCGGCGTGAAGGCTGCCGTGCTGGAGGCGTTCCGGGCCGAGACGCAGTCAACGAAGCGGAGCCGGGCCGATGCGTTTCACCAAGCTGCTCGCCGCGCTCGTGAATCTCAAAACTAACAAACCGGCGGCGCACGGCGCGGTCCGAAAGTCCACGTCATGAACTTCATCTTCCATGCCTTTAGTGATGAATCTATCGGGACGCCTTTGTCTTCTATGCCTGTAGGGGAAGCAGTTCTTGCTGGTTCACGCTCTCCGCTCCGCCAGCATCTTCACCGCATATCCGCCATACGCATATCTAAAATGGCAATAATCATCATTCCATTAATAGGTTACGTATTCTAACGATGGCGTAAGTCAAATCTATTTGACAAAAATACATATTGTCGTATTGTTGTTGTATGAGTTTCAAAATTGTCATTCAGGCCTCTGGCCTCAACATTTCAGCCAATCTCAAAGATGAGGCTTTGGTCGCTGTTATGCAACTAATTCAAACGCAACTTGATGATTCAGTTCCTGCGACACCCGCTTCCACGGTTCCGAGTCTCGCTGTGCAACCGGGGAACGGGGAGACCCTCGGCGGAAACGACAGCGAAGAGTCAATTAAGGCGACCCTCAAGGCTCACGGGGGTGCCGAATTACTCAATCAACTCAAGTGGGACAGCTTCCCGGAAAAAATACTGCTCCTCGCCGCCTGGCACGAAGCCCGAGAGGGAACCACTCCTTGGCGCAGCGCCGATATGGATGACACCTTCAAACTGGCCAAGGAAAGCCCACCGTCAAATTTCCCTCGCGACATCAAGAACGCCATCAAGTCAGGCTGGATTCACAATGAGACGCCCCGCACCTACGTCGTCACGCGCACCGGCTGGAACAAGATCGGGCAAGCCCTGCGAGGTCAGATCACATGAGTTCGCTGCCACCCGAGGTCAGATACCGCGTTCTCCCTCTACCACGTGTCCAGCGTGAGGCGAAGAGACTTCTGACCGCACAGCAACTTGAGGAGGGAATTTCCCTTACCAAGCAGCTGCGTTATCACCCCGATGTTCCCGATTTAAGTATCGAGCCATGCGGGGACGGAATGGAATTGCGCCTCGAAGGTGATGCGATCAACCGCCAAGGTTGGTTGCGTGCGATATTCTGGACGCATGAGGCCCGCAAGACGATCTACGTCGTCGATTTATTCTGGAAAAAGACCAATAAGGTGAGCGTGGCGGATCTGCACCGCATCAATCACCGAATTCGCCAATTAAAGGCCCTGCTGGCCGCTGGCGACCGTCCTTGGAAATCAGGTGAGTAGTTCGGCTACGTCCACGCCGAAAGCCTTGGCCAGCTTCTGCAGCGTCTTTTGCTGAGGGAAATGGTCCCCGGTCTCAATGACCGCAATGTAGCTGCGTCGCAGTCCCGCCTTCTTCGCCACGACCTCTTGCGTCTGTAGTCCCGCCTTCGCGCGAAGGGAAAAATATTTCTTTTGGAATTCTTGGCGACGGCGATCCGTTTTTCGTTTCGCTTTTGCAAATGCGGTGTCACCTGAATTCAACTCTTTCTCCCACTCCTCCACTGTCGCGGTGGGTAATTCGAGCGGCTCGTTGGCACTGATTTCCTCTAGCGTTCGGAGGATATTGGCTTTTTCGTCGAAATCGGTTTCACGCTCATACGCGAAGCACAGCTCTACCAGCGAAGCGACACGGGCTTTCTCCTCTTGGGATAAGTCGGGACGACGGACGGATTGATCGACTCTTTCCAAAGCGGCGCGCAGCAGCGGATGGGATGCCCATTCCTTGGCCCCGAGTCGTTGTTCAGCGATGATTTCTAAAACGCCCATAGCTCGAAAATATGGAGCAAATTGGAGCATTTTCTAGCTTTTTCATTTAAAGCCTGACACGTGATCTCACTCATTTCTCAAACATTTTTCGGGATGTCACAAATGCATTTTCTGATACTTCCCGGCAAATTTCCTGTAATTGGAATCTGCCCGGCATAGGAGCAAGCCATCTCGGTGGCTTTTCCGGCAAGCTCAGCCAAAACTGTTCTCGGGGCTTTTTTGCTGTGGAAGGGCTGGTTAGTTTGGTGGGCTGGGCTCGATAGGTGCCGCCGGTGCTCCGCGCGCCGAAGAACTGGTGCAGGAAACGCGGCATGAGGTTTCTGGTTGTGACAAAGTGAATTATCCAGCCAGCAGGATCACCCCAACGTCTTTTGCAGAGACAGGTACCTCTACGGCCTGACCGAATCCGAGTTCACCCACATCCTCGGCACGTTCCCGCTCGTCGAACCGGTGAAGGCTTGCGGGTGGTAGCGGTGCCGGCGACAGGAAGATCGGAACTTTACTCACGATCTTTTCAGGCCAAGATTAACGGCATGAAAGCAACTTGGATCGAGCGCGACGGTCAGGTGATTGATCTCCCCAATTTCTCGGCGGTGATCGAACGGGACGGCGCTTGGTTCGTGTCGCATTGCCCGGAGCTGGGCCTGGCCAGCCAAGGCAAGACGCGGAATGAGGCGCATCGCATGCTCGGCGAAGCGGTGGAACTCTGGCTTGAAGCGGCCAGCGCGACCGAGATCAAGCGGCGGCTGAAGCGGGGTGCGCGGGTGAGGCCGCTGACGTTGGCGCATGCCTAAACTTCGCCCGCTTCCGCCGTCCGAAGTGTGCCGCATCCTCAAGGCGCACGGCTTCGTGCAGAGGCGGCAAACGGGTAGTCACATTATCATGCGGCTCGAACTGCCGGGCGGAGACAGCGCCACGGTGCCGGTGCCCAACCACCGGGAGATCGCGAAGGGCACGCTCAAATCCATCATCGCCCTCAGCGGGCTCGAAGACCGGTTGTTTCGAAAGTGAGGCACAATTTGTGCCGGCCGGCACAAATTGTAGATTTTCGCCACATGGCGAAAAATGACCTGAACTAGAAAATCCCGTGCCGTCTGCTATTCCTCGGCTTGTGCCGGACGATTCCTCGTTTTGCCTTAAGCCCGCCAAGTAAACGGCCGATTTGACATGTGGTAGAAAAAATACCACACTCTGCCATTCCCATGAACTTCGGTGACCAAATCAAAGACTTACGCATCGGCAAGGGGCTCACTCTACGCCAATGCAGCGAGCAACTCGGCGTCGATCCCAGTAACTGGAGCAAATTGGAACGCGCCATCAACCCAGCGCCCAAAGACGTCGCGCTCCTCGAAACGTGGGCTCAATTCTTCGCTCTCAAAGGCGAGGCAAAACAGGCGTTTTTTGATGCGGCCTCACTGTCCCGGAGCGAAATCCCGGCTGACCTCGCCTCCGATGAGCGCGTGATGGCCGCATTGCCGGCGTTTTTTCGTGCCGCCCGCGGTGCTGAACTCGACGAAACCCAGCTCCGGCAGTTCGTCGAAGACGTGCGCGCGTTGCACAGCCCCGACCCCAAGGCTCATCGATGACCGGGCGGAAAAATGTCTGGGAGGTGGTCGAAGCGTTTCGCCGCCAGCACTTGGCGGTCAAGGCAGACGAGCTTCCCGTAGATGTGTTTTCGCTCGTCGAATTGGACCTCCGTCTCGATGTCATTCCCTTCGACGATTTATCCGCAAAATATCAGGTCGATGCCGCGCTCACCCCGGATTTCACCGGCATCTACGTCGATGCGGAGAGCTACATTCTCTGGGAACGCGGTCCGGTGTGGAAACAGAACCGGCTACGTTTCACGGTAGCTCATGAATTGGGACATTGGGCAATGCATCGCGATTATGCCGCCCGATTGAAGTTCGCTTCGTTCGAGGACTTCGCCCGACATTTCAAGGCCGACGATCCTGGACGTTATTGGCTGGAAAAGGAGGCGAATGAGTTTGCCGGGCGTTTGTTGGTGCCGATAGAGCGGCTGCGCGAACACTTTGATCGTTTCGCCGTCCAGATCGGCTCAATCATCCCCGACTGGCTGCGCTCGGAAGATCTTCGCGCAAAATTCGCGGACACGGTTGCTCCCAAGTTCGGGGTGCATCAACAAACGCTGTTGGCCCGGCTTGATCGTGAGAGTCTTTGGCCAGCGCCTTGAGCAATCGGTTATAATGGTCAAACAAGGGCGCAGGCAAGACTGCGCCCCGACGCGCCCCGACGCGCCCTGCGCGCCGACCAGCCGACCGGACCTGCCTTACCTCCGTTACCTCTGTTGCCTTCTGTAAAATCCTGTCCCGGGTTGGTTGCTGCTTCGCCGCTCTGTGCGCTCATGCTTTTTCTCTGTGCGCTTTGTGTCGAACGGCCGAGTTGCGGATAAATCGATCTGCCCGAGTTCAGCTCCGAACCTCCACTCGCTCACGCTCGCGGCTACACGAACCGAAGCAAGGGCGCAGCAAGACTGCGCCCCTACGTGATCGCGGCGAGCACCGATCCGGGCGCCACGCCGAGCGTCACGATGGCGGCGATCAACAGCACGCACGGGAGGCGCGTCGACCAGTGGAGCACCAGCGGCGCGGCCGCGACGTCTTTTTCACCGCACACCGCCTGACGGGCCAGCAAACCTATTGACTGTCGGTTATAGTCTAGTAATTATTCGATCATGACCGATACGCTATCGGAATTCAGTTACCGGTCGGTGCAGCGCACTTTGCAGACGCGTTTGCGCGAAAAACCACCGACCAGGGTCCAGTTGCTGGTCGGTCCCCGGCAGGTCGGCAAGACCACGTTGCTGCTTGCACTGGCCGGGGAGTGGAAGGAACGCGCCCTTTACGCCAGTGCCGACACTCCGGAAGCATCTTTGCCGGGATGGGCGGACCAGCTCTGGCGTCGGGCCGAAGAGCTGGCCCGGAGCGAACCTGCGTTGTTATTGCTCGATGAAATCCAATACCTGCCCAAGTGGAGCCAGTGGCTGAAGACCCGTTTCGATCAGGCGGTGCGAGACCGGTTGCCCCTCCAGGTAGTCGTCACGGGATCGTCGTCGCTGAAGGTGGGCGCCGGAGCGCGAGAGACGATGGCCGGACGATTCGAGCGACTCACCCTGACCCACTGGGGCGCAGAAGAGCTTTCGGAATTATTGTCGGTGCCAGCCGACAAATCGCCGGAGCGGGTAGTAACGCATGGCGGTTATCCGGGTGCGGTGGCGTACTGGTCCCAACCGGATCGCTGGCGCGCCTATGTGCGGGATGCCATCATCGAGCCCGCCATCGGGCGCGATATTCTTCATCTGGAGACGGTACGGCGTCCGGCGCTATTGCGTCAGCTCTTCGCACTCGCGGTGGCACATCCGGCCGAGATCCTGTCGCTCGATAAGATTGCCGGCACCCTGGCGGAAAAGGGCGCCGTGGAAACCCTTTCGCACTACCTGGGGCTGCTGGAGGAGGCTTTCCTGGTCGCGGGGGTGCGGAAATATGCCGGCGACGAACTGCGACGACGGCGGTCTCCTCCGAAGCTGGTCGTGCTCAACAACGCTTTGCTGGCGGGTAGCCGGGCTGCTCCGGCTCCGACGCCCGTCACCGCGCCGGCGGAATGGGGCCGTTGGCTGGAAAATGCCTGCCTGGCCCATGCTTTCAACGCCGGGCAGGAAGTTTTTTACTGGCGCGAGGAGCCGTGGGAGATCGACGCCGTATTGCGGGGCTCCTGGGGCCAATGGCTGGTCGAGGTCAAGACCGGCGATTTCGGCGTGTTCGATTTACGCGGTTTGGCGACGGCGGCGTCCCGGTTTCCCCGCTTTCAGCCCGTGGTCATTTGCGATCCGAAAAAGGAACCGCTGGCGCAGACCGCGGGGTTCAAAGCGGTCTGCTGGACCGAGTATCTGCGCCATGGGTTGAGCGGATTGTGAGGGGCGATGGGGTGGCGGTTACTTCGATCCCCCCCCTTTTTTGCGCCCGCGGCGCCCAGCTGACCGGACCTGTTTACCTCCGTTACCTTCGTTTCCTTCTGTAAAAATCCGATCCCAGTTTGGTTGCAGCTTCGCCGCTCTGTGCGCTCATGCCTTCTCTCTGTGCGCTCTGTGTCGAACGGCCGAATTTCGGATTAATACCAATCGCCCCAAGCCTCTATACTTTACACGAAGGTCGCCAAGTTCGCGAAGAAGGAATTGGCGGTGGTAAGATTCTTCGCGCGCTTTGCGACCTTGGTGTAAAAGCTTTAGGATATTGGCATAATCGATCAAGGGTCAGGTCATCGCTCCAGTCGACAAAAGGGCGCAGCAAGACTGCGCCCCTACATGATCGCGGTTACCCGGCGATGGAGCTGGTGATCGCGGCGAGCACCGATCCGGGTGCCACGCCAAGCGTGACGATGGCGGCGATCAACAGCACGCACAGGAGGCGCGTTGACCAGTCGAGCACGAGCGGCGCGACCGCGACGTCTTTTTCGCCGAACACGGCCTGCCGGACCACTTGGAGGTAATAATAGATCGCGATCGCCGAGTTGATCATGGCGATGATGACCACGGCGTAGTGGTGTCCCGCCCAGGCTGCGGTCAGCAGGCTGAGCTTGCCCATGAAGCCGACGAAGAGCGGCATGCCGGCCAGACCAAATACGCCGACGAGCAGCGTCACGGCGAGCAACGGCGAGCGGCGGTGCAGGCCAGCGAGTTCCTCGATGGCGACGTTGGTGCCGTCGCGCGAGACCCGGCAAATCACCACGAAGCAGGCGAGCACCATGAGCATGTAGCCGGTGATGTAGAAGAGCGCGGCGGCATAGCCGGCCGAACTGAGCGCCACGAAACCGACCAGGGCATAACCGGCGTGCGCGATGCCGGAGAAACCAAGGAGGCGTTTGAAGTCTTTTTGGACCATCGCGATCAGGTTGCCGTAAAACATCGACACGATCGCGAGGCCGGTGAGGAGCAGCGAAACGGTGTGGTTGTCGGGCGTGGCGAGCGAGACGAAGCGCACGAGCACGGCGATCGCAGCGACTTTCGGCAGCGAAGCGATCAGACCGGCGGTTTCATTCGAGGCGCCCTGATAGACATCCGGGGTCCAGAAATGAAATGGGAAGATGGCGAGCTTGTAATACATCCCGCAGAGCGTCATTGCCAGGCCGACGATGGCCAGCGGCGAATGGATTGCGGGCTCGAGCCGGGGCAGCATGAGCGGCAGGGAGGTGGTGCCGGTGAGGCCGAAGAGGTAGCTCAAGCCGAAGAACATGATGCCATTGGCGGCGATGCCGAACATCATGTACTTGATCGCGGATTC
>Ga0182027_10007135_pt1 | contig 16559 bp, 16 predicted proteins | sample 712E1DmetaG_FD_121300 | JGI IMG/M metagenome (GOLD analysis project Ga0182027, IMG submission 121300) | Permafrost microbial communities from Stordalen Mire, Sweden - 712E1D metaG (Illumina Assembly) | ecosystem: Environmental > Terrestrial > Soil > Wetlands > Permafrost | place: Sweden... | reverse complement strand
CTCAGGGCGCGAAATTGATCATTTTCAACTCTGACGATTTCAAGGACGATTCAAACACCTTTGCAAAAGCTCATCCGGATATCCCTACCATCATGTTATCTGGTGACCAGGCCTGGAAAGACGGTCAGGCTTACCTTCCGATCCCGAATATGGTCAATATCATGGGCCGGATGGAATACATGAAGGAAATCGCTGGTTGTGCGGCTGCTCTGACCACTCAGACCGGCCAAATCGGTTATCTTGGTCCATTAATCAATGATGAGACTCGTCGTTTGTCATCCTCAGCTTACTTGGGCGCAAAATACTGCTGGACGAATTACCTCAAGAAAGATCCTACTCAGTTAAAATTCAAGGTCACCTGGATCGGTTATTGGTTCAATGAACCTGGTATTACACTCGATCCAACCAAGGTTGCTGACGATTTCTTTAGTAGCGGCTATGATGTAGTTATGTCAGGCATCGATACAACCGAGGCTTTGACTGAAGCAAAGAAATTAAGCGATGCTGGTCAAAAAGTCTGGGCTGTCTCATACGACTATAAAAATAACTGCAGCACAGCTACAGATGTCTGCCTGGGTGTTCCATATTTCAACTGGGGTCCTGGGATTGAGACAGCGGTTAAAGCAGCAATGGGTGGAACATTTACCGAAAGCTGGACTTGGAATGGTCCGGATTGGAAGAATATAAATAATCCGGATACCAGTGCAGTTGGGTTTGCAAAAGGTGATGGTCTAAGTGCAGCAAATTCTGCGACCCTAGATAAATTCATTGCAGAACTCGCTGGTGGATTAGATTTATGGAAAGGCCCCCTCAATTTACAGGATAGTACTGTATATTTGAAAGACGGAGAAACTGCTACTGATCAACAAATCTGGTACCTGCCTCAACTTCTGGAAGGTATGGACGGCCAGAGCGTTTCAAAGTAATGGATTAACATTTTTGGGGAAGGCGCAGGCCTTCCCCAAATTCCTTATTATTATGTAGTACTTTTATTCTGAAATGTAAGCCACCAGGAAAAACTATGAATGTTGAATTGCGAGAGATCAACAAAACGTTCGGTGTAGTGCATGCCAATGTAGGCATCAACATGAAAATCTCGGCTGGAACGATTCAAGGAATTCTTGGAGAAAACGGGGCTGGTAAAAGCACTTTAATGAAGGTTCTCTCCGGTTACATTCGTGCCGACAGTGGAGAAATCTTCCTTGATGGAAAGTCAGTAACAATTCATACACCGGCAGATGCCATTAAACAAGGCGTGGGTATGTTGCATCAGGATCCACTCGATTTTCCACCTATGCGTATTATCGAAAATTTCATTCTGGGTCGAGCTGGGGGTCTTCTTCCTGGGCAGTCTGCTGCAATGAAGGATTTCAATCGTCTGGCAAAACAATTCGGATTCTCTCTTGACCCTGAAGCGTATGTCGACTCTTTGACTGTTGGAGAGCGCCAGCAATTGGAAATTTTACGTTTGATCTGGTTGGGAGCAAGAGTACTCATTTTCGATGAACCAACAACAGGTATCAGTGCTACACAAAAAGTGAATCTATTTGTTGCATTACGTTTACTAGCCAAGCAAGGTATGACAATCTTATTTGTCTCGCATAAATTGGAAGATGTGGAAGGTTTGTGTGATCAGGTGGCTGTGGTACGGCAAGGTCACTTAGTAGGAGAAACAAAACCTCCTTATAAGACCAAAGAATTGGTCGAAATGATGTTTGGCAAAGAGATTTCATTGGGAAGGCGCATTCCGGGCTGTCTCGGGGAAATTGAATTGTCTTTGCGTGATGTCGCAGTTGAAGATTATCGTTTACATATAAGTGATGTCAATCTGGATGTGTGCAAAGGCGAAGTAATTGGTCTGGCCGGCATGGAAGGAAGTGGCCAAAGTTTATTTTTGCGTGCAGTTTCTGGAATGGTACGAACTGTTGGCGGTCATGTAATTATCAATGACCAGGACTTAACCGGACACGATTATCATATCTTTAAACAACACGGAGTATCTTTCTTACCTGCAGCACGCCTGGAGGAGGGATTGGTTTCCGGTTTGAACCTTACCGAGCATGTTATCCTGGCAGAAGAAGCCAAAGGTTTTTTTATTAATTGGAATCAAGGGCGAGAACTTACTCAGGAACGCATCAGTGAATTCAATATTCACGGGACACCTGCCAATACAGTTGAATCACTATCGGGGGGCAATCAACAACGAGCACTATTAGCTTTGATGAGAGATCCTCTCAACCTTTTACTGCTGGAACACCCTTCTCGTGGATTGGATATCGAATCTACCATTTATATTTGGAGCAAATTGAAAGAACGATGTAAATTAGGAACATCAATCCTTTTTGTTTCATCTGATCTCGAGGAAATATTACAATACAGCGATCGGGTAATGGTTTTCTTTAGCGGCAAAGTGACTTCACCCCTTGATGCCTCTTTATTAACAACAGAAAAACTGGGGGAGTTGATTGGGGGAATGGGCTGGCCGGAATTAACAGCTACAGGGAAATGCGCATGAAGAAAAATATCTGGCTTAATTTTGGATTTCAATTTGTCGCAATAATTTTCGCCTTGATTTTTACTACAGTTATTTTGCTAATAGCAGGTGCTCCACCGTTTCAGGCTTATATCAGTGTCATTAAAGGCACTATCAGTTCGATGAATGACATTGCTAATGTAATGGGTGCCTGGGCACCCTTGCTATTGACAACAGCCGGCGTGCTAATCACCTTTGCAGCGGGCCTATGGAATATTGGAATTGAAGGCCAGGTTGTTATGGGGGCAATTTTTACCACCGGTACTTTACGCTTATTACAAAACAGTACTTTATCATCCGGGTTAATTCTGGTATTGGGTTTTTTGGCCGGTATGGTTGGTGGGGCTCTTTGGGCTTCTTTGGCCGGTGCGCTTAAAACCTTTGGCAACGTCAATGAAATTTTTGGCGGATTGGGATTGAACTTTGTTGCGACTGCGGTAACGATCTATCTCATTTTTGGCCCCTGGAAACGACCTGGAATTGCTTCATTAAGCGGAACACTCCTTTTTCCAAACAATTTGTGGTTGCCAACAGTCTCAGGAACTGAATTCAGCCCCTGGGCGCTAGGTTTAGGCTTACTAGTCATTTTGATTGTTTACTTCCTTTTGAGAGGAACCTATTTTGGCCTACGGTTAAAAGCAGTTGGCAAGAACATTCGTTCAGCTTTCTTGCTGGGTGTTCCGACGTGGCAATACATGATGTTCTCTTTCATTTTATGCGGCGCCTGTGCCGGTTTGGCTGGAGCAGTTCAAGTCACCAGTGTATATCATCGCTTGATCCCTTCAATTTCGAGCGGATACGGTTTCTTGGGGTTGTTGGTTGCAATGTTGATTAATTACCAAGCGATTTGGGCGGCACCAATTGCCTTATTCTATGCAGCGCTCAATATTGGTGGGATCCAATTGCCGATACTCTTGAAATTAGACTCGTCACTTTCGGGTGTACTTCAAGGGGTTCTCGTCCTATTTGTTATGCTGGTTGAAGGGGCACGCCAGCGACTGTTCAGAAAACGGTAGGTAGCGAAAATGCAAAATTCAAGTCTCTTGGTTGGTTTAGCTGGAATTCTTTTTGGCGCTGGTCCAATCATGCTTGCGGTGATTGGTGAGACGATATCTGAACGTGCAGGTATTATTAACCTTTCGATGAACGGCACTATTTTACTTGCAGCAATGGGTGGTTTTGCCGTCGCAGTAACCACCGGGAATGTCATCTTAGGGTTTATAGCCGGAAGTTTAATCGGGGCTTTTGTTGCACTCATTGTCGCTTTCAGCAGCATTACGCTACACCAATCGCAGGTAGCTGTTGGTTACGTGCTTACAATTCTTTGCCTCAATTTATCCTATTTTCTCGGTCATAACTACGTGGGTGTACCAGGCCCGCGCATAAACGTTGTGCCAATTCCATTGCTCAGTCGTATTCCTATTCTGGGACAAATATTTTTCAACCAAGACATAATGACTTATATCAGTTATGTTGTCATCTTTCTGGCCTGGTTCTGGATCTATAAAACTCGACCTGGCTTGATCCTAAGAGGAATCGGAGAACGACCTGCAGCAGCATACGCACGCGGCGCTAATGTGAATCAATTGCGTTATATTTATGCTGTGATTGGGGGTGCATTGGCGGGATTGGCAGGAGCGACATTTTCTTTGAGCGTGAAGGCGGGGTGGGCTGGACCGCTCACAGGTCTGGACGGATATGGTTGGATTGTGTTGGCGATCGCGATTTTTGGCGGATGGAATCCATTCCGGGCTGCTTTTGGAGTGTATCTTTTTGCTTTCTTGCAGTGGCTTGGGCTCATCCTTCAACCATTTTTACCTGGAATCCCAACCCAGGTATTGCAAGTGGCCCCTTTTCCATTAATGATATTAACTTTATTATTAGTCAATATCAGCAACGCTGAATGGATGGAGCGCAGCCTGGCCGCCATGCCTGAAAAGACGCGGCGGTTTGTCATGAAGGTTCTACGAGCTATGCGTGCTTCGCCACCCGGGGCGCTGGGTATTCCTTTTGAAAATGAATAGGATCATTGAATGAGCCAGTATATTGGATATCGTTGCTCGATTTGTCATAAGGAGTTCTTACCTGCGTCTATTTTGTACACTTGTCCTAACTGTGGCGGTAATTTGGATGTCGAGCTGGATTATAAAGCGATTCAGACCAAATACCAAATAGAAGACATCATTTCGCGTACAGACTTTTCATTGTGGCGTTATTTACCTCTATTGCCGGTAACGGACCCGGGTGGAATCGGAACACCTTTACGAGCCGCAGGGTGGACCCCCTTGTACACACCTCCATTAATGGTCACGAAATTGGGCTTGGAGCATCTTTGGATCAAAGATGAAGGGCGAAACCCAACTGCCTCATTCAAAGATAGAGCAAGTTCTGTTGTTGTGGCTCGGGCACGTGAGATTGATGCTGCGATCATCGTCACAGCTTCCACCGGTAATGCCGGGGCAGCACTGGCTGGAATGTCAGCAGCCATAGGACAAAAGGCGATCATTTTTGCGCCCAAAACAGCCCCACAGGCGAAAGTGGCACAGTTGTTGGTCTACGGTGCAACAGTCATTTTAGTGGACGGCAACTACGATTCTGCTTTTGATCTCACTATCGAAGCTGCAAAGGAATTTGGTTGGTATTGCCGCAACACCGGCTATAATCCTTTCACCGCAGAAGGGAAAAAGACAGCCGCCCTTGAAATTTGGGAGCAGGTATGCCTCAACCTCCCCGCAGATTCACGTCCCTTGAATGTGTTTGTCTCCGTAGGTGACGGAAATATTATTTCAGGAATTCACAAAGGATTTAAAGACTTAATGGCTCTGGGGTGGCTCAATTCTATGCCACGTTTATTCGGTATTCAATCGGATAAATCCGCGGCTGTGGCCAATGCTTATTTTGCCGGCACTGAGAAGATCATTCCTATCAGCGCCACTACCATTGCTGATTCAATCAGCGTAGATTTACCCCGGGATGGCGTGCGTGCCGTACGAGCCGCTCGTGAAACCGATGGTGCCTATATTACTGTTTCGGATGAAGAGATCATCGCTGGAATCGGCGAATTAGGAAAGTATGGCATCTTTGCCGAACCTGCCGGATCAACTGCATTTGCTGGTTTAAAGAAAGCATTGTTGTCAGGAGTAATCATGCCGGATGATCCGGTGGTAGTAATCAATACCGGGAATGGTTTGAAAGATATACACGCAGCGATGCTGGCTGTGCCTGCAGCACCAATCATTGAGCCTACAATGAATTCATTGAAAAAATATCTTGAAAGTAATAAATAAGAAGGCAAGTATGAAACCAGTTTTTAGTGTGATCGTTCCAGTTTTCAATGAAACAGGATGTTTGGATGAACTTTATCGCCGTGTCGAAGAAGTGATGGAGCAAACGAAGGATGCCTGGGAGTTGGTTTTAGTAGATGATGGCTCAACAGATGGCTCCAGTGATCTCATCCGGAAATATGCTAAAGCTGATTCACATGTGCGTCCAGTGATTTTTGCGCGTAATTATGGCCACCAAATCGCAGTCACTGCGGGAATGGACTACTCACGCGGGGATGCAATCATCATTATCGATGCGGACTTGCAGGACCCTCCAGAGGTAATGCTGGAACTGATCGCCAAATGGCGTGAAGGTTATGAAGTCGTTTATGCAATTCGCGATGAACGGGAAGGGGAAAGCTGGTTCAAGTTGTTCACCGCTTCACTCTTCTATAAAGTCATTTACAAGATCACCGACATTAAGATCCCGATGAACAGCGGAGATTTTCGCTTATTGGACCGAAAAGTAGTTACCATCATGAATTCGATGCGGGAACATCAGCGCTTTTTACGCGGGATGTCAATTTGGACGGGTTTTCGCCAAATCGGGGTGCCTTACAAACGAGCAGCCCGTTTTGCCGGAAGTACCAAATATCCGTTGAAGAAAATGATCAAACTGGCCATGACTGCCGTCACCAGCTTTTCTTATTTCCCGTTGCAACTGGCAACCTGGGTGGGGGGATTCTTTACAGCGGTCAGTTTTATTCTTTTGGTGGTGATGATCATCCTTCGGTTGACCCATTCAATCTTCCTGGCAGGCCAAGCGGCGACATTGATTGCGGTAATTTTCCTCGGCGGAATTCAATTGGTCTTTCTGGGAATTCTCGGTGAATATATTGGCCGAATCTATGATGAAGTTAAAGGGCGCCCGTTGTACACAACGCGGGAAACTCCCTCTGACGAAAATAAATAATTGTGGAGTAGATTAACAATGGCAAAAATTGATTTAACTGTTATCAAAGATAGGCAGGAACGAGCTATTAAACGTATGCGTGAGCGCAATATCATTCTGCCAACTTTCGCTCAAATGAAAAATCCGGATCTGATCCCGGCTAAAGTTAAAGAAGAATTACGTTCGATCGGCCTTTGGGATGTTCATCCGCGAAATTTATTCCGCATCAGTTGGAAGAACCAACCAGTAACAACGGGTGGTCAGTTTGGCGGCGTCAATTACATCGAGTTTCCCAGCAGCCTGACCGGAACCAAAGCACGCATCATCGCCATGGAAGGTAAATGGTTCCCCACAGGTGCTCATAAAGTTGGTGCAGCGTTTGGTTGTCTCGTCCCACGATTGGTTACCGGACAGTTCGATCCGTCTACACAAAAAGCTGTTTGGCCTTCTACCGGCAATTATTGCCGCGGGGGAGCTTATGATTCCGCATTAATGGGCTGCGAATCAATTGCGATCTTGCCGGAAGGCATGTCACGCGAACGGTTTGATTGGTTGAAAAAGATTGCCAGTGAAGTGATCGCTACACCGGGTAGCGAATCAAATGTGAAAGAGATCTTCGATAAATGTTGGGAACTGCGCAAATCCGGACAGGATTTGATGATCTTCAATCAGTTTGAAGAATTTGGTAATTATTTGTGGCATTATGAAATCACCGGCCATGCCATGGAAGATGTCTTGAAAAAGGTAATGGGTTCCAAGGATAATTACCGGGGTGTGGCATTGACGACCGGCTCGGCCGGGACGATTGCTTCCGGCGACTACATGAAACAGGTGTTCCCCACCAGCAAGATTATCGCCAGTGAAGCCTTGCAATGTCCAACCTTGTTAGAGAATGGTTTTGGCTCTCACCGTATCGAAGGGATTGGTGATAAGCACGTTCCCTGGATCCATAACGTCAAGAATACTGATTTTGTGACTGACATTGATGATAATGCAGTAGTCAATATCATGCGCCTCTTCAATGAACCTGTTGGCCGTAAGTACCTTGTCAAGAAAGGCGTTCCGGAGGAATTCGTCAAGCAACTTGATTTGTTAGGATTCTCGGGAATTGCGAATGTTCTTTCTGCAGTGAAATTCGCTAATTATTCTGAATTGGGCGAAAACGATATCGTCCTCACTGTTCTCACAGACTCTATGCAACTTTATGGCAGTCGCGTCGAGGATATGAACAAAGAATTAGGTGAATACACTGAGACAGATGCTGCCGAAACATACGCGCGTTATCTGCAAGGCGTTACCAGTGATAATATGCTGGAGACGACCTATGAATCTCGCAAGCGGATTCACAATCTCAAGTACTACACATGGGTTGAACAGCAAGGCAAGACCTATAAAGAAATTCAGGATCAGTGGTACGATCCCGATTACTGGACCGATATTCAGGACCAAGTCGAAGAAATTGATGCTTTGATCACTGAGTTCAATGGTAAAGTGGGCATCCATTAGGCACCGATTGAATGAGTAAAACCTGAGCAAGTTAATCACTCGCTCAGGTTTTTTATTTTTGTCTTACAATAGTAGAGAAAACAGGATAATAGACCATGGATAAAATTCCATCAGAGAATGCCTTGATGTTGATAGGCGTGATACCATCTCAGAAGGATTACGAAATTGCACGATTATTGGGATGGCACCGGATTCCCATTTGTTTGGCTCCCAAGATCGTGGATGTGGATTATCTAGCGTTTTATCAAATCGCTGCCTTTGGAACAGAGCATCGCCGGCAAATCGAGACTTTTGCGGAAGTCAAAGGGCATGAACTCACTACTCGACGGGAGTTATTGAGAGATGAACCCAACCATCCCCGCGCAAATGAAGAGTACTACAAAAAACAGATAGGTATTTTACAGCATCGTGATTTCCCATTAGCGCTGAAAAGTGGAAGAGGATTACCTTTTTATATACAACAGGCAGGTTATTTACCCAGGCTGAAATGATCAATGATTTGGTGGTGAATTCCGAGGAAAGAAATACTCTCTGGCAAAGTCTACGTGAACGCGCGACCAACTCTGAATGTTACGGACAAAAATCGGAAATTGAGCTCACCTTACTTGATCAAGAATTATTGAGTTTCTTGGACTCGATTGCCAATTTGGATTCGCAAGAGGATGAGTTCTTTGAAATATAGCCCGTTGTATTCACTGGTAGAATTGAGAAACTATTGCTCTCGTTGCCATCCTTGAGGTAAAAATGTCTACCCTAATTAAAAATGGATCGATTGTTACTCCAGCAGAAACATATATAGCTGATTTATATATTGAAAAAGAACGAATTGTTCAGATAGGCGTTGACTTACCCGATAATGCGGATGAAGTCATCGATGCAACTGGGTTATTTGTCCTTCCCGGTGGAGTAGATGCTCATGTACATTTGGATTTGCCAATGGCGGGTACAGTCTCAAGTGACGATCATTACACCGGCACCAAGGCGGCTGCATTTGGCGGAACAACCACTGTGATCGATTTCATCTCGCAAGATTCGGATGATCTGCTGGCATTAGTAGCAGCAATGCGCAAAAAAGCTGACGCAAAAGCAACGATTGACTATAGTTTTCACATGAATATCACGCATTACAACAAAAAGGTAGATCGGGTCATTCCTGATTTGGTCAAAGCGGGGATTACCAGTCTCAAAGTATTCACGGCTTACAATAATCGTCTGAGGTTGCAGGATGGAGAAATATTGCAGGTACTGAGAACTGCCAAGAAATATGGATTATTAACTATGATGCATGCAGAAAATGGTGATGTCATCGAATTACTTATCAAAGAAGCAATCGAAGCACATCACCTTTCCCCAATCTGGCATGCGCGGACACGCCCGGCCTGGGGTGCAGAAGAATCTGTAGCCCGGGGAGCAGCTTTGGCTGCGACCGCTGAAGCACCTTTGTATATCGTTCACATGAATACTGCTGGTGAAGTCGACCAATTAAAATACGCGCGTAGCTTAGGAATCCCTGTGATGGGGGAAACCTGCCCGCAATATCTCTTTTTTACCGAAAAAGAGTTGGAACGTTCAGATGGCGCAAAATGGGTTTGTTCTCCACCAGTTCGCAAGGAAGAAGACCAATCGCGCCTGTGGGAGGGCCTGGAAGATGGTGTGATTCAAACCATTGCAACTGACCATTGTCCTTTCTTTTTCGATGGAACACGTCCCATTCTATACGAAGGAAAACCAATAGCGATTCCAGGAAAAGAGCTAGGTAAAAACGACTTTACGAAAATACCCAACGGGTTGCCGGGTATAGGTGACCGAATGCCTGTTTTATGGAATGCAATGGTAACTTCAGGCCGTTTCACAGTAAATCAATTTGTAGAACTTACCTGTGCCAACCCGGCCAAGATTTTTGGAATTTATCCCAAGAAGGGGTGCCTTCTCCCTGGTGCTGATGCTGATATTGTCCTTTGGAATCCGCAAAAAAAAGTACATTACGGAACGACTTTTTCTCAACAGCGCACCGATTACAACCTGTACGAAGGATGGGATTTGGTAGGTTACCCGGTTCGGGTATTTTCTCGGGGATTCACAATTGTTAATGAGGGTGTCTGGTACAGCAAGCCGGGTCAGGGTCATTTTGTGAAATGTCAGCCCTTTAGCGAGATCATTTAACCTTGTGACAAGCATGTTAAATTTCTTGCCATTCTTCTTAATAATTCTGATGATCATTGGGTTGATGATTCTTCAGAGAACCCATTTACCAATTGGAACGATCTGGTTACTTCTGGTGGTTTTTGCATTAATCAATTGGTTTGGGATGTTATTACTGCATTCGCATCTACCAGACGCATTGGTGATCAAGAACTGGTTCCCGCTTTCTCTTAGCAGCGATACGATCAATTTACATTTAGGTGAAGATAACTGGTTTTTATTTTTCGCCATGAATTCGCTTTTGGTGGGAATTCTTCTTGCGAGCTCAACTTATTTGCAGTCTTCGGATATTTTCAAGAGCTGGTTTGGAGTCCTTGCATTATCATCTATAGGGATGCTGGCATTGTTGGCTGATAGCCCTTTGGCTTTCATATTCATGTGGGCCCTAATAGATGTTATCGAAATCATTGTGTTTACAATCATCAACCGCGATCAGACTCTCAGCATACAAACTTCTGCAGTTTTCCTTGGCCGCATCCTTGGACTAGGTCTGGTTTTGGTAGCGATGATTTTGGCGAACCAATCTCAAAGCCCTCTCGAATTAAGTAGCGCCAATGGGGGAATTTTGTCTCTGCTGATTGCAGGGGCCTGCCTTCGATTAGGGGTTCTACCCATTCATTTACCCTATACTCAAGATTTAGTGGAACGACGAAACTTGGGCACGATTTTACGTATACTAGCACCGTTATCGGCAATTGAGTTTCTTTCAAAATTAGCTGTTCCCCAATCTGTACATGGCATTGATTTGACCATTCTACTTTTGGCCTTCGTAAGCTGTTTATTTGGTGCTCTTAATTGGTTTAGTTCTCAAAATGAATTGGATGGCAGGCCTTATTGGATATTGAGCTTTTCTGGATTAGCCGTGATGGCATATTTCCACGGCCAATCCAATGGAGTCATTATTTGGGGAACCTTGATGGTCATTATCGGGGGATGGGTCTTTTTATCTGAATCTCATCCCAGGAAAATCGATCCACTGTTACCGGTAGCACTTTTGGCTATTTCAGGAATTCCTTTTACTCCAAGTTCATTTTCAATGACCGGGCTGGTCACAGATCCCCTAAAGGTATTCAATCCGTTTATATGGTTAAGTTTGGCATTTCTAATGGCGGGAATGGTTAAATTCTCTACCGGAGGGAGGAATGAGGCAAGGCCATTGGAAAATTGGATGAAATTATTTTCTTTACTGGGAATGACCATATTGGTACTATCTCCTTGGACAATAATTCTTTTCAAGGTTCAGGGTTGGAATCAAACTTCTTTTTGGTGGGTAGCGCTCATTCTTTTGTTGGTTTTTTCTGTAATCATTTCGATTAAATATGTTCATTTTATAAAAGCAAGAATTTCAAATTCTCAAGTAAACAAATTATTTCTACGTTTTTTCCCTTTTGGTAAAGCAATTAATCATTTTTTTCATTTTGAATGGATATATCCACTATTCGCATTTTTATTCAATATATTTAGGCGTATTGTAAACGAGTTGAACCTGATACTTGCTGGGGAAGGTGGAATTCTTTGGGCGTTGGTTTTTTTGGCGCTTCTGGTTTCTCTCCTAGTCAATGGAAGAGGTGGGTAATGGAGAATTGGTTTAATCTTTTTCCAGTCCTGCTTATTTTATTGGCGATTTTAGGAATGCTGGTTTTGAACGATTGGCGACGTAATATTATCGCGTTTGCAGTGCTTTATTTAGGAATATTCATATTATTGGTTCAGGTGCTTCCATTAATCCTTTCCTCAGTATTACTAATCACTGGATGGATGTCTGCACTCTTGTTGGGGTTGAATTTACCCAAGGAGGATTTGGAGCGTGAGGAAGGACTGCTTTCAAAACGATTATTTAGGGCGTTTTCAACAGTATTAATCTGGATATTAGCCCTAGTGATTTCAAAATCGATTAGCGGTGTATTTCAGGTCAGCCCAGAAATTGCATTTTCTGTTATAGCCATTTACGGGGCTGGTTTATTGCAATTGGGAATGAAATCACGACCCTTATTCGTCCTTCTGGGTATTTTGACTGTGTTTGCGGGTTTTGAATTGCTTTATTCGAGCGTTGAGAGTTCGGTACTGGTCAATGGACTACTCTCAGCAATTAACCTTTTGATTGCATTCATTGGTTCTTTTTTTACGGGTAATCAACAACGAGAGGACCAATCATGAGTGCTCCTCTCGTTTGGATCATCATTCCCTTTCTTGTATCTGTGCTCCTATGGTTTTTACAAACAAAAACCAGATTAGTATTTTTTGTATCTTTGGTTTTTTGTGCTTTGATGGGCTTAATAGCTTTATTGCAACCTATCGGCGGAATTGTTAAAATTGGCCCTACTTCGGTTGAATTAAAAACCACATTAATTTTACTAGGTAGAAGTTTCATTCTTGAAAACAAAGATCGGTTTTTTCTTGTCTTCATCAATTTTTCGGCAGTGTTTTGGTTTCTGGGATCCCGTATTTCCAAGGCACCGACAAAATTCATCCCTTTGAGCATGGCGATTATATCTTTGCTCACGGCAGCCCTGGCGGTTGAACCATTTCTCTATTCAGCGATATTAATTGAACTTGGGGTAATTATCAGTCTGCCGCTATTGATCAATCGCGAAATGCCAATTGGGAAGGGAGTATTACGTTATTTAATCTATCAAAGCCTGGCAATGCCATTCATTCTTTTGGCTGGCTGGATCCTTTCAGGAACTCAAGCCAATCCATCTGATGCTTCTCAGCTTCAGATTGCAGCGTTGCTTCTGGGATTGGGTTTTGCCTTCTGGTTGGGAGTTTTTCCTTTTCATGTTTGGATACCAGAATTATCCAGCGAAAGCAATCCCTATATCGCCGGCTTTTTATTGAGCACTTTACCACCCGTGTTTTTGTTGATTATTCTGAAATATTTGAATGGATTGGCATGGCTAAAAGAGGCGGCATTTCTTACGCCTACGTTGCAAGCGGTTGGCGCTGTGATGATTGTAACGGGAGGCGTTTGGGCTGCTTTTCAAACGAATTTAAAAAAGCTATTTGGCTTTTTAGTCATCATCGAAAGTGGATTTTCGTTACTTTGTATCAGCCTGCAAAACCAGCAGGGAAATGAATTATTTTACCTTTCTTTAATTCCTCACCTACTTTCTTTGGGTATTTTTGCCTATACACTTACAAGTTTAAAACGATACCAGATAGAACCGGAATTGAATAATCTACACGGATTGATTCGAAATTATCCGATTCTCTTTATTGCACTCATCAGTTCTCTTTTTTCGGTAATTGGCCTACCATTGTTCGCGGGTTTTTCAATAAACCTTGCACTATTTGAACAGCTTACAGGATATCCCGCACTAGTCATATGGACACTTGTCGGTTATGCTTTCCTTATGTTCGCGGCATCTCATTTACTCATCATCTTGATCGGGCACTATGATGGGAAATGGGTGTTTTTAGAGCAACCAAGTGATCTTTTCTTTTTGGTAATTGGAATCTTTGGGCTTTTGATGATGGGCATTTTCCCCTCAGTTTTTATTGGTGGGGTCTGGAAAATTTTTGCTTCGCTCCTAACTTCGATTTAGCCCTTGGTTCTGATAGATTTTACGGTTATGATTAGGTAAATTTTTTCAAGGAATATTTATGGAACTGGATGAGCTTGAAAAACGACTGGAATGGCTAGATTCGGAAAGGCAAAAATCGAATCTCGAATTAAAGACAGTTAAAGATCATGTTGTTGGCCTTGAGACCATAATTGATAAGCAGAAACAGGCGATCTCCTCCCTTGAGAAGGAATTGAAGGTGATGTCTGTGATAAATGCAAGAGTTGTACAGTTCGATAATGTGCTCGAACAAGTAAAAATAGATATTCAGAAGCAGATTTCCGATCTTGAAAAAAAACAAAATCCTCTGCTCAAAGCTCTTGAAAAACAAGAAAAAGAAGACCAAAATACTTTCAACAAACGGATTAATGAAGTACAGGCAGTATTGCCTATCATTACCGAAATCAGGAAAAATTTACAAAATCGAATTGACGAAGAAAATCGGTTATCACAAAGGATAGAAACATTGAATAATTCCTTTGAGAATGTCAATTCCTCAATAAGTTTAGTCACGCAAGAAAAAAAACGAGTTGTAGATGATCTGCAATTAAATAACAAACGCATGTCAGATATGCAGGTTGAGATTAATACTTTACGAAAACGCGTAGAAGAAGAAAGAAATCGTAGTGATCTCAATGTTGAGTTATTGCAAAAATTAGAAACCAATTTAAAAATGGTGTTGGTACAAGAGGCGGAGAGAAAACAATCACAAATTGCTTTCATTGAGAAAACTTCTTTGGTTCAGGTTGAACGCGAAAATATCTGGAAATCCTGGCAAGGGGAGATGAAGACCATCGATGCCCTGAGTAGTGATTTTACGCAGAAAATTTCAGCACTGGAAGCTACTCACAAAGCGATTAAACTATCACAAAAAGAGCTGGATGATGTAAATCTGCGTTTTGATCGCAGAATCAATGAATTAACGGAAATGCACCGTTTAAATGAGGAACGATTCAGACAAGAATGGTTGTCTTTTAAAAGTGATGACCAAAAACGTTGGACGAACTATCAACTTACTCAAGAAGAACAGCAACAAGATGATTCCCGGCATTTGGGAAAAATTACAGACCGCATTACAACTCTTGAGGATGAAGTCCAAGCAGCTAAAGAGGCAATTACTTTAATTAACGAAGAGATAGATAAGCAGTTGAAATCTTTTTATTCATTATTCCATGACTTGATAGAATCTTTCGATCAAACATTCAGCAGTAAGTAAACACCTAGTTGAAGGGGTCTATTGACAGGGCCAATAGCAGCGGCTATAATACTGTCTGCTTTGCTCAGGTTGAAAAGACTTGAGTAAGTGTAAGTATCCCCAACTTCCCCGTGAAATTGCGCGATAAGGGCGCGATAAAATGGTGAAGTGAAGATTGGAGAGTTTAAAAGATGAAGTATGCTATTGTTGAAAGTGGCGGTAAGCAATATAGAGCCGTCGAAGGGTCCATCATTGAAGTGGACCTAATGGATGCCGAGATCGGGGCAAAAGTAGATTTTGATAAAGTTTTGTTACTGGTTGAAGACGAAAAAGTCTCAATCGGAACTCCGATTCTCAAGGGCACTATGGTTTCATCGGAAGTCGTAGATCACGTAAAAGGCCCAAAGGTGACCATCTTCAAGTATTCGCCCAAGAAGCGTATTCGTGTAAAGACTGGGCATCGCCAGCAATATACGCAGCTAAAAATTGAATCGATTAAAGTGGAGTAGGACCAATGGCACATAAAAAAGGTGGTGGCTCCAGTCGCAATGGCCGTGACAGTAATGCGCAACGACTGGGCGTAAAAAAATATGCAGGTGAGAAAGTACTTTCTGGGAATATTTTAGTGCGCCAGCGTGGCACAAAAATTAAACCAGGATTGAATGTTAAAGTCGGCACTGATGACACATTGTTTGCCGTAGCAGAAGGCGTAGTTGAATATGAGACCCTGCCGAGTGGTCAAAAGCGGGTCCATGTGAAACAGACCGTTTCCAAATAATTTGTTTTTACATATCCGCCTATGGCAATTGTAAAAACTACAAAGATAGGAAGGTCGTTAGAATGAAAAAAGGTATTCACCCAACATACTATCCGGATGCAAAGGTTGTTTGTTCTTGTGGAAACACCTGGACAACCGGATCGACTAAAAAAGAGATTCATACTGAGGTTTGCTCTAAATGTCATCCATTCTTTACCGGTCAACAACAACGGTTGATCGATATCGAAGGACAGGTTGATCGTTTTTATAAAAAACTGCAGGCCCGCCAAGATTTTGTGGATCAGAAAAAAGCACGCGAGACTTCACGTACTTCTCTCGACCGCAAAGTTACTGAGATTGGTTTACCTGTCCGTGCTACTGAGGCCCTCGAAAAAGCCGGACTCGGTAATGTTGGTCAGGTAATTGCTAAACTTGGTGAAGGTGAAGCAGCGATACTCGCGATTGATGGCTTTGGTCGAAAGTCCCTCATTGATATGAAGAAAAGTTTACGCGCAATGGGGTACGAACTTCCGGCTGCTGCCGAAGAAATTGCGGTTTAATTGAATTTGAACTTAAATCAACCTCCGG
>Ga0182027_10007134_pt1 | contig 16560 bp, 11 predicted proteins | sample 712E1DmetaG_FD_121300 | JGI IMG/M metagenome (GOLD analysis project Ga0182027, IMG submission 121300) | Permafrost microbial communities from Stordalen Mire, Sweden - 712E1D metaG (Illumina Assembly) | ecosystem: Environmental > Terrestrial > Soil > Wetlands > Permafrost | place: Sweden... | reverse complement strand
TGGACATGTCCGTCGTCTTCCACGAATACACGCATCTGCTGTTTCGGCGCAACGAGCGCATCTGGCCGATCTGGCTCGAGGAAGGCATGGCTGAACTCTATTCCACATTCGCCACGAGTGGTTACAATGCCTTCATCGGCCAGCCGATTGAGCATCACTTGCGCCTGCTGGAAAAACAGCCGCTCATGCCGCTGACTGAACTGTTCTCCGTCACGCACGATTCGCCTCAATACAACGAACGCGAACATCAGGGAATGTTCTATGCCGAATCGTGGCTGCTCACGCATTTTCTCGTGGCCGGTGACAATCTCGATTACAAATCGCGTTTCGGACAATTCACCACACTCTTACGGGAAGGACAGACTCCCGTGCAGGCATTCACCAACGCAGTGCAAACGCCATTGCCGGTGGTGGAATCCGAATTGCGCCGTTATCTGGCGCACGGCCAGTTCACGCCGATTCAACTCACCTTGTCAGAAAATGTTACCCAGCCCAAAGCCATCAGCACGCGAAACCTCACGCCCGTGGAAGTTTATTTTTGCCTCGGCGATGAATTGCTGCGCATTGACCGTCCTGATACCGCTGAAACATATTTCACCGATGCCCTGAAACTTGCGCCTGCCAGCCCCCTGCCCTACGAAGGGCTTGGCCTGCTTGCCGTCCAGCGCAAGCAATCCGATAAGGCTTTACGCGAGCTGAAGGAAGCGATCCAGCTCGGTTCGAGCAGTTTCATCGCACATTACTTCTACGCCTATGAAAAATTCCGGATCGCCGCCGACGCGCAAGGCGAACGGGGTTTGCTTCCCAAGGAAACGGCGGCGGAAATTCACAATGAACTCATCAAATCCATCGGGTTGATGCCGGACTTCGGACAGTCACATGAATTGTTCGGCATTCTTGAATTGGCACAGGATGGGAATATCAACGTGGCGGAACAACACCTGCAACTTGCCGTCCAATTGGAACCTGAAAATCCGTATTACCTCCTTGCTCTGGCTGACGCACAGTTCAGAAACAGGGAACCCGCCGCCGCACGCCAGACGCTCGCAACCCTGTTGCTGCCCACAGTTGAAGCCAAAATCCGCGCGCAAGCCGTTGAACTTCTCCAACAAATCACCGGGACGAATTCAGCCCACTAAACTTTAGCAACGTAAAATCGGTCACGGTGAGCCTGCCGGGGCAGACAGCACAATCTGGTTGCGAAAAGAAGAAATTACCGGGCGAGAAAGCGATAAACCAATTTCGACCTATCCTTGAATCAAGACCGCCTTGTTCTTTTTTAGATACTTTTCCACGTTCGTTCTGCTGCTGACGGAGTTGGCGCTTCTAACGGCATCGGGCTTGGCCAATTTGTAATGCACAAGCCATTTGCCAATCAGTCCCACCTTAAGATTCAATTCCGCCATGCGCCAGAGTTGACCGGTTTCGAGCGGCTTCAGTGGCATTCGGCGCGTAGGCTTAATTTTTCTCATGAAAGCAAGTTTGCGCCGGAACCTTCAATAAGACCAGACAAATCGCGTTCTTTTTCAGTCGGTTCTGCTTGGCAAGCGCGTCATTCGGAGATTAGCTAGTGGTCATGCAAATCGTGCTCGATTACTTGAAACGCAACCAAGACCGCTTTGTCGCCGAGCTGTGCGAATTTCTGCGCTTTCCCAGCGTGTCCGCACAACCACAGCACAAAAAGGACATGTGCGCCTGTGCCGGGTGGCTCGCCAGCCATTGTCGCAAAATCGGTCTTCAGGCACAGGTTTGCCCGACCAACGGGCATCCCATCGTGCTTGCCAAAACTCCACGCTCAAAATCGTCGCGGCGACCGCATTTCATGGTTTACGGTCATTACGACGTGCAACCGCCGGAGCCGCTCGATTTATGGAAGTCGCCGCCGTTCAAGCCGCGCATCCAGGGTCGTTCGTTGTTCGCCCGCGGCGCGAGCGATAACAAAGGCCAGCTCTTCGCACACCTGAAAGCGGTCGAGGCCTATCTCAAGACCGGCACTCCCCTGCCCTGCGACCTCACGTTTGTCATCGAAGGTGAGGAAGAAGTCGGCAGTGTAAGTCTTGCAAAATTTCTTAAATCGCATCGCAATGAATTGAAGTGCGACACAGTTGTCGTGTCCGACACCGAAATGCCCGGCCCCAAGCATCCCGCGCTAACGTATTCATTGCGCGGCATCATCGCGTTTGAAATAACCTTGCACGGACCGTCGCGCGATTTGCACTCCGGCATTTTTGGCGGCGCGCTGGATAACCCGGCCATGGCGCTAAGCCAGTTGATCGGAAAGCTTCGCGGCAAGGACGGCCGCGTCGCCATTCCCGGCTTTTACGACGATGTTGCGCCGCTTTCGGCCTACGAACGCAACCAATTCAGGCAATTACCCGGCACCGACCGCGAATTTCAAAAGCTGCTTGGCGTGGCAAAATTATTCGGCGAGCGCGGTTTTACAGCCAGCGAACAACGCAGTGCGCGACCGACGTTTGAAATCAACGGGTTGACGAGCGGTTATCAGGGTGAAGGCAGCAAAACCATCGTGCCGGCATGGGCGCGCGCCAAAATCACCTGCCGCCTCGTGCCACACCAAAGGCCGGAACAAATCCGCAAGGTTGTTTGCGATTATCTCAAGAAAATCTGTCCGCCAACGGTGCGAATGGGGATTGAAGCCGGTCACGGCGCGGAAGCGTATCTGGTTTCGCCCAGAAGCGCGCAGGCACAGGCGGCATTGCGCGCGCTGCGTCAGGCATTTCATCACGAACCGGTGCTGCAGCGCGAGGGTGGCTCGATTCCCATCGTGAATGATTTCAAGAAAACCCTCGGCTCGGACACCTTGTTGCTCGGTCTTGCCTTGCCGGATGACAATGCCCATTCGCCGAATGAAAAATTCGATTTGGACAATTTCAAGAACGGCCAGCGCATGAGCGCACTGCTGTGGCAGGAATTGAGCCAGGTTTGAATCCGGTCACCGGTTTTATAGCCTGCTTATTTCACAGGAATGGCTCGTCTCATTAGCACCGTGGCTTTAGCCCGGTGGTTCCTGACAGGAGTGAGGACGGAGCCGTTTTAACGGCTTCGGTGCAGCACATGAAAACCGTTGAAACGGTTCGAGGTTGTTTCATATCGTTCCACACCGCGCTAAAGCCGCGGTGTTAATGAGATGAAATACTACTTTTAATAGGTCGAAAAGACGCAAAAGAATGAACCTTTTGGCGTGCTCCCGTTATTAACGGGTGGATACAAAATCGGAAACCATTATGAAAACCACAAAAATCACCTGTCTTTCCTTGTTATTTTTAACGGGAACCATGCTCGTGTTAGGCGCCGAACCCTACCGCACGGACATCAATCCGGCATTGGCGTATTATCGAGCTTTTCTGATGCAACCAGAATCGATGTCCCAAGCGGACTGGGATTATTTGGCGTCGAAAAAAGGGAAGGAACAAAAACTCCCGGAACGGTTCGGCGCGATCGTTGCCAGCTACGACTATCAATTCGAACTGGTGCGCCAGGCAGGGCACGCCACCGTGCCTTGCGTTTGGGGCACCGATTTATATCTAAGCCCAAACGTCGCGCTTCCACATCTGGGGCGCGCCAAGGCAGTGGCCCGCGCAGCCCAAGTGCGCGTGGTGTGGGATTTGCAACACGACCAGCAAGATGACGCTCGTGATGATATGCTCGCGGCGTTCGTATTGGGCAGGAATATTGCCAGTCATGAGTTTTTGATCGGTGCGTTGGTTCAAGATGCCATCGAGTCCATCAACTACGGCACTGTGGCGGAACATTTCGGCGAATTCTCACCGGAAACCTTGAAGCAGTTGGTGGATGGGTTTGATGCGGCCCCTGCCCGGCATAGGGTGGCGGATTGCATGCCGAGTGAACATGGCATCTACGATTGGCTGTTACGTGCGATTCAGGAGCTTCAAAAAGCTTATCCAAATGACGACGCCAAAGTAATGGCAGGTTTCCGTGAATCTGGATATGCAGCGGTGGTGGAATTTACTGGTGATACAAATTTTTGGCAGCAAATCACCGCAGCGTCAGGTGGAACCGGCGAAGGACTCCTCAAGCTGGCCCGCGAGATGGAACCACTCTTTCCACGCCTCACCAGGATTATGGCGCTGCCGCAACCGGAGTATGAAGTCCAATTGAAGCAACTTTTGGCAGACACTCGCGAATCGAAAAACCCCTTCTTAACTGATTACCTCATCCTCTGGAGGCAAATCCATTTCCGGCTGGCAGAATTCAAAGCTCAAGCACAACTAGGAATGGTTCATGCCGCCGTGGAATACAAACTGCATGGCGAAGCCGGATTGAAAAGCGTGATGGACCCCTTCGGGAATGGTCCATTTGGGTTTCAACGATTTGTGTTCAAAGGCGTGGATCGGGGATTTGAACTCAAGTCCGCCTATGCCGGAGCCGAGGCTCCTTTCGTGATGATCTTTGTCGAGAAGCAAGGGCCGGCATTCCAAATCATTGGGCCGGATGCAGGCAAGGCGATAGATAAATAACGCAGTCAGGATTGAGATGTGCCTAACCTGAATCCAACGTTCGTGGAAAGCGAAATATCAGACATGCGGAGCCTGCTCGACCAAGCCCGGGCAGGCGACGCCGAAGCGTTCGGTGAGATTTGCCGCGTCCACGGAACCCGGCTGTTGCGGCAGGCCGTCACATTGTGCGGCAACTTCACGCTGGCCGAAGACTTGGCGCAAGACACGTTGGTGGAAGCGTGGAAGTGTTTGTACCGTTACAACGGGCGCTGCCAGTTTTTCACCTGGCTTTGCGCGATACTGCTGAATCGTTATCGCAATGCCATTCGGAAAAACCGTCCCCTGCCTGCTTCCACCTTCAGCACTCGGAATCAGGATGAATTCGAGAAACGTACCGGCAATCTGGCCGACCACGCCGCCCTGCCGGATCGGGCTGTTGAATTACGCGAACAGGCTGTTCTCGTACGGCAATGCGTCCAGGCATTGCCGGTTAAACACCAACAAGTCATTTATCTGCGTTTTTATGTGGATGATTCATTGGAAGGCATTGCCGTTGCTTTGGGTTGCTCGGTAGGGACGGTCAAATCCCGTTTGTTCCATGCCTTGGACAAACTTCGGAAAATGAATGCCTTCAGCGCCCAATTGTCAGATTTTAAAATGAAAGGTGGGATGTTATGAAACCTTGTGTCCAAAACCGGAAACTCATCGTTTGGCTGACGTTGAACACGCTGGATGCGCGGCAGACGCGCCATCTTCGGGCGCATCTGGAAACCTGCGAAGGCTGCCGCCGCTATCTGGCGGAAATTTCAAACGTGACTGAAAGACTGGCGGAGCAGGAAAATCTTGATATTCGGGCGTCTGAAAGCTTCCACCGAAAAGTGGCTGGCAGATTGCAGTCGGCAAAACCGGATTCTATTGGAGAAATCTTGTCAGCGTATTTTTGTAGAACTTTATTGAACTGGCGCGTCGCTTTGCCAGCCGTCGCGGCATTGGTGTTGGTCTGCGTAACCGTGACCATCTTGCGGCAACCACCGAAGATTGTTTTGACTCCACGACCCGGCATTAAAACTGCGTCGGTATCGAGTGCAGACAGTGATCCGGCGCCGACTATTGCCAACTACCAGAGGGTTGCCAATCAATCTTTAGCCAAATTGGATGCATTACTGACTCGGCAAGGCAACCGGCCGTTGCCGCCCATGCCAATCTATACGGCCTCGTCGTTTGGACTCGCAAACGAGTCGTTTTGAAGACGGCTGGCGAATTAGCGTACTGTTGTGGCGCGAAAACTATCCGCGCTGGTTTGGAATCATTCGCGCCAAGAGGTCAGCTCGTTTTCCAGCTTTTCAATGGGCAGGCCAATGACGTTGCTGTATGAGCCGAAAATTTCCGCGACAATCATGTCGCCGTGTTCCTGGATCGCATAGGCGCCGGCTTTGTCGAGAGGATTCACCTTCGCGATGTAGTCGTCGATTTGTCCGGCGGTAAGCGGACGGAACGTCACATCGCTGCCAGTGGCGAACATGCTTTCGCGATGCGCGCGCAAATGAATCAGGCTGACGCCGGTGACAACTTGATGCGTCTGACCTTGAAGCCGTGTCAACATCCTCTTTGCATCGGTGATGTCAGCAGGTTTTCCCATGATCTCGCCGACGAAAAATACCAGCGTGTCTGCGCCCAGTACGAGTGAGTCGGGATTTTTTTTAGCCACAGCACGCGCCTTGAGATGCGCATTGAGCTGGCAGAGTTCCAGCGGTGACAATTGCTCGTCGAAAATCTCCTTCGCATCGCTGGGGACGATTTGAAAATCCAGCTTCAACTGCCGTAATAGTTCGGCACGCCTTGGCGACGCGGAAGCCAGTATCAGCGGCGGCAGGTTCATGTGCTCAATTTAGACTCCGTTCGCAAATGTGTCGAGTAGTGGAATTTGAAACGTGCGCTGCACCTGAAAACCCGTTAATCTGCGCCTGTGAACAACAGCCGCCGCATCGTCAACGTCGCGCTCATCGGTTTCATGGGCGCAGGCAAAACTTCCGTTGGGCGGCTCGTTTCAGAGCAGTTGGGTTTCGATTACCTCGATACGGACGAAATAATTCAATCACGCACCAACCGGACTATCGCGGACATCTTTGCCAAGGACGGCGAGCCGGCTTTCCGAAAACTGGAAGAGCAGATTGTCGCCGAATTGGCCACGCACGAGCGAACAGTCATTTCCACCGGCGGCGGGTTGCCGGTGAATTCCGAAAATCTTACCAGCCTTAAAACACATGCACTTGCCGTGTACCTTTGGGCTTCACCGGAGAAACTCTGGGAACGTGTGCGCAACCAGACGCATCGTCCCCTGCTGAATACGCCCGATCCCAAGAGAAAAATCCGCGAATTGCTTGCCACGCGCGAGCCGTTCTACCGGCAGGCCGACGTGTTGCTGAACACGGAACTACGCCCCGTTCGCGAAGTCGCCCAGCAGGTGATTTATCAGTTCAAGCTCGCAGCCTACAAACGGTGATGAAGGATGCCATCCGACAGCGGGCGTGCGAATTGGGATTTGACGACTGCCGTTTCACCACCGCCAATGCACCTGCAAGCGCGGAGCATTTCCAAAATTGGCTTGTCTCCGGACAGTACGGTGAAATGACCTGGCTCGAGCGCAGCGCGTCAAAGCGAGCGGATCTGCAAAAAGTTCTGCCGGGAGCAAGAAGTGTCGTTGTTTTGGCGGCAAATTATGAAATCTCCAACTCAAGTAGGAGACGACGTGAGGAGGCTCAAACATTTTCCAGTCAGAGTCTCGTTACCTCGACTCCTACGACTGGAGTTGTGGCGCGTTACGCGCGCTTTGACGATTACCATGATATTCTCGCCAAACGATTGAAGGAATTGGCCGGATTCATAAATCAACTCGGTGGTGCGGCAACTCGTTCATCATGGCATGTGGATACCGGGCCGGTGCTGGAGCGCGACTTTGCGCAGCGTGCCGGACTGGGGTTTGTCGGCAAACACACCAATCTCATCAGCCGCAGGTTCGGGAACTGGATTTTGATTGGTGAAATCATCACCACGCTGGAACTTGAACCCGATGTGCCGGAGAAAAATCATTGCGGCAAATGCGCGCGCTGTATTGCAGCCTGTCCGACCAATGCCATCACCGCGCCATTCCAGATCGATACCCGACTCTGCATTTCTTATCTTACCATCGAATTAAAAGGTTCAATTCCCATCGAACTGCGTCCGGCCATCGGCAACCGCATTGTTGGCTGTGACGATTGTCTGGCTGTGTGCCCGTGGAACCGATTCGCACACGAAGGTCAATTGATGAAGTCATGGGCGCGACCGCGATTGGCCGGACCAGACTTGATTGAATTACTGCAATTGGATGAAACTGGATTCAAATTGTGTTTCGCTGGAACGCCAATTTTACGGACGAAACGCCGGGGCCTGCTGCGAAACGTTTGTGTTGTATTGGGCAATGTGGGAGACAATTCCGCCCTGCCCCATCTACAAAAGGCTGCCAGAGATTCTGAGCCATTGATTGCCGAACACGCGCAATGGGCGATTGGGCAGATTGAATCGCGCAACACATGAGAAGATCCGGGGCAACAAGTTGATTTGGTGGGGAGAGTCCTCGCGAGACGATCGGAAAGCAGAGTTCTGCAACGCCCAGACTGTCCAGCTTGACAATAGTCTTGCCCCTCCGGTTTTAGCTTATACTGCCGCCACTACCCCATCCTGCCGTGTTCATCCTGGATGGTAAAAAAACGCTCCAGTTTTCCGAAGCGGCTTTAAATCTTACCACAAAAAAATCAGAAAATCAGTAATGTCACTTCACCGATTCCAGTTTGATAGTAATGACCTGATGCATGATATTGGTCATTGTCTGCGTGTGTCCGGCAGCGGCTGGATTCGCCCGCGCATTAGCGGGCAGGGTTATGGCCATTGTCAGGTCTTGGTTCATGGTTGTATCAATCGTTATTCCCAGTTCCGGATCGAACCATGAGACACCTGAAGCATTGCCGTCCAGGATGGACATGGACATTCCGGTCGGATTCGCATCGGCACCGGGTGTGGATTTGAGAGTCCCCCGAAACTCGATGCGGGCGCAGTTGCGTTTCCCGATTTGTTCCCACTTTTGAAAGGAGCAGGTGAAATCCGTGACCATGGTGCCGAGCGCGCCCATCTCAAAGCTCTGTTTAATCGGCCAAGTGTCACCCGGCTGCACCGCTTTGGGCGGCATGAAACGGTTTGCGCTCATTATCTGCTTGAAATGATCCTTGCTAAACATGGTGCCCTTGAGGGGCGCGAGCGCATCCGCCTGTCCGCCAGACGACAGCCGGTCCACCAGCTCGTCCACGCCTTCGATCCGCTCGACGTCGTTGCTGACATTTAAAAAATATTGAATTTTAGCGCCGACGATTTTTCCAAACATGTCGGCCACTGGCTTCGCCTTGTCCGCCGATGTTTTTTTTGCCGAATCGAAACTCAACATGGTTTTGCCCCCCATCTCCATCTCCATCCGGGCGCTGAGGAATTCCATCTCCACTTCATGTCCGTCACCGAGGGTTTCCTTCAACACCGTCAGCCCGTATTTCTGCCCCATGGTCATATTCATTTTGATGGGGGCGGGCTGGCCCGGCATGGAAGTTTCCATGTCCATCTTCGTATCCATGTTCATCACGACACATTCGCCCTGCAACCATTTCAGTTTCAACTCCACCGGACCGCTCGGTGTCTTGAACTTGGAGGTTTCGTTCAATTTGCCGGATTTGTTGCAACCCACCCAGGACAGACTCAATGCCAGGGTGACAGTCATTAGCAGTATTTTTTTATTCATATGCGATTCCGGGAAGAATTCTCGCAGCCTGACTCGTATGCACAACTACAAAATGATGTTATAAAAATAACCGACATCGTGAATGGATATGGATACGCGCCCATCGCTGACACGGGCGTTTCTGATTTTGGTTTTCTCAAATTTCTACGGTAACGGTTCGCCGCGCGCCGCAATCAAAAGCCGATACCATTCTTCGCGGCTTAAGTTGATTTTACTGGCGCGTGCCGCATCGCGAATGCGCTGCGGATTCGTCGAACCGACTATGGGCATCATGCCCGCGGGATGCTTCAGCAGCCATGCCAAAGCAACTGCCGGGCGGGTCACACCGTATTGCGCCGCCAATTCATCGAGCAACGGCAGTACCTTTTCCGTCTGATAACCCTCCTGACTTTTCAACAACCGTTTGGCGCCTTCGGCCAACTGTCCCCCACCCAGCGGACTCCAGGCCATCGGGGTGATTTTCTTCTCAAGACACTGGTCGAGCGTGCCGTCCTCAAAAGCGTCGAGTTTGCAGAGACTGATTTCAACTTGGTTTGCCACGAGCGGCATTGGACAGGCAGCCTGCAATGCGCCGACAAGTGATGGACAAAAATTGCTGACCCCGAAGAAACGTACCTTGCCTGATTGCTTAAGTTTTGTGAACGCCCGGGCCACGTCCGCCGGGTCAACGAGCCAGTCCGCACGGTGCAGCAGCAAAACGTCAATGGTCTCGACACCGAGCCGCTTGAGCGAACCTTCGCACGAACGAATGATATATTCGCCGGAAAGATTGTAGTGATAAGGCGAACCGGGTGGATCATCAGGCCGCCGCACACCGCACTTGGTGACAATTGAAATCCGGTCGCGTATTCCCATGTTTTCGCGCAGCACTTCTCCAAAAATCTTTTCGGCTTCGCCACCGCCGTAAATGTCCGCGTGGTCAAAGAGGGTATAACCGGCTTCATAGGCTGCGATGACCGCTCGTTTGCCCGCAGCCCGGACTTCAGATTTTGGTTCGGATGCGTTTAAAGCATCCGCCAATCGCCAGCAGCCATAAGCCAATCGGCCCACGCGTAACGAACTTGTTCCTAAAGCCATCCCTGGCATTGGAGAACCCGATGCCTTGTGATGGCTTTCATTCACAGACGAGCAAACACATTTTTTTGACTTCGATTCCTTTGACATAAATTAATTCTCACACCCTTGCACACTGTTATTGCCGGAAAAGTCTTAAAGTGAACTGTGAATTTAAGAAAGGCAATCCTTGTGTCAATGAAGACTCAAGTTACCGTCGGAAGCACAACTTCTTTGGTCAGGAAGAGATCCTTGATGAAGGTTTTATAGTAGGCGTCCTTGCGGGGGGCATCCAATAAACCTCTGTAGCGAAAACCTGGAACATTATCAAAATAAAGTGTGGTTCCTCTGTAAAATTTCACAAAAAGCTGGCGTGAGGGTTCCGCATAACCAACGGACTCAAGCAACTGGGCTTCCACAGGGATCATTTTTACATCTGGAAGAGGCATTGCCATATGGGATTTGGCTTAACAGGTTCACAGCACCCTGACTAGGAATTTTATAAGCACGGATTATTCTATAATATATCATCATATCATGATATATTGATTTATTATTTGCAATGTAAATAGCTTTTTGTTAATTTAAGGCTGATTAGTTTGCTTTGTGTGATGATGAACAAACTTGAACATCTCCAACGCCTTTTGAGCGAGCGCATCGTCATCCTTGACGGCGCCATGGGCACGATGATCCAGCAACGCAAGCTGGATGAGGTGGCGTTTCGTGGCGAACGGTTCCAAAACTGGCGGGGCAAAGACCTCAATGGCTGTATCGACTTGCTCAACATCACGCAGCCGCAAATCATCGAGGATATCCATCGTCAGTATCTCGAAGCCGGGGCGGATATTGTCGAAACAAATACGTTCAGTTCGCAGGCGATTTCCCTGGCAGATTACGGGCTGGAAACACTGGCTTATGAACTTTCCAAAACTGGTGCGGAATGCGCCCGGCGTGCGGTGGATAAAATCGAGAAAACCCAACCTGGTCGCGTTTGTTTCGTTGCGGGCGCAATCGGGCCGACGACAAAGACATCCTCAATTTCGACGGACATCAACAACCCTGCTGCACGCGGCTGTTCGTACGATGGGCTTGTCACTGCCTACACCGAACAGATTCGCGGTTTACTCGACGGTGGGGTGGATATTCTGCTCGTAGAAACCATTTTCGACACACTGAACGCGAAAGCGGCGTTTTTTGCAATTTCGCAGGTTTTGGAAGAACGCGGGCTTGAGCCTTTCCCCTGCCCTGTTGCGAACGGCAAATCCGCAATCCGCAATCCGCAATCCGCAATTCCGGTGATGGCATCCGTCACGTTCATTCAGGCGGGCAGTAATCGTAGCGTGACCGGCCAGACCGTCGAGGCGTTTTGGAATTCCATATCGCACGTTCCCCTGCTCTCCGTCGGCATGAATTGCGCGCTCGGACCGAAGGAACTCCGTCCACTCGTCGAAGAACTTTCCGGCATTGCGCCGATTTACGTCAGTGCATATCCAAACGCTGGATTGCCAAATCCGTTGCTGCCGACCGGTTTTCCAGAAACGCCCGAATCCCTTGCTCCGCAATTACGCGAATGGGCACAAAACGGCTGGCTGAACATTGTCGGAGGTTGCTGCGGTACGATGCCTGCGCATATCAAGGCAATCGCCGAAGCAGTCAAAGAATTGCCGCCTCGTGTGCCGCCAAAAATCGAACCCTATTTGCGGTTGAGCGGATTGGACGCTTTAACGGTCCGGCCCGATTCCAACTTCATCAACATCGGTGAACGCACAAACGTCGCTGGCTCGCCAAAATTCGCTCAACTTATCAAAGCCGGCGACTACGAAGCCGCCCTTGTGATCGCAAGGCAGCAGGTCGAGAACGGCGCGCAGGTTATTGATGTCTGCATGGACGAGGGGATGGTTGACGGTGTCGCAGCGGTGACGAAGTTTCTCAATCAGGTCGCTTCCGAGCCGGATATTTGCAAAGTACCTGTGATGGTGGATTCCTCGAAATGGGAGGTTATCGAAGCCGGGCTGAAATGCCTCCAAGGCAAAGGCATTGTGAACTCCATTTCACTCAAGGAAGGCGAGGAAAAATTTCTGCATCAGGCAAATCTTGTCCGTCGTTACGGCGCTGCTGTGGTTGTCATGGCTTTTGATGAACGCGGCCAAGCCGACACTTTTGAGCGTCGCATCGAAGTTTGCAAACGTGCTTATGATTTGCTCACCGGGAAAGTCGGCTTCCCGCCGCAAGATATCATTTTCGATCCCAACGTGCTGACCATCGGCACCGGCATGGAAGAACACGCGAATTACGCGGTGGATTTCATTCGCACGGTGAAATGGATCAATGAAAACCTGCCTTTCGCCAAGGTCAGCGGCGGTATCAGCAATGTTTCTTTTTCGTTTCGCGGCAACAATACCGTGCGTGAGGCCATGCACAGTGCTTTTCTGTATCACGGAATTCAAGCCGGACTCGACATGGGCATTGTTAATGCCGGCCAGCTCGCTGTTTATGACGAGGTTCCCAAAGACCTTCTGGAACTGGTTGAAGATGTGTTGTTGAACCGCCGGGCTGACGCGACCGAACGACTCATCAAATTTGCCGAGTCGTTGAAGGAGAAGGGCAAAATTGATGTCGTCGAAGAGGAATGGCGGAACGGCACCGTTGAAAAACGGCTGGAACACGCCCTTGTCAAGGGCATCGTGGATTTTGTCGAGCAAGACACCGAAGAAGCCCGCCACAAATTGGGCAAACCACTTGCTGTCATTGAAGGTCCTCTCATGGCCGGCATGAATGCTGTTGGTGATTTGTTTGGCTCCGGCAGAATGTTTCTGCCCCAAGTGGTGAAGTCCGCCCGTGTGATGAAAAAAGCCGTGGCGTATCTTCAGCCTTACATGGAAGCCGAAAAGTCAGCGACCGGAGTTAAACATCAGGGCAAGATTTTGCTCGCGACGGTCAAAGGCGATGTTCACGACATCGGCAAGAACATCGTGGGCGTGGTGTTGCACTGCAATAATTATGAAGTGATTGACCTTGGCGTCATGGTGCCGTGCGAAAAAATTCTTGCGGCGGCGCGCGAGCATCATCCCGACATCATTGGATTAAGCGGACTCATCACGCCATCGCTCGATGAAATGGCGCATGTTGCACGGGAATTGGAACGCGAAGGTTTGCATCAACCGTTGCTCATTGGCGGTGCGACGACGAGCAAAGCGCACACAGCGGTCAAAATTGCGCCCCACTATGGCGAACCGGTGGTTCATGTTCTGGACGCATCACGTGCTGTTCCGGTGGTCAGCAATCTGATGAGCGCGGAGCAGAAACCCAAGTTTGCCCGGCGGATCCGCGAGGAATACGATTGTGTCCGCACGCATTACATGGGGCAATCGGCAAAATTGGTTTCAATTGAAGCAGCCCGCGCCAACCCGCCGAAATTGAAATACGACGATTTGCCAAAACCTGAATTCACAGGTGTTCGCGTTCTTGAAGATGTCTCGCTCGGTGAATTGATCAAATTCATTGACTGGTCGCCGTTTTTTCATGTTTGGGAATTGCGCGGACGTTATCCGGCAATTTTTAAACATGAAAAATATGGCGAATCGGCGCGTAAACTTTTTACCGACGCACAAAAGTTATTGGAAAAAATCACCGATGAAAAACTACTTCAACCGCGCGGTGCCTACGGATTTTTCCCGGTGAACCGTGTGGGTGATGACGTTGAAGTTTACACCGATGAATCCCGGACAAAAGTTTTGAATACTTTCCGTTTCCTGCGCCAGCAAATTGAAAAGACCGACGACACGCCCAATAGGTGTCTGGCGGATTTCATCGCGCAGAAAGGTTCCCCGGATTACCTCGGCGGCTTTGCCGTCACGAGCGGGCATGGCCTGAAGAAACTCGTGGAAAAATTCAAAGCAGGTCATGACGATTACAGCATTATCATGGCGCAAGCCCTTGCTGACAGGCTGGCCGAAGCTTTTGCCGAATTTCTGCACAAACGTGTTCGTGAAGAATGGGGCTATGGCAAAAGTGAAAGCTTCAGTAATGCGGATTTGGTTCGGGAAAAATACCGCGGCATTCGCCCGGCACCGGGTTATCCTGCCTGCCCTGATCACACGGAAAAGGTGACACTCTGGCAACTGCTCGACGCGAAAAAGCGTGCTGGCATCAAGCTCACTGAAAGCTTCGCCATGTGGCCAGGCAGTTCAGTGAGTGGATTTTACTTTGCGCATCCGGAATCAAAATACTTTGCCGTTGGCAAGCTCGGGCGTGACCAGTTGCTGGATTATCACCGTCGCAAAGGAATGACATTGCAGGAAGTCGAGAAATGGCTTGGTCCGTATTTGAATTACGAACCGGGCATAGCGGCGAGTCCGTCGGCGTGCGGTTGCGGCAGGCCGCATTGAAATGTACGGAGCGCGGCTGTGTGCGCCCAACGAGCCTCTCATTTTGACACCAAAAACAACCGGAGACATAATTTCCGCCATGCTTAACCGCTCCCCGCTCGCATCATTACTGCACGTTCTCAATCTCAGTGTCATGCTCGTCTTCGCTTCCGTCGCCGTGGCAGCCGTCGGGCCACAGACCGTGCCGGAGGCCGGCGCTCCCGCGTCGCCCAGCCCGCGAGAAATCATTCCCTTTGACACCGGCTGGCGCTTCTACTTGGGGGATGAAGAGGCGGCCAAACAGCCCGGCTTCGACGACGCGAGCTGGCGCACGCTGGATCTGCCGCACGATTGGAGCATCGAACAACCGATCAACCCGCCTCCGGATGGCGAGAAGAACGGCGGCTTTTTCTCACACGGCATCGGCTGGTACCGGAAAAGTTTCACGCTCCCGGACAGCGCCAAGAAGCAGGTTGTCGTCGAGTTCGACGGGGTTTATATGAACAGCGAGGTTTGGATCAACGGCCAGTTCCTCGGGCGCAAGCCGTATGGCTTCGTCGGCTTCCGCTACGATCTCACCGAGTTTCTGACCACCAACGGCACTCCCAACGTCATCGCCGTTCGGGTGGACGACTCGCTCGAACCTTCGCTACGCTGGTATGCCGGCTCCGGAATTTACCGGCACGTGCGGCTCATCATCACGGGCTTCACGCACTTCCGGCTCGATGGCGGCGTCAGCATTACCACGCCCAAGATCACGACCCAAAAGGCCACCGTCCAGGCCGACTACATCATTGACCCGCATTTTTTCTCGGCAGCGGAAGAGCAGGCCTGGTCCACGAATGTGTGGAAGTCGCATCCAACGAATCGTGAAGTCGTCCTGTGCAGTAGCGTGCTTGCCCCGGACGGCACGGTGGTTGCCAGCACCGAATCGAAACTCAAGCTCGACGACATGCACCCCGGCCAGCACGCCACGCAGGTGGTCAAGGTGAAGAATCCCCGCCTCTGGTCCGACCGCACACCGGAGCTTTACCGGTTGCGCAGCACGCTGACGCTCGACGGCCGGCTGCTTGATGAAACCACCACGACGTTCGGCATCCGCCAGCTCAAGTTCGATCCCAATCACGGCCTGTTCGTCAACGGGCAGCCCACCAAGCTCAAGGGTGTCTGCCTGCACCAGGACGCCGGCTCCTTTGGCAACGCGGTTCCCGCGGCCGTCTGGGCCTTGCGCCTCGCCCGCCTGAAGGAGATGGGTTGCAACGCCATCCGCACGAGCCATCACCCGTTCGCCCCGGAATTCTACGACCTGTGCGATCAACTTGGATTTTACGTCTTCGATGAAGCCTTCGACGAATGGACGCGGGACTGGTCCTACAACTTCACCGAAAACACCCGCGGCAAATCGAAATACGGCTATCACCTCTACTTCAACCAGTGGCACGAGGCCGACCTGCGCGCCATGTTGCGCCGCGACTGCAACCATCCGAGCGTCATCCTCTACAGCATCGGTAATGAAATCCCCAATCAGCTCGACCATGACGGCTGGAAGATGGCGAAAGAACTCGTCGCCATCTGCCATGAGGAAGACCCCACCCGTCCGGCGACTTCCGCCTGCGACCAGTCTTATTTCTCATCCCGAAACGGTTTCATGGATGAGCTCGATATCGCCGGCTATAATTATATTGACCGCCTGTACGGCACTAACACCTATGTTCCCGAGCGGGCACGATTCCCACACCGTCTCTGCCTAGGCACCGAGACCTCTTCCGGCATCCACTACTGGCTGGGTGTGCGCGACCATGACTACGTCATCGGCGACTTCATCTGGACCGGCATTGAT
>Ga0182027_10007133_pt1 | contig 16563 bp, 12 predicted proteins | sample 712E1DmetaG_FD_121300 | JGI IMG/M metagenome (GOLD analysis project Ga0182027, IMG submission 121300) | Permafrost microbial communities from Stordalen Mire, Sweden - 712E1D metaG (Illumina Assembly) | ecosystem: Environmental > Terrestrial > Soil > Wetlands > Permafrost | place: Sweden... | reverse complement strand
GCAGAAGGGGACGCAGCAAGTCTGCGCCCCTACGGGAGAACCGACCCTCAGGATTCGGTGTTGATCAACACGTGCGGCTCGTCCGGCTGGAGCGGCTCGAAGCGCGATTGGAGGACGTTGAAAGTGTTGTCAGCGATATACAGACTCCCCTGGAGATTGGCGTTGCGCAGGCGGCAGCGCGCTCGCGCGGTGGCCTCGGAGCACTGCAGGGAGTAAAGGCGGCAGGCGGCGCCGACGGCGGTGGCCCGTTGACTGGCAGCGGGCAGTTACTTCACCACGCGGTAGATCGCATAAGCCCCGCCCGCCAGCTCAACCTGAAGATCCGGGCCATTCTGGGTGAAGTGGATCTCTTTTCCGGCGAGTCGTTCCAATTGGCGATAGGCGATGGGGAATCGGAACTGCGCATCCGCAGGCTTCGCCGCAGGATTAAACAGCACCAGCAGCACGTGGTTGCCGCTGGCGCGGGCATAGACAAACGGGCAGGCATTTGACTTGGCGTAGAGCGGCACGAATTCCGCGTACGCGGTCAGCGCGGGTTCGGCGTGTTTGAGCGCGATGAGCCGGCGCACGCGATTCAATAGCGAATCGGCATCACCCTCTTGGGCGGCCACATTGGGCGCGTCGGTCGCCGGATCGACGGGCAGGTAGAGATGCGATGGATCGGCGGTGGAAAAACCGAGGTTCCGGCCCGCCGCCCACTGCATCGGCGTGCGGGCGCCGGCGCGCGGCTTGAAGCAGCCTTCGATCTGGGGCAGGTTGTCGCCGAGCTGGCGCATACCGATCTCATTGCCGTAATAGATGAACGGCACACCTGGCATCGTCAGGCCGAACGCCATGATCATCTCAAGCTCGTCGACGGTCCGGTGGTTGTTGATTCGCGCAATGTCGTGGTTGCCGAGCGGGATAGTGACATAGCCCTTGGCTCGCGTGGCCTCGTACGGTCCCGTGTAATCCCGCAGGAAGCGGGCGACATCCCCCTTGCCTTCTCGATCGAAGAAACTGTGCCCGTCGGACAGGCCGTTCCCACTGCGCCAACTCTCTTTCTGGTAGAGATCGTTGAAGCTTGGGATCCAGTGGATGAAACACGCATTGAACGCGTCATCGAGTGCGCCCTTCGGGTCGGACCATTCGGCGACGGTGAACGCCTGCGGATAATCCGTGCGCAGGATCTGGCGGACTTCATGCCAGTATTCGTTTGTGGCACGATGATCGCCGAAGCCCTTGACCAGGGCGCTGGCCATGTCTGCGCGAAAACCGTCGGCACCGAGATCCAGCCAGAAACGCATCACTTTCTTCATCTCTGCCCGCAGGGCCAGGACATCGGGATGGTTGGTCGGCAGCTGCCACGGCTTCTTCGGATCGGGCTGGGCGTATCCGTAGTTCAATGCCGGCTCGGACCAGAAAAAGTTGCTCAGGAAATTGCCGTTGCGATGGCCGTAGCCATGAACCCAGCCTTCCCCGAACTCGGACTTCCAGATGTTGTCGGTCCAGATGAACCAATTGGAGGTCCGGCTCGGCGTTTGTTCGCACGACGCGACAAACCAGGGGTTGTCAATGGCGGTGTAGCTGATGACGTAATCGAAGAGCACCTTCAGCCCGCGTTTGTGCGCTTCAGCGAAAAGCCGGCGGGCGTCGTCATTGGTGCCATAGCGCGGCGCGATCTTGTAGTAGTCGCGGATGTCGTAGCCGGCGTCATTGAACGGTGAGTCAAAGAACGGGTTGATCCAGATGGCATCGATCCCGAGGCTCTTGACGTAATCGAGTTTCTGGATGATGCCCGGCAGGTCGCCGATGCCGTCGCCGTTGGAATCATAAAACGTCTGCGGGTAGATCTGGTAGACCACCGCGTTGTGGACCCAGGCCGGACAGTCCGGGATGATGTCCTTTCCGGTGATCTCAAGGGTCTGGGCACAGACGCCCAGAGCGAAAATCAAACCGAGCGCAAGCGAACCGGCGAGACGGGAGCAAAGGCCAAGTGACATGGAATCGGCTAGGGTACGCGTTCCGTTGCGGTCCGGGGCAGGCCGGATTCGCCCGCCAGCAACCGTCTCACCTCCAGCTTTGGATCCGGATCGGCGCGGCGGACAAGGGTGTAGGAGGAGACCCGCTCGAGTCTTCCGCCCACCTCCAGGCGGGCCAGCGGGCCGAGCAGTTCGAGTTCAACATAGGCCAGAGGATCGGCGTTGGTATAGACTTCCGCACTGCAGCCGTCATCCGGGTATTTCGCCCCTGACACCAAGGCGGAATCGATCCGGAGGGACTCGGTTGCACCCACCCAGACCAGCGTGGCGGCGCGCATCCCGATCTTGTGGTTTTGCCGGGGATCCCTCGCGAGCGACAGAAGTCCGTCGGCCACGTGCAGACCGGCGGGCAATCCGTCCGATTGGGACACATAATCGGAGCCCTTGCCGGACGCGCCGGCGAGCGGAGCGCCCACTGCCACCGGATTCTTGAGCTGGGTGATGACCCAGACGGCGACTTCCAGCGGTGCTCCGGCGACCTTCTCGTAGGTGGTGGTGACCGTCATGACCGGCCGGTCGGGAGAAAGCTCGATGCGCCGCCGCACCCGGATGCCATACCCGGCGTCGATCGGCGAAACCAACGTCACCGCAGCGGGTCCGTCGATCACTGCCTCCATCAGCCCACCGTCGAAGCCGGTCGGCGGCGGCCACGCCCGCCCGGCATTTTTGTCCCAGTCCGACTGAGGCGATGGCCACGCCTTGTCGCCGCCGAAGTTGGCCCAATCGTTCGGGTCCGCCACTGCGCTCCGGGTCGCGAGCAGCGGGTTTTCCCAGAATGGTCCGTCGCGTTCGCCGGAAAAACGCAATTGCATGACGCGCCCGATGGCCGGCACGACGACGGCCTCCACCAGGCCATTCTTGAGCAGGAGGGAATCGGGCCATCTCTGATAATCGATGCGTTCGACGGAGCGTGGAGGTGGGGACATGGGCGTGTTTTGGTCGGCGTGGGCGGCGGCCGGCAAGAAGCCAGCGCGCGCCAGCACGAGAACAACGAGTGCAAGAGCAGATCTCCGGAGGCGGGGGAGGAAGGGCATGGGGAAAGTCACTTTCAGGCGCACCCCATTACCTCGGATACGTCGAGCGGCAGGTCAACATGGATTACTGGCCGCGATTCGCAAAGGGCGGTCGGCAAGGGCCGCCGCCAGCGAGACACAAAAAAGCCCGGTCGGAAAACCGGGCTTGGAAAGGGGAACGTGACCGGACGGCTTACTTGCCGAGACTCTTCCGCAGGTCGGGAATCTGGCCGGTGGAGCCCAGCTTGTCATTGCGGCTGGCAATGAACTTGGCGTATTCGTCGATGAAGATCTTCCCCGGCGGGCGGAAGTCGAACTCGGCGGGCTTGTCGCGGAAGAACTCGCGATGCACGCGCGTCCAGACCAGGCGGCCGTCGGTGTCGATGTTGATCTTGGTCACGCCGAGCTTGGCCGCGGGCAGGTACTCGTTGATATCGACCCCCATCGAATTCTTGATCTGGCCGCCGGCGGCATTGATGCGCGCGACTTCCTCCTGCGGAACGGAGGAGGATCCGTGCATGACGAGCGGGAAGCCGGGGAGGCGAGCCTTGATCTTTTGCAGCACGTCGAAATGCAGGGATTGCTTGCCTTTGAACTTAAAGGCGCCGTGCGAGGTGCCGATGGCGGCGGCGAGGCAGTCGCAGCCGGTCTGCTTCACAAAAGCCTCGGCCTCGGCCGGATCAGTCAGGCAGGCGTTGCCTTCCTCGACCTTGATGTCCTCCTCGACGCCGCCGAGCATGCCGAGCTCGGCCTCGACGGAGATGCCTTTCGCGTGGGCGGCGTCCACGACACGCTTGGTGATCGCCACGTTCTTTTCGAACGGATCGTGGGAAGCGGCGATCATCACGGAACTGTAGAAGCCGGACTTGATGCAGTCGTAACAGGTTTCTTCGTCGCCGTGGTCGAGGTGCACCGCAAAGATCGCGTCGGGGAAGATCTCATCGGCGGCGCGGATGATGGCCTCGAGCATTTTCTTGTCCGTGTATTTCCGCGCTCCTTTGGAAATCTGGATGATGAACGGCGCCTGGGACTGGATGCAGCCGCGGAAGAGTCCCATCGCCTGTTCGGCGTTATTGATGTTGTAGGCGCCGACGGCGTACTTGCCATAGGCGTGTTTGAAGAGCTGGGCCGTGGTAACGATCATAGGCGTTTCAGATTGGAAGGAAGGTCCACGTTACCCTGCGGCCGAACCCCCGCACAAGCGTTTTCTGCCGGTGCCTTCAGTTGTGGCCGCCTTGAGGGGTGGCGGCACTGCTTGAAGGCGCTGTGCCTCCGGCATTTCCCTGACGCATCATCTGGGCGATTTGGCGCTGGGCCTGCTGCTGGGCCTGGAGTTGCTGCAGCGCGGTGACTTGCGGGTCGGTCAGGATCGATTGGGCCTGGGTGATTGCGGCGTCGGTGATCGGACTCGTTCGGTTGCCGAAACCGCCGCCCATGCCTGCAAACAGCCCGCCCAATCCGCTGGCATTTTGATTTTGGGCCGGCGTATTCGCTGCGAGAATGTTCACGAGCTGAGCCACCTGCGCATCCTGCAGCGGCGTGCCCGTGTAACTGAGACTCTGGGCCAACTGCGTCACGACGTTGCGTTGCGGAAGTGTCTGCTCGTAGTTTTGGTACTGGGCAAACTGGGCCGCACCCAAAGTCTGCTGGATATTGGCTTCCACCTGGGCCTGCGCAGTCTGCAGGAGCGTAACCAGCTGCGCCCGATCGTCGGGATTACGGGGATCCAGGCCCTGCTCCCGCGCCGAACTCATGACGTCGGTGATCGCTGCCTGTTTCTCGACCAACAAGCTCTTGAATTTGTCCAGGTCGGCAGGGCTTAGGTTGAGCCCTTTGAACAGGGAACTGTAGCGGGAATCGAGGGCCAGCTTCTGCTGTGAATTCCAGAGTTTGCTGAACTCGGGATTCTCGAGCAGGGCGGCCAGATTGTTCATCCTGGCGCGCCGGTCAAATCGTCCGGGGCCGCCAAACGCCTGCCCCTCCGGGCCCGGATCGTCTCCATTGGCCAGGTCGTTGCGATTGCCCCGGGCTCGCAGGCCGGCGACTTCGGCGTCGAGCTCGTGTTTGCGCTTTTCCAAAGCCCAAAGTTGTTTCTGCAGATCCGCACGCGCGCTTTCGCTCTGGAGGCTAACCGCACGCAGTCGCTTCGATTCCCGGTAGACGTTCCAAGCCAGCAGCGCGCCCGCCAGGTTGGTAGCGGCGAGCAGAACAATCAGATAATACCTGGGTTTGGGGTTCACCTTTGACCAACAAGACGCTTCTCGAGGGAAGAGAGTTACCAATCGCCCGGTCCGCTACCTGGGGGGAAACTCAAATTGCGCCTTGGCCTTATTCTTCGCGAGCACCAGGAAGGCCTTAAACGGCGTCATGCGCTTGGAGATGAAGTCCTCGATGAGGTTGGTTCGGCCCGTGTCCAACAGCTGGCGGATTTCCTCAAGAGGAATCTCCTTCTGGCAGAGGTGGCGCTTGATCGTGAAAACGACCCGCCCGCCGTTGTCGCCCGGCTTGCGGACATAATAGGCGTCGCCGGTCTGGAGAATCTCCCCTGCCAGCAGTTTGCTCTCCCCGACCTTGACGGCTTTCGACAGGTCCGGCGGGGCCTTGGCCTTTCGTGCGATCGGATTGCCGTCCTTATCGAGTTTTGGCGTGCGCGGCGGAAACTCCCATGCGATCCGCCCTTCTTCCCGTTTCAGGAAGGCGTCGAACGGGCGGCCCTTTCGGGAAATAAACCCCTGGATCAATTCGGTCTTGCCCTGCTCGATCAACTGCACGGCCTGCTCGCGGGCCAGCGGCTTTTGACACATGATGCGCCCAACCCGAAACGTCTGTTTCCAGCCGTCGCCAGCGTGTTCCCGCAGGACGAAATTGTTGCCGGCCTCGCAGAGCTCGGCGCCGGTGCGGGGATCGGTCCAAAACGGAGTCAAGGTGTCCAGATCAACCTTGTCGCCGAAATCCAGCGCGGCCTTCCATTTTCCGGTTTCCTCATCCTTGACCAGCCGGAGCGAGGCCGCGAAGCGGTTGCGCGTCTTGGCCGACACGAATCCGTCGAGCGGTCCGACGACTCCTTTGGTGACAAGTTCACGCACTTCGGCCTCCTCGATCTTCCGATTGGAGATGATCTTGTAGACCATGAACTCGCCGTCCTGTGATTTGTAGCCGCGCAGGGTTTCGCGCAGCGGCAGACCGTCCGTCGGCGACAGAATGTCTGTGACCCGCGCGACCGAGTCGTCCTCTTCGAAGCCCTTCACGCGCTCGATGATCCCCCGGGTCTCGGCCACGATCTCCTTCATGAATTTCTCGCGGGAAAACTTGCCGTGTTCGATCTGGCGCAACTTGTATTCCCATTCGCCGGTCATGTCGGGTTTCGTGAGACCCTCGGCCTTCACGGCAGCGAGGAATTGCAGCAACGACTCCGCCTTGGCCGTTGGCACGAGTTCGCGTTGCTGGCGCTCAATGTATTTCTGATTGACCAGGCCGTCGATCGTATCCGCCCGCGTGGCAGGCGTGCCGAGCCCGCGCTCCTTCATCGCCTCGGCGAGATCTTCGTCGTCGACGAGCTTGCCGGCGCCTTCCATGGCCGACAGCAGGGTGGCTTCCGTGTAGCGTGGCGGCGGCTTGGTGGCCTCGCCGTGCAATTCGGTGGAAATCGTGCGGGCCATGGGGGGCTGGCCGTCGGCGGGATCGAGCGCGGGCAGGGCGGTGGAGTCCGGCGAGTCTTCGTCAACGGTGGCCCGACCGTAGACCGTCAGCCAGCCAGGGAACGTGAGCACCTTGCCCTCAGTCTTGAAATCGTGTCCGGCCACGCTGCTCGTGCGGGTGGTGATGTCGAATTCCGCTGCCGGAAAGAACGTCGCGACAAAACGCCGGGCGATCATGTCAAAGACCTTTGCCTCCATGTCGTCGAGATGCTTCGCCTCGTAGGTTGTGGGGATGATGGCAAAGTGATCGGAGACCTGCGCGTTGTTGAAAATGCGCTTGTTGGGCCGCACCCATCCTGCGTGCAGGACGGTCTGGGCATGCGGGGCCAGGCTGCCAGGGAGATTGGCCAGCGTCTCGCAAACGGTCGGGATATAATCCTCCGGGAGGGCCCGCGAGTCGGTGCGCGGGTAGGTGATCATCTTGTGCCGTTCATAAAGCGCCTGCGCGATCTGGAGCGTGCGGCGCGCCGACAGGCCGAAACGGTTGTTGGCCTCCCGCTGCAGCGTGGTCAGATCGTAGAGGCGGGGCGCGGTCTGGGAGGAGGATTTCTTGTTCTCCGCGACCCGGGCGGGGGGGTGTCCCTGGCACGCCGCCACCACGGCCTCGGCCAGCGCCTGGTCCCAAATGCGGTCGGCCCGGTCGTGTTCGTCGCCGTCCGCCTTCTTGAAGTTCGGTCGCTGATAGACGCCCTCGTAGCTGCCCCGCTTGACCTGGAAGACGGCGGTGACCCGCCAGTACGACCGGGGCTGAAAGCTGCGGATCTCCAGCTCGCGCCCGAAAATGATGGCGAGGGTCGGCGTCTGAACGCGTCCAACCGAGGCGACGTTCCCGGCCCGCGAGCCGAACATGCGCTTGGTGAGGGCGCGCGTGCCGTTGATGCCGATGAGCCAGTCGCTTTCGCTGCGGCAGCGGGCGGCCTCGGCCAGCGGCGCCATGCGCGCTCCGTCGCGAAGGTGCTTGAACGCTTCGATGATCCCGCTGTTGGTCATGGTCTGCATCCAGGCCCGCTTGACCGGCAGCTTGCATTTCGCGAGCTGATAGATGTAGGTAAAAATCAACTCGCCCTCCCGGCCGGCGTCGCACGCGTTGATGACCTCGGAGATGTCCTTCCGGGCGAGGAGTTTCTTGAGCTGACCGAAGCGATCCTTGGATTCCTCAATCGGTTTGAGCCCGAACTGCTTCGGAATGATCGGCAGCGTTTCGAGCCGCCAGAAGCCGTAAAGTTTCTTGTCGATGTCCTCGGGCATCTCGAGTTCCACCAGGTGGCCCACGGCCGAGGAGATCACGTATTCGTCATTCTCGAAATGGTCGCCCTGCTTCGGAACCTTGCCCAGGGCGCGGGCGAGGTCGGCGGCCACGCTGGGCTTTTCGGCGATGATCAGGGACTTCATAAGTGGGCCGGAAGGCGTGATCCACCGCCATGCAAATTTCAAGCTCTAGTTTTCGTCGACCGGTTTGATCGGGCCGCGCGCAGGCGCGCGCCTGCCCGCGCGAGGGTGGCGTGCCTTTTGCACTTGCCGTCGATGGCAGCGACATGATTCACGTGCATCCGCCACCCACAACCATCATGAGGGCGCTTTTGATCGTGGATATGCAGGTCGGATGTTTCAGGGGAGATCCTCCCCGGTACGAGGCCGACACGATCGTGGAGCGGATCAACGCGCTTGCCGAGGCGTTCCGGGTCCGGGAGCTGGTGGTGTATATCCAGCACACTGATGCCGCTGAGGGCCTCGCGCGCGATTCGGAGGAATGGCAGATTCTCCCCATGCTCTGTGTCGGTGCGGCCGACGAACGCTTGGAGAAAGCCGGGTGCGATGCTTTTCTGGAGACGGGGCTGGAGTCGCTGCTGCGCGGCCGGGACGTCGACGAGGTGGTGATCACCGGTTGCGCGACGGATTTTTGCGTCGACACCACGGTGCGATTCGCGGCCGCGCACGGGTTCCACGTGACTGTCGTAAGTGATGCGCATACAACGAGAGACCGTCCGCACCTGGATGCGCCGACGATCATCCGGCATCACAATTACATCTGGCGGGATTTTCTTTTGCCGAAGGGACGGAAGATCAGGCTGGTCACGACCGAGGAGTGCCTGGGCGAACTCCCGCGAGGCCCCGCCTCGGACACCTGAGCATGGCGAGGCGGACGGAAACGGATTGGGTCCCGAGCGAAGTCGAGAGACAGGCGAATTCAACCTCGAAATCGCGAGCAAGCTCGCTTCCTACAGACTCCTGAAGACGGCTTGGCAACGTCGGCCGCTCAAGGTTTTCCTGGCGTGAGCAACGGCGTTTCGGCCAGGGCGCTGTCGAGCGCGCGCAGCAGCACGCCCATCGTCTCGTCCGTCTCGTCGCCCATGTTGGAAATGCGGAACGCCTTGCCCTTGAGCTTGCCGTAACCGCCGTCGATCAAAAAGCCGTGCTTCGACTTGAGCACCTTGACGAGCACTAGCAGGTCGACGTTGAGGGTGTTGGAAAAACAGTTGAGCGTCACCGAGCCGTAGCCCTCCCTGGGGAAGAGCTTGAAGCCTTTGGCGAAAGCCCACTGGCGGACGAGCTGGTTCAGCCGGGCGTGCCGGGCGTAGCGGCGCTCCACGCCTTCGGCCTTGATGTCCTCGAGCTTGGAGCGGAGGCCGTAGATGTGCGGGATCGACGGCGTGCTTGGCGTCATGCCCTTTTCGTGGTTGGCCTGGAACTCGACCAGATCGAGATAATAGCCGCGCTCCGTCACGGTGGCGGCGCGCGCGAGCGCGCGCGGGGATACCGAGCACAGCGACAGGCCCGGCGGCAACGCGAGCGCCTTCTGCGTGCCGGTAACCATGATGTCGATCCCAAGTTCGTCCTTCTTGATCGGCAGCGCGCTGAACGAGCTGACCGTGTCAACAATCGAGATCACTTCGGGGAACTGGCGAACCACCGCCATGACGGCGGCGATGTCGGTCATGCAGCCGCACGACGTCTCGTTGTGGATGATCGTGATGGCGTCGTACTGGCCGGTGGAAAGTTCGCGCCGCACGGCCTCGGGATCGACCGGCTGGCCCCAATCGAACTTGAGCCCCCCGGCGGGCTTGCCGCAGCGCAGGGAGACGTCGTTCCATTTGTCGGAAAAGGCGCCATTCATGCAGTTCAGCACCTTCCGTTTGACGACGTTGCGTATGGCCGCCTCCATCATGCCCCAGGCGCTGGAGGTGCTCAGGTAAACGGGGTCCTTCGTGTAGAACAGCGCCTGCAGGTCCGGTTGGATGGATTGGTAGAGCGCCACGAAGTCTGAGCTGCGGTGCCCGATCATGGGCTGGGTCATCGCGCGCAGCGTCTTTTCCGAAACGGCCACCGGGCCGGGGATGAAGAGTTTGTAGCTCATGGGAAGAAGGGAAGGTGGGCCGGGCCGGAAGGAAAGCCTGGGCTGGGTGTATTGGCTGGGTGACGCGACGGCTGTGCTCAGCCACCCGTCTGCTTGACGATGCGGCGGTTGGCGTCGGCCAGAACGAGGACTTTCGGGTGCCAGTCGGCGGCCTCGCGTTCGTCGACCACCGCGAACGACATGATGGTAACCAGGTCGCCCGGTTTGCCGAGGTAGGCGGTGGCGCCGTTCAGGCAGATCGACTTCGATCCGGCCGGCGCGGCGATGGCATAGGTCTCGAACCGTTCGCCGTTGTTGAGGTTTCCAATCAGGATCCGTTCGTACGGCCGCAGTCCGACGGCGGCCATGAATTCGGGGTCGATGGCCAGACTACCTTCGTAGTTCAGGCTGCTATCGGTGACCTCGGCCCGGTGGATCTTTGATTTGAGCAGATTGAGTTGCATGACGCGGCGTGGACGCTAGGAAACCATAACGAAGCGAACGACCGCCCTGTTCGTCAACCTTCAATCACCCGCCCCGCGCATGTCGCCCCTTTGGCTGAAGAGGAAGTCCTACGCCTTCGAGCAATACACCATCGATGTGATCCTGGGGCGGCGCGAGGACACCGGTGCGGCGGTCTACGGAGCGTTCTTGCAGGGCCTTTCATTTTTATTCAATGGGTTGATTCAGCTCCGCTTCTGGCTCTACCGCGAGCGCATCCTGCATGACCAACCACTGGGCTGTCTCGTCGTCGTGGTCGGGAATCTCACTGTCGGGGGCACCGGCAAGACCCCGGTGGTGGAGAAGTTCGCCCGGGCGCTGGCCGAGCGCGGCCGGAAGGTCGCCATCCTCAGCCGCGGCTACAAGAGCAAACGCCCGCCTTTTTGGCGCCGCGCCTGGAACGCGTTGACCCATTCCGAGGAACCACCGCCCCGCGTGGTGAGCGATGGCGCCCAGGTGCTGCTCGACTCGGAGCAGGCCGGAGACGAGCCTTTCATGCTGGCGCGCAACCTGCCCGGCGTCGTGGTACTCGTGGACAAGAACCGCGTCAAGGCCGGCACCTACGCGATCCGCCGTTTTGGCTGCGACACCTTGGTGCTCGACGATGGGTTCCAGTACCTGCCCCTCAAAGGCCGGCTCAATCTGCTGCTGGTGGATACCACCAATCCTTTTGGCAACGGATATCTGCTGCCTCGCGGCATCCTGCGCGAACCGGTCAAACACCTCCGGCGGGCCTCTTATGTCTTTCTCACAAAATCATCGGGCCGCCGCGATCCCGAGCTGGAGGAACTGATTCAGAAATATAACCCGGGAGTGGACATCATCGAGTGCGCGCATCGCCCGCGGCACCTGCAGCGCGTCGGCCAGGAGGAACGGCAGCCGCTCGATTTTCTCAAGAACCGGCGCGTCGGGGCCTTCAGCGGCATCGCCACCCCCGAGAGCTTCGAGCATTTTCTCCGGGAACTCGGGGCGAATCTCATCTATACCAAGCGCTTTCTCGACCACTATCGTTTTACGCAGGAGGACCTGGACCTGGTGTTTGACCAGGCGCGCCGGGCCGGACTGGAGTTTCTCGTCACCACCGAGAAAGACGCCGTGCGGTTGAACGGCGACCTGCGCTTTCCGCTTCCCCTGTATTATCTGCGACTGGAGATTGAAATCATTCGGGGCGCGGCGGATTTTCAAGAAGCCGTGTCGCGCATCTGTTTTCCCGAGGAGGGCCAGCCGCTCCCGGTGCCGCGCTAGTCGCCGAGCGCATCTCCCGATGGTTGGTTTGCGAGGCTGGGCGAAAGTGGCACGGGCGTCCCGCCCGTGGTCAGGGGAGTATCCAGACATAAGCAAGATGCCCATGCCACATCGAATAGCCGACAATTCTGAGATGCGTTCTTGGCAGTCCGCCGGACTGCTTCGCGCTTGCGGCGCGGCGGCGGGCGCGCTCTTTTCGTTCCATCATGATCACCGATCCCCGTTTGAACCAGCTGGCGGAATTGCTCACCGGCTTTTCGACCAGCCTGAAAGAAAATGAGCGAGTGCTGATCGATGCATTCGACGTGCCCGAGGCCATGGTCGTGGCGCTGATTCGGGCGGCCCGAAGGCGGGGCGCCTTGCCGTTTGCCCAGATTCACCAGGCGCGGGTCACCCGCGAATTGATGCGGGGCGCGGTCAAGGAGCAATATGCGCCACATGCCGAGGTGGAGCTGGCCCGGATGAAGAAGATGGACGCCTACATCGCGCTGCGCGGGTCAGCCAATATTTTCGAGACCTCCGACATTTCCGCCGCCAGTGTGCAACTGGTCTCCAAGCTGATGAAGCCCGTGCAGGACCGGCGGGTGAACCATTCCAAATGGGTCGTGCTGCGCTGGCCGACCCCGGCCATGGCACAACAGGCGGGGATGAGTACCGAGGTATTCGAGGATTTCTATTTCCGCGTCTGCACGCTGGACTACCGTCGCATGACGCCGGGCATGAATGCGCTGCGGGACCTCATGTGCCGCACCGACCGGGTGCAGCTTAAGGGCCCAGGCACGGACCTGAGTTTCTCCATCAAGGGCATTGGCGCGAAGGAATGTGGCGGGCTGCGGAATATTCCCGACGGCGAGGTCTTCTCGTGTCCGGTCAAGGAGAGCGTCGAGGGGGTGCTGCAGTACAACGCCCCCACGGTCTACCTTGGGACATCGTTCGACCAGATCCGCCTGGTCTTCAAGCAGGGCCGCATTGTCGAAGCCACCGCCAACAATACGCGGCGCCTGAATGAGATCCTCGATAGCGATCCAGGCGCGCGCTACATCGGGGAGTTTGCCCTCGGCTTCAACCCGCACATCCTGCAGCCCATGCGGGACATCCTGTTCGACGAGAAGATCGCCGGCTCGTTCCACTTCACCCCCGGTCAGGCCTACGATGACTGCGGCAACGGCAACAAGTCCCAAGTCCATTGGGACATGGTGTGCATTCAACGCCCGGACTACGGCGGCGGCGAGATCTGGTTCGACGGCAAACTGATTCGCCAGGACGGCCTGTTTCTGCCCAAGGCGCTGCAAAAACTGAATCCGGTCTACCTTTTGGGCAAAGGGTGACCGTACGTCGCGGGCTTGCCGGGGCGGCGTGGGCCGTTCAGGGTCGGCGCGATTGCAGCCGAGTTCTTACATGGTACCCGAGGGGATCCGCCGCGCGCGCGCCGACAAGGTGCTGTCACAGGCGTTTCCTGCGCACAGCCGGGCCGCGTTGCAGCGGGCCTTTGAGGCCGGCCTGGTGCAGCGCAATGGCGTGACCATCGGCAAGAGCGACGAGGTGAAGACGGGCGACCGGGTCGAGTTCTCCCTGCCCGAACTTGTGCCCGCCGAGCTGAAGCCGGTCTCGATCCCCCTCGACGTTTTGTATGAGGACGAACATCTGCTGGCGGTCAACAAGACTGCCGGCATGGTCGTGCATCCCGGCGTGGGCACGGGCGAGGACACGCTGGTGCATGCGCTGCTCGCGCATTGTGCCGGCGGACTTAGTGGCGTCGGCGGCGTCGAGCGCCCGGGCATTGTCCATCGTCTCGACAAGGAGACGTCGGGCGTGCTGCTCGTGGCGAAAAACGATCAAGCCCATCGCGGGCTGTCGGAACAATTTGCCGGACGCCATCTGCGCAAGGAATACCTCGCACTGGTTTCCGGCGTGCCCCGGCTGCGTAGCGGCGTGATCGAACGCGCCATCAGCCGCCATCCGGTGCATCGCGAACGGATGACGGTGGGGGAAGGCGGCCGCCCGGCGCGGACCGACTGGGAGGTGGTGGAGGTTTTTGGAGACCAGGCGGCGCTGGTGCGGTGCCGGATCCACAGCGGCCGGACGCATCAGATCAGGGTGCACCTCAAGTCGATCGGCCACCCGCTGCTCGGCGACCGGACTTATGGCTGGAAACAAAATCCCCGGCTGCCCGACTCCTCCCGCGTCATGCTGCACGCCGAGCGGATCGCTTTCCTGCATCCCATCACGGCGCAGTCTCTGGACCTGCATGCACCGTTGCCTCGGGATTTCCAGGAGCTGGTCGTCGCGCTGCGCCGCGCGCCTGGGATCGGCGGACCGGCACCGCGCTGACCGGTGGAACGATGCAGATGTATCACCCTCCACTCGCACGCATGCGTGGGCACTGTGGCCAATCGAATGACCCTGTCGCTCTGGCTGGCACATTCCGGCTTACGGGATCATGCAGGAAGGTCTCTTGCGGCCGATGATCGCCCGCAAGCGGGCTTCCTACACCCGCACCCCAATCGGTTCGCGAGCGCACGAGGAGAATTGCCAGCAATCGCATGATCCCGCCTCTCCCCAGACGGTCGCCACGAGAGGAGCCGCAGGCGGGAAAATGGCCGGAGCGATGGCTACGAGGATAAAACATGCGGGCTCGGGTGGAGAAGGAGGTTCGCGACTGTTCGCGCGAGGCGCCAGCCGAGCAGATAGTCGGTCGCAACGTAAACGTGAACCGAGACGATCAGCCAGAATACGATTTGGTACGAGAGCTTGGAGCACTTGTGCCGCAACCGGCGTTGGGCGAGAAACGCCCCGGGCCAGCCGCCGGCGAATTCGAGGCTGTGGAGCAGTTTCTCGGACGCCCGCCAGTCGGGGACTTTTTCTTGAGCGCTGTCCTTGTCGGCGCCGTAGACGGCATAGGTGAGCAGCGAGATCGCGATGCTGTAGCCCAGCAGCCACGGAAGGCCGATGAACGCGGACAGCCGGTGCAGAGCCAGGCCGGGGGCAATGAGCAGGACCAGAAGTGCGAAGAGGTGCCAGGGCTCGAGATGTCCCTCGTTGCCCAGTCGATCATCGTCTTTGGTCTTTTGCCTGGAAGCCATGCCCGGAGGAGGCACCAAAACCCTGGGCGGAGCGAATCTGAAATCGGTGAAAACTGTCTTCTGGAGACGCGACGCCCGATTGTCGGTGGATTGCGAGCCTGTCCGAGAGTGGCACGGGCGTCTCGGCCCCGCGTTCTTCGATCGCGTAGGGTCGCGCCTTGTGCGCGGACCATCTTCGAATCGCGAATTGGCCCGGACACAAGGTCCGGCCCTACGCAATATGCGTCACAGATGCTTGTCAGTCACGGCGCCTTCAGAGGCGGAGGCGACGAGCCGGGCGTACTTGGCCAGTACGCCGCGGGTCTCGCGGGGCGGCGTGGGCTTCCAAGCCTTGAGGCGCGTCTTTAGTTCCTTGGGCGGCAAATCGAGGGTAATCACGTGCTTTCCGGCGTCGATGGTGATCGGGTCGCCGTTTTTGATCACCGCGATCGGGCCGCCGACGGCGGCTTCGGGTGTGATATGTCCGACCACGAAGCCATGGCTGCCGCCGGAGAAGCGCCCATCGGTGATCAGCGCGACTTCCTTGCCCAGCCCTTTGCCCATGACGGCGCTGGTGGGCGCGAGCATCTCACGCATGCCGGGTCCGCCGACCGGACCTTCGTTGCGAATGACGATGACATGGCCGGACTTGACGCGGCCGCCGAGGATGGCCTTGAGCGCGGCTTCCTCGGATTCGAACACTACGGCCCGGCCGGAGAAACGCGTTCCTTCCTTTCCCGTGATTTTGGCGACGGCGCCTTCGGGGGCGAGATTGCCGTACAGAATGCGAAGATGACTGTCGGCCTTGATCGGATGGGAGAGCGGACGGACAACGTCTTGGTCGACGGGGTAAGGTTTCACGTCACGCAGGTTCTCGGCGACGGTTTTGCCGGTGACGGTGAGGCACTCGCCGTGCAGCAGGCCGGCGTCGAGGAGCATCTTCATGAGCGGCGTAAGACCGCCGATGCGCGACAGGTGGGCCATGCCGTATTTGCCAGACGGCTTGAGGTCGGCGAGCACGGGGGCGCGTTTGCCGATGCGCGTGAAGTCGTCGATTGTGAGCTTGACGCCGGCGGTGTGTGCGATGGCGAGGAGGTGGAGGACGGCGTTGGTCGAGCCACCGAGCGCAATCACGACGGTGATGGCGTTCTCGAAGGCCTTTCTGGTGATGATGTCGCGCGGGCGGATGCCGGCCTTGGCCAGCGCCAGCACGGCTTCACCGGCGCGGCGGCAGTCGAGTTTCTTCTCCTCGCTGATGGCGATCTGGGTGGAGCTGTTGGGCAGGCCCATGCCGAGCGCCTCGATTGCCGACGCCATGGTATTGGCGGTGTACATGCCGCCACAAGAACCGGGGCCGGGGATGGAGCAGGCTTCAATCGTCTTGAGCCCCTCATCGTCCAGCTTGCCGGCCGCGTGCTGGCCGACCGCCTCGAAGACGGAAACGATGTCGCAGTCTTTCTGCGACTCAGGGTGGATGCCCGGCAGGATCGTGCCGCCGTAGACGAACACCGACGGCCGGTTGAGGCGAGCCATGGCCATCACGCAGCCGGGAATGTTCTTGTCGCAGCCGCCAATGGCGACGAGCCCGTCGAAGCCTTCGGCGCCGCAGACAGTCTCGATCGAGTCGGCGATGACTTCGCGGGACACGAGCGAATAACGCATGCCGAGCGTGCCCATGCTGATGCCGTC